>Ga0208882_1000909_pt1 | contig 12229 bp, 10 predicted proteins | sample LakWasMet14_LOW5_2_FD_183862 | JGI IMG/M metagenome (GOLD analysis project Ga0208882, IMG submission 183862) | Freshwater sediment methanotrophic microbial communities from Lake Washington under simulated oxygen tension - Sediment Metagenome... | ecosystem: Environmental > Aquatic > Freshwater >...
CTCGACCAGTTGTTGCACCGTCTGGATTGCACCGAGCAGGACCTGCCGGATTTCGGCTATTACCCGGCCGATAAAAAAGGTGAATACCTAAGCTACGAAACCAACACCGATCTTCGTGATAGCGAATCAATACCATTAGCGGGACATATCCACCGTTATTTCCTGGCGGAAGTCAAACCGCATGTGGAAGAAGCCTGGATCAATCTCGACTCCACCAAAATCGGTTACGAGATTAGTTTCAATAAATACTTCTACCGCCACAAGCCGCTGCGCAGCATGGAAGAGGTGGCCCGCGACATCATCGCCCTGGAAAAGCAGGCGGAAGGCTTGATTGCCGATATTTTGGGCATTGATGTCACCCAGATATAGGCGCCGATCATGCAGGATTCTCAATACTTAACACAAGCAGCGGCCAACCCAGTCGCGGAAGAGCTTGCGCCGCTGTTGACCCACATTGCCGCCGTTATCCAGCAATCAAGACAACAAGTGCAGCAAGCGGTCAATAGCGCGATGGTGCAATGTTATTGGCAGATCGGGCGCCTGATCGTCGAACACGAACAACACGGGCAGACCCGTGCGGCCTATGGCAAGCAACAGTTGCAGGCGCTTTCTGAGCAATTGACGGCGGAATTCGGCAAGGGCTTCGATGCCAGCAATTTGCGTAACATGCGCAGCTTTTACCTCTGTTTTCCAAATTGTGACGCAGTGCGTCACAATTTGAGTTGGACGCACTACAGGACGTTGATTCGCATCGAAAACCCAAATGCTAGGTCATGGTATCAACAAGAAGCGGTTGAGCAGCATTGGAGCGCCCGGGCGCTGGAACGGCAGATCGACAAACTCTATTACGAACGCCTGCTGTCCAGTCAGGACAAAGCGGCGGTTCAGGCCGAAGCGGAGCAAAAAATCGCCGCAGAGGAACAACCGTTTTTGTCCGCCAAGGATTATATCCGCGATCCCTATATTCTCGATTTTCTGAACCTGCCCAGCCAACGGCTTTTGGAATCCGATCTGGAACAGGGCCTGCTCGACAACCTGCAAGCGTTTTTGCTGGAACTCGGCAAAGGCTTCGCGTTTGTCGCCCGGCAACAGCGCATCCGCACCGAAGATCAGGACTTTTACATCGATTTGGTGTTTTACCACTTCAAACTGAAATGCTTTCTGCTGATCGACCTGAAACTGGGCAAATTGACCCATCAGGACGTCGGCCAGATGGACAGCTATGTGCGCATTTACGACCAGCAACAACGAGGAGTGGACGATAACCCCACCATCGGCCTGATCCTGTGCAGCCAGAAAAGCGAAGCGGTGGTGAAATATTCGGTGCTGACCGACAGCGAACAGTTGTTTGCGGCCAAATACCTGCCTTATTTGCCGAGCGAGGAAGAACTGAAACGGGAGCTGGTGCTTGAGCGGATTAAAGTGCAGGCGCAATTGCTGAATAAAACGGATGAGGCGGGTAATGATTGAACAACTAGCGGCGATGCCAAAATACGAGGCGTATAAGGATTCGGGAGCGGAATGGTTGGAGAACATTCCTGCATCTTGGCAAGTTAAAAGATTTAAGTTCCTTTACCGAGATGTTTCTCAAAAAGGCAGGGCTAATGCTGAGCTGCTATCTGTAACCCAGAATCAAGGAGTTGTTCCTCGAACCTGGGTCGAAAACAGAATGGTCATGCCTTCTGGAAACTTAGAATCATTTAAGTTCATTGAAAAGGGTGATTTTGCAATAAGTCTACGATCTTTTGAGGGGGGGCTTGAATACTGTCATCATGATGGGATTATTAGTCCAGCATATACAGTACTTAAAAGAAATCTTGATTCGCTATGTGATGGTTACTATCGGTTTATTTTTAAGTCTCACGCTTTTATTTCTGAACTGCAAACCAGTATTGTGGGGATAAGAGAAGGAAAGAACATTAGTTTCGAAGAATTATCCTATTCTTTAATCCCAATTCCTCCAATTCCAGAGCAAACCGCCATCGCTGCCTTTCTGCATCGCAGAACCGCGCAGATCGATCAGGCCGTGGCGATCAAGGAAAAGCAGAATGCCCTACTCAAAGAGCGTAAACAAATTCTGATTCAAAACGCCGTCACTCGCGGCCTGAACCCTGACACTCCCATGCGCGACTCCGGCGTCGAGTGGATTGGCGAAATACCGGCGCATTGGGAAATACTGGCAAATCGGGCGTTATTCAAAGCGAGAATAGAGCCCGGCAAAGATGGATTGCCTTTATTGTCCGTTTCGATACATACAGCAGTTTCTTCAGAAGAAATACCTGAAGACGAAAACATTCGTGGACGAATCAAAATTGAAGATAAATCCAAATACAACTTGGTTCAGCCTGGCGATATAGTCTTCAATATGATGCGCGCCTGGCAGGGAGCGATTGGCGCAGTAAAAGTCAGAGGAATGGTAAGCCCCGCCTATATCATCGCTGTGCCGAACGAAAAAATAGTCTCTTCATATTTTGAGTATCAATACCGTTGTCCTGAGTTCATTCAACAGATGGATAGAAACTCAAAGGGGATTACCGATTTTCGAAAAAGACTGTATTGGGGCGAATTTAAGCAATTATTGACAGTAGTTCCTCCTACCGAAGAACAGGCCGCTATCGTCGCCCATATCGAAATCGAATCTACTAAAATTGACCGAGCCATTTCATTACAGCAACAACAAATCCATAAACTAAAAGAATACAAAGCCACCCTGATCAACAACGCCGTAACCGGCAAAGTCAGGGTTCCTGAGTTGGATGAAAGCTCGATGCCTGAGCTTGTCGACAGCTTGGTGGCGTAAGGGAATACCCATGGTCAGTAAAACTAGCGAAAAAGAACTGGAAATTGCGATCGAAAAACACCTGACCGGCACCTGTCTGGAATCGCAACAGGCTATTGCCGAAGGTAACGAGGTACCCTTCACTCAGAATCATGGTTACCAACTCGGTTTGCCGCAGGACTTCAATGCCCGCTATGCGCTCGATACGAAACGGTTCTGGGCGTTTCTGGAACAGACCCAGCACGAGGAACTGGAAAAGTTGCAAAAACACAGCGGCGATTGGCAGCTGAAGGTATTGGAACGCTTCGACCGCCTGATCAAAAAGTACGGCCTGCTGCATTTACTAAAAAAAGGCCTGAGCGTCGATGACGCCCATCTGACGCTGATGTATCCGGCGCCGCTGGCCAGCAGTTCCGACCAGGTCAAACAGAACTTCGCCGCCAATCTCTTCAGCAGTACCCGCCAGGTACGTTATTCGCTGACCAATACGCTGGAGGAAATCGACCTGGTGCTGTTCATCAACGGCCTGCCGTTCGCGACGCTGGAGCTGAAAAATCCCTGGACCGGCCAGACCGCCCGTTATCACGGCCAGAAGCAGTACCGGAACGACCGCGACATTAACCAACCCTTGCTGCAATTCGGCCGCTGCCTGGTGCATATGGCGGTCGATACCGATGAGGTCTACATGACCACCAAGCTGGACGGTAAAAGCACGTTCTTTTTGCCGTTCAATAAGGGACAGAACTTCGGCGCAGGTAATCCGACTAATCCGGGAGGCCATAAAACCGCTTACCTGTGGGAAGAGATATTCAGTAAAGCCAGCGTTGCTAACATCATCCAGCATTTCGTCCGGCTCGACGGCAGCAGCAAAGAGCCGTTGCCCAAGCGCACATTATTTTTTCCCCGTTATCATCAGCTGGATGTCGTCCGCAGGCTGGTGGCGCATGCCGCTAAAAACGGGGTAGGGCAAACCTATCTGATCCAGCATTCGGCCGGTTCGGGCAAATCCAACTCCATCACCTGGGCGGCCTATCAGCTGATCGAAACCTATCCGGCCAGTCTTGATACACCGGGGGCTATTCATTTGGAAAAGCCGTTGTTCGATTCGGTCATTGTCGTCACCGACCGCCGCTTGCTGGACAAGCAACTGCGCGAGAACATCAAGGAATTTTCCGAAGTCAAAAATATCATCGCCCCGGCGTTTAAATCCTCGGAACTGAAAATCGCCCTGGAGCAGGGCAAGAAGATCATCATTACCACGATCCAGAAATTCCCGTTCATCATCGACGGCATTGCCGATCTGAGCGACAAGCGTTTTGCGGTGATCATCGACGAGGCGCACAGTTCCCAGAGCGGTTCCGCGCACGACAATATGAATAGGGCGATGGGCAAGAGCGGGAATGGCGAGGAAGAGGGCCTGGATGTCCAGGATAAGATCCTGCAAGCCATGCAATCGCGCAAGATGCGCGGCAACGCCTCTTATTTGGCCTTTACCGCAACGCCGAAAAACACCACGCTGGAGAAATTCGGCTGCCAACAGCCGGACGGCAGCTTCGAGCCGTTCCATTTGTATTCAATGAAGCAGGCCATCGAGGAAGGTTTCATCCTCGACGTGCTGGCCAACTACACCACCTATAAAAGTTATTACGAAATTCAAAAATCGATTGCCGAGAATCCGCTGTTTGACAGCAGCAAAGCCCAGAAAAAGCTGCGGGCTTATGTGGAACGGCATCAGCAGACCATCAACATTAAGGCGGAGATCATCCTCGATCATTTTATTCCGCAGGTGGTGAACAGCAAAAAGCTCAAGGGTAAAGCCAAGGGCATGGTGATCACCCAGAACATCGAAACCGCCATCCGTTACTATAAGGCCATTACCCGGCTACTGGACGAGCGCGGCAAGCCGTTCAAGGCGCTGATCGCGTTTTCAGGAGCCAAGGAGGTCGACGGCATTGAGTACACCGAAGCCGAAATGAATGGCTTTGCCGAGAACGAGACCCGCGATACTTTCGACACGGACGAGTATCGCTTACTGATCGTGGCCAACAAATACCTGACTGGCTTCGATCAGCCCAAGCTTTGCGCGATGTACGTCGATAAAAAACTGCAATGGGTGCTGGCGGTGCAGGCGCTGTCCCGCTTGAACCGCGCTGCGCCGAAGTGGGGCAAGAAGACCGAGGACTTGTTCATCCTCGATTTCTTCAATGCCGTGGACGATATTAAAACGGCGTTCGATCCTTTTTATACCGCGACCCGTTTGTCGGAAGCCACGGATATTAACGTACTGCACGAGCTGAAAGATGCACTGGCCGAGGTGGGCGTGTATGAATGGCATGAGGTGGAGCAGTTCGTCGAATTGTACTTTGACAATGCCGATGCTCAGTTGCTGAGCCCTATCATCGACACGGCGGCAGCCCGTTTCAATTTTGAATTGGAGCTGGAAGACAAAGACAAAGTCGATTTCAAAATCAAGGCCAAGCAGTTTGTGAAAATCTACGGTCAGATGGCTTCGATCATGCCGTATGAAATTGCCGTTTGGGAAAAGCTGTTTTGGTTCTTGAAATTCCTGATCCCCAAGCTGATCGTTAAAGACCCGGATGCGGACCAGATCGATGAATTGCTGAATTCGGTCGATTTGTCGTCATACGGCCTGGAGCGCGTCAAGCTCAATCACAGCATTGGCCTGGATGACAGCGAAACCGAACTGGAACCGCAAAACCCGAATCCGCGCGGCGCTCATGGCGGCGATGAAGAACATGATCCGTTGGATGAGATTATCCGCAGTTTTAATGAACGCTGGTTTCAGGGCTGGGGAGCGACGCCCGAAGAGCAGCGTATCAAATTCATCAATATTGCCGACGGCATCAAGGCCCATCCGGATTTCGAAGAAAAGTATCAAAACAACCCCGATGTGCATAACCGGGATTTGGCGTTCGAGAAAATATTCGAAGAAGTGATGCTGAAAAACCGGCGCAATGAACTGGAATTGTACAAACTCCTAGCCAACGATGCCGCATTTAAAGCGTCTATGCAGCAGAGTTTAAGGCATATGGTAAGGCTTTAAATAAGCCGCAGTCAGGCCATTGAATAGCTAAAAGCTATTCCAAAACTTCTTTTTGTCCTTATGGTAGAACTTGAAAGCTAATCAGCAAAAGCTAAACAGCATCCCCATGCCGCCTTGTCTACCGGGGAGCTAATTTCTCTCTTATAACATCGGTTTAGCTGTCATCGGACCGGTGATATGGAAATGAGCCAGTGAGTAATTGCCGACAAAGCTGATAACGATGAATCCGATCATCCCCAGAATGATGGCCACCTGTGTGCGGCCGGAATAGGCGATGACGATCAGAATGTTTATAAAGTAATCTTTCATAATGTTAATCAGCTTTCAAATTCTGCCAGTTTTTCAAAAACAGCGTCTATTTTTGCCGCGCTAAAAAATTCAGGTACTTATAGATCAATCCGATAGTAGTTTTTAACGGGAGTCTTGACGCTAGTTGTTGGCAAATGGCCAGAGCTGATTAATCAAATCTAAGTTATTTTTAGTAAAAATTTGCCGAAAAAAGTTGGCTTTTTTCAAACAAATTCCAACCTTTCCATGCTGTTACCCAAAACGGCAAATGTGAAGGCAGTAACGTATAGAGGAGGTTGAAAAATGACCGTTACCCAAGATTGAAAAATGACATTTTTAATGTATTACATCCTTGATTCTTCAAAATCTTCTTTTAGCTGCCGCGCATCGACAATTTGAAGCCGCCTGGCTTCTGTTAGAACTTCTTCTCGAAGGTCGCTGTTTGTCGGATTTTTTTGAAGCGTTACCGCCATTTTTAGCACTTTCTCTAGCCGGTCTTCGATCTTTTCAATACGCTTTTCATACTGCGTTACTTCAAAACCCAATGCCTGATTTTTAACTTGAAGGGCGCTGTGTTCATCTTTAAGCTTTACCAGGTCAGCGAGTTCGTTAACGTGCTTATTTAAAGGCGCCAAAGCTTGCGCTTGCTCGTTGTATTTATAAAATAAGTCCTGGCAGGTGTGTTCAATTTTTTCTATGTATTCCTGCATATCTGTGTATTCTTTTTGGCTGAGGACCACCGCACCAAGTAACCCATTTTTACTATCTTTCCTAGGTTCAATACCCAGGCTCTCAAGTCTTATTGGTTGCACGGCTTGGTAGCGATTTTCATGAAATCTCATAAAGTCGGCTTCAAGCTCTGCTTTTTGATGACCAAGCTTTTTAATAGTCACTTCTAAATTCTTTACTGCTTTTTCTCTAGCAGTCTTTTCATTATGCAAACGTATGGCATAGGTAAAGAATCGGCTGACAATTTTATCATCTTGCTTATTAACCTCCTCCCTAAGTGCCTCTATTTCTTCGGATGTTGCTTGTTCGATTATGTCAAACAGACCTAGGCTTTTATCAAGGCTCTGCTGTAAGGCGTAAGCTGCGTTTTTTAAATTGCTATGTAGTTTTCTTGGTGCTTGATTCTTGGTATTGGCCTCTTTCATGATTACTGACTTATTAGCAGGTGACATATTTTTATAGTCGTCGTGGGTAAGCCCTTTTTCAAAAAGCGTCAGCTCAATCCTGTCGAATTTTTTAATACCCCGAACAAAACCGGATGGCTTGAAACACTCACCGGCAAGATCCTGTAATTCTGCTAAGAACTGAGGATTCATACGACCCCGCATCACTTCGTGTTTATCGAAGTCATATGCAATAAACTTAAAGTGATAATGAATCATGCTCTCATCGCAGTGCTTGACAACATACGTAGCCTCCAACTTAACCCCATTCTTTTGCGCAAAATTCTGTACGAATTTAAGCGCGTTGGCATCAAGCTGTTTTTGATCCAGGCTATCGACTTCGGACCTCGATAGCGTTTTATCATCATTGCCAAAAGTAATTATTCCGGAGTACTCTAAGTTAGTGTTAGATTTCATTGCGCGAGGGTGATGTTCCTTGTAATCACTTTTCGCAAGATCAATAACTTCTCCATGAGTTTTTATGATATCGGTGATGCTGATTTTTTCTGTAACGTCACGATAAAACGGGGTAACAGAGCCATCACCTTTAATAACGAAATTGGGCTTATCGCTGATTTTTCTGTTGTGACTGTTATGGAAGTCGTGCGTTAATTCGGACTTCATTTCAAATTTGTTTGAAATTCGGACGCTAACAAAATTTGCCATATCCGCCTCCTTGGCGATAGCCTTTATTTTTTTGATTTTGGGGTTTCGAAAGGGGTTTATCCACCTTCGTCTACAAGTATAGCCTGGCTATAACGTAGTAAGTTATGTTATATGAACTATAAAAGCGAAAGCACGTCAAAAAGGGCGCAAAGAAAGCACTATGCTCTCTGATAAGTGAGCATGGTACTGGAGTGAGCCAAAATACTACTGGTCGAAAATATCATCACAGCTAGTGTCTTTAGCAGTAACAACAGCCGGTTTTGATCGTGAATCTGACTTGCTGCCGAACGTATACCTCAGGGGGTTAAGCTATATCCGGTCAACGACGTACAGATCCTGGCCCCGATGAATCGTGGCAGCTTGGGGCTCGTTCACTGAATATCGAGCTACAAGCCCGGTTGAATGGGCAGAGCGAACCCAAGGTCACGCGCTATGGCTCCCACTTATGTGCCAGGCGATAATATCATCCAACGCATCAACAATTACAACAAGGACGTGTTTAACGGGGATATTGGCGTCATTACAACGATTGATCTGGAAGATAGCCTGGTCACCATTCAGTTCGATGACCGTGAAGTCGATTATGAATTCAGTGATCTGGATGAAATCGCCTTGGCCTATGCCACCAGTATTCATAAAGCGCAAGGCTCTGAATACCCGGTAGTCGTCATACCGATGGCGATGCAGCATTACCTGTTATTGGAGCGCAACTTACTGTACACGGGGGTCACGCGAGGCAAACAGCTGGTTGTGGTCATTGCTCAACCCAAAGCATTGGCCATGGCGGTCAAGAATCGGCAAGCCCATCGACGCATCACGCACTTGGCTGCTAGACTAAACCAGTTTTAAAAGTTGAAAGTGCTATAGTGACAGCTAAACTTGACGATACACCTTATCCACCAATATGACAGAGATCACTTTTACCCCCGCCGATTATCTTGAGATTCGCCGTCGAGGCGCTTTACTGAATGCCAAGATTTTCAAAAAACTCAGTAGTGAAGATATCAAAACCTGTGGACGTCATCTTGGAAGATGGCATCAAAAAGCGTTGGTGATAGCTAACGACGAGGAAATGGATTTATTTAGCGATTACGCCACTTACGGCTATTGCCCCCATGGCTTCAATATGGCCGAGAAATTCCTGCGCTTATTCCATAAAGAGGCAGACGATTTTGAACTGGAATTGCTTCGGCATATGCGTTTTGCCCATTATGCGATTTATCAAGTCGAAGAAACGAATGGCACGGATACTCTTAAGGTCGTGGATGTGTTTAGTAAGGTTCACTACAAGCTCGTCGATTACCAATTGGCTAAGACCGCTTATTCCGGTTTGATCTTGGCCGGTTATCTGGTCGATTTTGATGACTTCTCCATCCAAACGGGCGGGACGGTGGCAATGACGCGGGAGATACTAGAATCGGATGAAGTGGTGCGAGTGATTGACAGCATTGATGACGATCAACTTGGCGATTTTTTGAGTCATCCGGCCAACGGCGCTAAGCTCGCCAAAGCGGTTGTTTCTGCGACTTTTAAGCGAGGACACACTTCAAATTTCGGGCATAAGTCACTTTGACAGATCAACGCGGTTCTTGATCAGTCAGTGAGAACTGAAATTGTTCATCTACAACAAGTGTCAACACGGTGAACTGGCTTTCATCACAGCAGCGTTAGTGATGCTGACGTAATCTATATACTAACATTAGACTTTTGACATTACTCTTGGCATGGCTCTCAAAATCATCACTCTTAAAAACACCACACTCTTAACTTTTACAGGTCTACTGTTAGCGGGTTGTAATAACTTAACACCCGCTGAAAGTTGCTCTTCTCCTGAGACGCAAAAGCTAATGGGCCAGCTGATTACTGAGCAGGCAGCCAAATTAACGGCGGATAAAAAGTATGACTATTACGATGGTGCTTCGGTATTCGGTGGGCTTAAAGTAAGAGCGTTGCTAGATCAGTTTCAGATAGCTGTTGAAAATAGTAAGACAGTTAAAGAGGATGCCAACCACATCAAGCTATGCAGTGGATTACTAAAAGTTACAGTTCCAGTCCATGTGCTTGCGGAGGCTAATCTAGCCAGAAAAATTCAACGTGAGCCAGAAATCGGTCTTTATGCGGAGCAATTTAATATTGCAAACAGCGGCAATGTGTTCAGTCAAGATATCGAATATAGACTACTTCCTATTGGTGAAGGTAAAGCGCAACAGGTTGAGATTGAAGATGCCGGATGGGCGAATGTGCTGGATCAGATTATCACGTTTGCCTTATTAAAGCCCACCTTAGACGCCGAAGTAACGGATCCTGTTCCGTTGAATGAGCTGTCCAAGCAAGCTGCTGCGCGTTTAAAACCCGAGGTAGAACAACAAAAACCAGCGACAGAACACGCCACAGTAGCAGATGACCAGCTTAGAGCGACGCTACAAAAGCAAGGGCTGGACAAATTAAACCAGGAATTGTTGGAAGCGGAACAGGTTCAAAAAGAGATGCTGCAAGAACGGGCCTCCCAACCAGCGATCATTACCCTCAGTGACCACCACCCAACTCGTGTCTCCCAGTTTCAATTGCAGTAAAGCCAGTAAGCCAACGGAGGTGACCATTTGTACCAATCGTGAGTTAGCTGCTTTGGATGTTGAAAATAGTCAGCGCTATAAAAATGCCAAGGACATTGATGCTGTAGCGACACATGAAATTTGGAAAAAATCCATAAAGTCAAAATATGCCTGTGGAACAGATGTTGACTGTATAAAAGAAGTCTATAAAAAATCTATTCAAAGTTATGAGTGTGTTAGTTCTGACAAAAATTCAGATTGTGGTGTAGATACGGTTGATCAATAAGCGGAGGTTAAAGTCAGCGGGGCAGTAGGGCAGTTCTGATAAATCCAGAGCTATCATGGAATGGTATAATGGCTGATCTACATTTAGGCCAACACATGACTGAGAAAAACCATCAAACCCTGGAACTGCATCCGCTGTGCACTTATTTTCCACGAATGTCCGAGGATGAATTTAATGCCCTTAAAGATAATCTTCAGCATAACGGACAAACCCACCCTATTTACACACTGGACGGCATGATTCTGGATGGCGGCAATCGCTATCGTGCGCTCTGTGAACTGGGTATTGAGCCGGTCATGATCGAATACACCGGCTCTAACCCCACACAGTTTATCTTGTCCTCCAATTTACTGCGCAGGCACTTATCGCAAGGTCAGTCTGCGGCTATCGTATCGGCGTCTCAAAGTTGGGTTAAGGCTCAGGCAGTCTCTACTTTAGGAAATACGGCGCAATTAGACACCGCGACAGCCAGAGCTAAACAATCGGGAGTAGGGCAGCGAACTCAACAGTTAGCCGATAAATTGGTTAAGGAAGCACCGGCAGAACTGGTTAAGGATGTGATTGACGGCAAAAAAAGTCTGAACAAAGCCCTTAAAGAGATCACCCCGCCTAAGGCTGTGGTACCCAAGCCTGTTCCGGTGGTCGAACCGGAACCCGAGGAAAGCCATGAAGCTCAGCTGAGCGATACGGACCCGTTGAACCGCAGTATTGACGAACAGCAAGGTGCGATCAACGCGGTAGACGCTGACAATACGGCCATGCTGGAAGTGTCTGGGTCTGACGATAGGATTTCAGCTTCGCTTGACGAAGTGAAAAAACTAACCGAACTGAACAGGGTTTTAAACGAGCGCATTACTGAATTAATGGCTGAAAAGGAAGCAGCGATGAAGACCGCTAATGACTGGAAAGATCGGTTCTTAGCGCTCGAAGCAGAGCTTATCCAGCAAACCAATTAACTTTCCTACGCAAGAGAAAGCCCATCGTGTTCGCATTACCTTCCTTGTGGAACCTGATCATTTCTACCCTGGTGTTCTTCCTAGCCGCCAGACATCTCCACCGTTTTCTGGAAGGGCAGGGCTTGCCTAAGGGCATGACACGCGGCACGCTGGTCTTTGCCCTGGCTTCCCTGGTGTCATGGGGTTCAGGAGAAATGGTGGACTGGACGCAAGAAAAAATACAGGGACCGCAACCGGCAGCGCAAACCTCGGATGATCTGTCACAACTGCTGAAACGGATTGATCAGGCGCAACCCATGGCAGCAGAAAGTAGGGAGACTGGTTCGAATTAAAAGCACCCACAGTGCGATAAGGCAAACTTTCCATCACACACAACTGCTCCCCAACGTCAAAAAGCACAGCAATAGCAGTATCCTGTTTACAATGTTGCACGAATAGCTTGATCAACGAGACGGTGAATAAAAGC
>Ga0208882_1000911_pt1 | contig 12225 bp, 8 predicted proteins | sample LakWasMet14_LOW5_2_FD_183862 | JGI IMG/M metagenome (GOLD analysis project Ga0208882, IMG submission 183862) | Freshwater sediment methanotrophic microbial communities from Lake Washington under simulated oxygen tension - Sediment Metagenome... | ecosystem: Environmental > Aquatic > Freshwater >...
GGATGACATGATCGACACCGCCGGCACGCTGGTCAAGGCGGCCGAGGTGCTGAAGGAACGCGGCGCCAAGAAGGTCTATGCCTATTGCACGCACCCGATCTTCTCGGGGCCAGCTATTGAACGCATCAATGTCGGCTCGGCACTGGACGAGGTGGTGGTAACCAACACCATCCCCTTGAGCCATGCCGCGGCGGCTTGCCGCAAGATTCGCCAACTCACCGTGGCACCGCTGATCGCCGAGACGATCCAGCGCATTGCCAAGGGTGAGTCGGTCATGAGTTTGTTCTCGGATCAGGAAAACCTCTTTTGAGGTTTCTGTAAGACCTTTTCTAGTCCGGGACAACACAGCGGGCCCGCACGCTTGACGGTGTGCAGCAGGGCCTTTTTTAAATCGGAGTCACACTGGTCGCGGTGGACTCTTTCAGGAGTTGAGTATGAAATTCGTCGCTTTTGAGCGCGCCAAGCAGGGTACGGGTGCGAGCCGCCGTCTCCGCATTTCGGGTCGCACGCCCGCCATCGTCTACGGCGGCAGCACCGAGCCGCAAGCCGTTGAGCTGGACCACAATGCCTTGTGGCATGCCTTGAAGAAGGAAGCCTTTCACTCCACCGTGCTGGACATGGAGTTCAAGGGCGCGGACCAGAAGGTCCTGTTGCGCAACGTGCAAATGCACCCCTACAAGCAAATGGTTCTGCACGTTGACTTCCAGCGCGTCGATGCCAACACCAAGCTCAGCATGAAGGTGCCACTGCACTACAGCGGTGACGAGAACTCGCCCGCGGTCAAGACCGACCATTGCGTGGTCAACCATGTGGTCAACGAAATCGAAGTTCGCTGCCTGCCGGCCGACCTGCCCGAGTTCATCGCGGTGGACCTCAGCGGCCTGAAGAAGGGCGTGTCCCTGCACCTCAACGACATCACGCTGCCCAAGGGCGTGACCGCCGTGACGCACGGCAAGTCCAACCCCGTGCTGGTCTCGGTGGTGGTCGTGGCCGGCACGGACGCCCCGGCGGCTGAAGGCGCTGAAGCGGCCGCGGCCGCTCCGGCCGCAGGCGCCAAGGCTCCCGCAGCCAAGGCTCCGGCCGCCGCCAAGGCAGCCCCGGCTGCCAAGGCTCCCGCAGCCAAGAAGTAAGCTCCGCGCTTGCCGGCGTCGCGGCGTCAGCCACAAAACACTGACATCGCCGCGCCACCAGCCAGCGAGCTCGCTGCTGACACGAAAACGGCCCACTTGCGTGGGCCGTTTTGCTTGGATGTCCGACCGGCGGGACCGCTCGGGCCGGCATCCCTGAACCGATAATCGGCGCATGATCAAACTCTTTGTGGGACTTGGCAATCCCGGTCCCGAATACGAATCGACCCGGCACAACGCCGGCTTCTGGTGGCTCGACGCCGTCGCCCGCCAGCTCAAGCTGACCTTGGCGATGGACAGGGGCTACCACGGCCTGGTGGCCCGCGGCAATATCGACGGCCAGCCCATCTGGCTGCTGGCACCGCAGACCTACATGAACCTGTCCGGCAAGTCGGTCGCGGCGCTGGCGCGCTTCTTCAAGATTGCACCCAGCGAGATCCTGGTCGCCCACGATGAACTCGACGTTGTACCCGGAGAAGCCAAGCTCAAGCTCGGCGGCAGCCACGCCGGCCACAACGGACTGCGCGACATCCACGACCAACTCGGCACCGACGACTACTGGCGCTTGCGACTGGGCGTGGGCCACCCGGGTGTCAAGTCGGAAGTGGTCAATTGGGTGCTCAAGAAGCCATCGCTGGATCACCGCATTGCGATCGATCAGGCGATTGACCGGACCCTGAAGGCGTTGCCGTTCTTTCTGAGCGGCGACATGGCCAAAGCGACCATGCTGATCCACACCAGCAAGCCGCCGCGCCCCAAACCGCCACGTCCGGCAAAACCGGTCGTCACCGACACCAAGACGGGAGACAAAATGCCGGCAGGCAGCGCTGCGGCACCAGGCAGCACCGCGCTGGATTGAACCAGGCTGTCCGGGGCCGCCTCAGCCCCGAAGCCGGACTACTGCCCGGCTTTGGCGGACGCCGGATTCTTCAGACGCAGGTATTTCTGCCAAAGCGTTTCGCGATCCTCGACGAATTGCGGGTTGACCGGAATGCAGGCCACCGGGCACACCTGCACGCACTGCGGCTGGTCAAAATGCCCGACGCACTCGGTGCACTTGGCGGGATCAATCTCGTAGATTTCGGCGCCGAGGTAGATCGCCTCGTTCGGACACTCGGGTTCACACACATCACAATTGATGCAGTCGTCGGTGATCATCAGCGCCATGGCAGCCGCTCCCGATCGGTTGAACGCGAAAATCTGGTACAAGTCGGCATGCCCTGATTATCGACGCAGCAAGCGCAGAGCGTGCCAATCACCCTGCCGCCCACGTGTTGATAATCAGGCCGTCCAGCGTCGGCCATTCGGGCTCGGGACTGCACTGCCATCACCTCCATCATGGGCTCGTACCTTCTCAAGCGGCTGCTGACACTGATCGCCACCCTGGCCGGCGCATCGGCACTGGTGTTTGTGGTGCTCGAAATCCTGCCTGGCGACGCCGCACTGATCATGATGGGGCCCGACGCCGCACCGGAAGCGGTGCGCGCCCTGGCGGCCAAACTGGGCCTGGACCAGCCTGCGCTGCAGCGCTACGCACAGTGGGTTGGCGGACTGCTGAGCGGCGAACTCGGCGACAGCTACGCCTACAGCTCGCCGGTGGCCGAACTGATTGCCGAGCGTCTGACGGTGACCGTCCCCCTGGCCCTCATGAGCATGCTGCTGACCAGCGTGCTGGCCCTGGTCGTCGGCGTCTATGCCGCGTCCCATCACAACCGCATTGGCGACGTCGGCCTGATGGGCCTGACCCAGCTGGGCATTGCCATTCCCAACTTCTGGTTTGCCATCGTGCTGATTCTGCTGTTCGCAGTGCACCTGCAATGGTTCGCCGCCGGCGGCTTCCCGGGGTGGAGCGAGGACCCGGCGCAGGCATTCAAGGCGCTGCTGCTGCCCGCGATCTCACTGGCCGTGGTGCAGTCGGCCATCCTGGCACGCATCACCCGCTCGGCGGTACTCGACGTGCTGCGCGAGGACTATGTACGCACGGCCCGCTCCAAGGGCTTGTCGCTGCGCGCCACCTTATGGGGTCACGTGTTGCGCAACGCCATGATTCCGGTCGTGACCATCATGGGACTTCAATTTGCCAACCTGCTGGCCGGCACCATCGTGGTCGAAAACGTGTTCTACCTGCCCGGGCTGGGTCGACTGATCTTTCAGTCCATCGCCAACCGTGACGTGATCGTGGTGCGCAACTGCGTCATGCTGTTGGCGGCAATGGTGATCGTGGTCAACTTTGTGGTGGACGTGCTGTACGCCGTGATCGATCCGCGCGTCAAGGCCAACGACCTATGACAACGGCCGCCGCCACCCGGACCGATGCGCACCCTGGATTGATCACCCGGCTGCGCCAGCAGCACAACCTGCTGGCCGGCGCCCTGCTGACCCTGCTGCTGGTCGGCGCGGCAACGCTGTCGTTGGTCTGGACCCCGTGGTCTGCTTTCGAGATCGACATGGCCGCCAAGTTGCAGGGACCCAGTTCGCAGCACTGGCTGGGCACCGATCCATTCGGGCGCGACGTTGCATCGCTGCTGCTGATGGGCGCGCGCAGCTCGATCCTGGTCGGCGTGATCGCAGTCAGCATCGGTCTGGTGCTGGGTACGGCCGCCGGTCTGCTGGCGGCGGCGCGGCGCGGCTGGGTCGAGGAACTGATCATGCGGCTGGCCGACTTCACCTTTGCCTTTCCGGCGATCCTGTCGGCCATCATGATGACTGCGGTGTTCGGCGCCGGCATTGTCAACGCCATCGTTGCCATCGGCATCTTCAACATCCCGACCTTCGCGCGCATCAGCCGCGCCTCGGCCAGGCAGATCTGGGCACGCGAATACGTGCTGGCCGCGCGCGCCTGCGGCAAAGGTCCGTGGCGCATCACGATCGACCACGTGCTGCCCAACATCGCCTCGGTACTGGTGGTGCAGGCCACCATCCAGTTCGCCATGGCAATCCTGGCCGAGGCGGCTCTGTCCTACCTGGGTCTGGGAACCCAGCCGCCACAACCATCCTGGGGCCGCATGCTGGCCGAGGCGCAAACCCTGCTGTATCAGGCGCCCTTGCTGGCGGTCTTTCCCGGCATTGCGATCGCCCTGGCGGTGCTGGGCCTGAACCTTTTGGGCGACGGTTTGCGCGACCTGCTCGACCCCAAGCTGACCAGAAAGCGCTGAGTCCATGCCCCTGCTCGAAGTGCGCAACCTCCATGTGCAGCTGCAAACCCGCCATGGCGCGGCATGGGCGGTACGAGACCTCAACTTCGCACTCGACCGTGGCCAGACCCTGGGTCTTATCGGCGAGTCCGGTTGCGGCAAATCCCTCACCGCCATGGCGTTGATGGGACTGCTGCCGCACAGCGCCCGTGTGACGGGGCAGATCGTGCTCGACGGCCAGCCCTTGGTTGGGCAGCACGACCGCGTGCTGCAGAACATCCGGGGCAACCGCATCGGCATGATCTTTCAGGAGCCGATGACTGCCCTCAACCCGGTGCACAGCATCGGCAGGCAAGTCGCCGAGCCGCTGCGCGTGCACCGCAACGCCTCGGCCGCACAGGCCCGGCAACAGGCGATTGCCCTGCTCGACCGGGTCGGCATCGCCGACGCCAGCCGGCGCTTCGACGCCTATCCCCATCAGTTCTCGGGCGGCCAGCGCCAGCGCATCACCATCGCCATGGCATTGGCCTGCGGCCCCGACCTGCTGATTGCCGATGAACCCACCACGGCGCTCGACGTGACGGTGCAACGCCAGATTCTCGATCTGATCGCCGAGCTGGTGCACGAGCGCCAGATGGCCTTGCTGCTGATCTCCCACGACCTCGGTGTGATCGCGCAGAACACCGCGCGCATGCTGGTGATGTATGGCGGGCGCGCGGTCGAGAGCGGGCCCAGCGACCACGTCTTTGCGCACATGGCTCACCCCTATACCAAGGGGCTGTTCGCCGCCCGTCCGCGACTGGGGGCGCACCGCGGCGAGCGCCTGCCAACCATTGCCGGCACCGTGCCTCAGTTGCATGAGCTCAGCGCGCTGTGCCCCTTCGCCACGCGCTGCGACGTGGTGCTGCCGGCCTGCGCCGGCCAGGCCCCGGTCGCCACCGATCTGGGCGGCGGCCACCACGCCCACTGCCTGCGCCTGCAGGCCACGCCGCAGGTCGCCGGATCATGACGGACAAGCTGCTCCGAGTGGACCGCTTGACGCGCAGCTACGAGCTGCCGCGCGACGCGCTGTGGCGCAAGCCACGCCAATTGCACGCGCTGCAGGGGGTTAGCCTGCAACTGCACCAGGGCCGCAGTCTTGGCGTGGTGGGTGAATCGGGTTCCGGCAAGTCCACGCTGGCGCGGCTGGTGATGGCGCTGGAGACGCCAACCGCAGGGTCCGTGCACCTGCTTGGCCAGGACCTGGCCACGCTGGGTGCCGCGCAGTTGCGCCAGGCACGGCGTCATTTCCAGATGGTGTTTCAAGACCCCTACGGCTCACTGGACCCGCGTCAGACCGTGCAACGCATCGTCAGCGAGCCGCTGACCGCGCTGGCGCGCAGCAGCGCCGCCGAGCAGCGCGAGCAGGCCTCTGCAATGCTGGCCGCGGTCGGCCTGCGCCAGGACGATCTGGACAAGTACCCGCACGAGTTCTCCGGCGGGCAGCGGCAACGCATCGCCATCGCCCGCGCCCTGGTGACGCGCCCACGCCTGATCGTGGCCGACGAGCCGGTGAGCGCGCTGGACGTCTCGGTGCAGGCCCAGGTGCTCAATCTGATGCAGGACTTGCAGGACCAGTTCGGCATCAGCTACCTGTTCATCAGCCACGACCTGGCGGTGGTGGACCACCTTTGCGACGAGGTGGCGGTCATCTTCCAGGGACGCATCGTCGAACAGGCTGCGGCGACCACGCTGTTCCAGCAGGCCGCGCATCCCTACACGCTGGAGTTGCTCGAGGCGATTCCGCGCATCGACCGCCCGGCCGCCCGGCACGTGCATGGCTCGGGCGCGGCGGCGCCAGCGCAAGCGCCTGGCGACACCGGATGCCCTTACGCACCACGTTGCCGGCACGCCGGCAGCCTGTGCCACAGCACGCGCCCCGAACTGCGGCCGCTGGACGACGGCCACCAGCTTGCCTGCCACCTGCCTTTCACTGGAACCGTCCGCCCTTGAGCGCCCGAGCGGCTGGCCAGTGCAGGCCGCGACAGTGAGCCGGCGCGCAACGCGTTGAGGGCCCAACGCGGCGCCGCATATGCAAATTGGGACTATCATTTCGCACACGCAACGAGCCCTGCCGAAGCAGCGGTGGTCAAGGAGGACAGTCGTTCACATGTCACCGCCCGATTTCTACCGGCAATCACTCCAGACCCGGGTGACCTTGTTCACATTGGCGATCTTTCTGGCGAGCATCTGGTCGCTGGCGTTCTACGGCAGCCGGATCCTGCGAGAGGACATGCAGCGCCTGCTTGGCGAGCAGCAGTTCTCGACCGTCGACGTGATGGCCGCCGACCTCGCCCGTGAGGTCAACGACCGCCTCACCGCGCTGGACCTGATGGCGCGCAAGACCAGCCCCGAGCAACTGCGGCGCGTCGGCGCCCTGCAGGGCTTCCAGGAGGACCACCCGACCCTGCGCAAGCTGTTCAACGCGGGCATCATCGCCTACCAGTTCGATGGCACCGTCGCGGCCGATTCGGCGGCTGGGCAGATCGGTCGAGACCACGGCGACGCGGCCGCCGTCGCCGCTGCCCTGCGCCACGGCCAGGCCGGCATCGGCCGGCCGCTGCGCGCGCAGGATGGTGGCGCGCCCATGTTCGGCATGACGGTACCGATGCGCGACGCGCAGGGCAAGGTGGTTGGCGCCATGACCGGCATGACCAGTCTGGGTCAGCCAAGTTTTCTGGACAACATGACCAGCCGGCGCTATGGCAAGACCGGTGGCTACCTGCTGGTGGCCGCCGCGGATCGGCTGGTTGTCACCGCTTCCGACCGCGGTCGGGTCATGGAATCGCTGCCTGGGCCCGGCATCAGCGCGGCGTTGGACCGCTTCCTCGCCGGGTATCAAGGCTCCGACATCTTCATCAACCCGACCGGCACCGAAGTGCTGGCGTCTGCCCGCAGCGTAGGGGCCACCGGATGGTACGTGGCCGCCATCTTGCCGACCGCCGAGGCCTTCGCCCCGATTCATGAATTGCAGCGCCGGCTGCTGCTGGCATCGCTGCTGCTGACGGTGCTCGCCGGTGGCCTGACGCACTGGATGCTCAAACGCCAACTCGCGCCGATGCGGTCGGCCGTGCGCGCACTCGACGAGCTGGCGGTCACCCGGGCGCCACCGGCTGCGCTGCCGGTTGCCAGGGATGATGAGATCGGCAAGTTGATCGGCGGCTTCAATCACCTGCTTGAGGACATCGCCCAGCGCGAAACCCTGCTCCAGCAAGTGCTCGACACATCCAGTGTCGCGATATTCGTAGTCGACAAGACCGGCCGCATCACACAGGCCAACCAGCGCATGGCCGAGATGTTCGGCTGCACGCTGGCCGACTTGACCGGAGCCGAATACGTCAGCCTGGTGCACCCGGACGAGCGCGAAACCGGCCGCGAGCGGATGCTGGCCCTGCTGGCCAGCGCCATACCTTCGGTCGATCTGGATCGCCTGTATTGGCGCAGCGACCACACCAGATTCTGGGGCCACCTGACGGGCAAGCGATTCTTCTCGGCCAAGGGAGAGGAATTGGGCCTGGTGGGCGTGATTGCCGACGTCACGGCACGCATCGAGACCGAACGCTTCGAGCAGTTCCGCAGCCACGCGCTCGAACTGATGGCCACCGGCGCCACGCTGCCCACCATCCTGGACGGAATTGTCCGCGGCGTGGAACGACTCAATCCGGCCATGCTCTGCAGCGTGTCCCTGCTCGATGCGCAAGGGCAGCACCTGGTCCAGGGCGCCGCACCCAGCCTGCCTGATGCATTCAACGCCAGCGTCGACGGCGTGGCGATTGGCCTGGGCGTGGGTTCCTGCGGGACGGCAGCAGCCAGCGGGGAGCGCGTCATCGTCGAGGACATCAGCACACACCCCTACTGGGCGGCCTACCGGGATCTGGCCAGCAGCGCCGGCTTGGCCGCCTGCTGGTCGCAGCCGGTGCACGCATCCAATGGGCAGGTGCTGGGCACCTTTGCGATCTATCACCGCACCGTGAATGCACCGACCCAGGCCGATATCGCCATCATCGAACAGGCGGCGCGTCTGGCCAGCATCGCGATCGAGAAGAACCTTGCCACCGAAATCCTGCGGGCCAGCGAGGAGCGCTTTCGCTCGCTGATGGAAAACATCCCCGGCGTCTCGGTGCAAGGCTATGCGCCGGACGGCACCGTGGTGTTCTGGAACCACGCCTCGGAGCGCCTGTACGGCTACGGCGCGGCCGAGGCCATGGGCCGCAACCTGCTGGACTTGATCATCCCGCCGGCCATGCGCGACGAGGTCCAGGCGGCGGTCAACCAGAGCTTCGCTTCCGGTCAGCCCATCCCAGCCGGGGAATTGGTGCTGCAGGCCAAGGATGGCTCGAGCGTGCCGGTCTTTTCCAGCCACGCCCTGGTACAGCGCTACGGCCGCCCGCCGGAGATGTTCTGCCTCGACATCGACCTGTCAGAGCGCCGGCGGGCCGAGGCCGCGCTGCACGCCAGCGAGGCACGCATCCGCAGCATCTTCGAGGGCGCTGCCGATGCGATGTTCGTCGCCGATCGGCAGGGCAACTACCAGTACGTCAACCAGGCCGCCTGCACCTTGCTGGGCTACCCGCGCGAGCGGCTGCTGCGCATGCACCTGAGCGACATCACGCCGCCCGAGGACCTGCCCGAGGCACTCGCCGGGTTCGAGCACCTGAAGTCCAGCGGCGTGCTGCGCACCGAATTCCGGCTGATCCGCGCCGACGGCAGCACGGTGCCGGTTGATTTCCACGCCACCGCCCTGCCGGACGGCACCTTGCTGGGATCGTGCCGCGACATCACCGAGCGCAAGCGCGCCGAAGAGCGCCTGCAACTCGCGGCCAATGTCTTCGCCCACGCGCGCGAGGCGATCCTGATCACCGCCGCCGATGGCCGCATCATCGACGTCAACGACGCCTTCACGCGCATCACCGGCTACAGCCATGATGAAGTAGTCGGCGAGAATCCGCACTTTCTCAACTCCGGGGTGCACGGCAGGGACTACTACGCCTCCCTCTGGCGTGACCTGGTCGACAAGGGGTACTGGTACGGCGAGGTCTGGAATCGGCGCAAGAACGGCGAGATCTACGCCGAGATGCAAACCATCAGCGCCGTGCGCGACGCGCAGGGCAAGGTGCAGCAATACGTGGCGCTGTTCTCCGACATCACGGCCCAGAAGGCGCACCAGCAGCAACTGGAGCACATCGCCCATTTCGATGCCCTGACCAGCCTGCCCAACCGGGTATTGCTGGCCGATCGCATGCACCAGGCGATGTCGCAGGCGACGCGGCGCGGCCTGACCCTGGCGGTGGCTTTTCTCGACCTCGACGGCTTCAAGTCCATCAATGACAAGCACGGGCACGAGACCGGCGACCAGTTGCTGCTGGCGCTTGCCAGCCGGATGAAGCAGTCGCTGCGCGAGGGCGACACGCTGGCGCGCATCGGTGGCGACGAGTTCGTCGCGGTGCTCACCGACCTGAACGACGCCGCCGCCAGCGAACCCATGCTCAGCCGGCTGCTCGGCGCGGCAGCGCAGCCCACGCAAGTGGGCGAGCTGTCCCTGCAGGTCTCGGCCAGCCTGGGCGTCACCTTCTTCCCGCAGGCCGAGGACATTGACGCCGACACCCTGCTGCGCCAGGCCGACCAGGCCATGTACCAGGCCAAGCTGGGCGGCAAGAACCGCTTCCACGTCTTCGACGCCGAGCAGGACCGTAGCGTGCGCGGCCACCACGAGAGTCTGGAGCACATCCGACGCGCCCTCGATGAACACGAATTCGTTCTGTACTACCAGCCCAAGGTGAACATGCGCACCGGTCAGGTGATTGGCGCCGAGGCGCTGATCCGCTGGCAGCACCCCGAGCAGGGCTTGCTGCCGCCGGCGGTGTTCCTGCCGGTGATCGAAGACCATCCCCTGGCCGTCGACATCGGCGAGTGGGTGATCACCAGCGCGCTGGCGCAGATGCAGGCGTGGCAGGACGGCGGCCTGTGCATCGCCGTCAGCGTCAACGTCGGCGCGCGCCAATTGCAGCAGGAAGACTTCGTCGACCGCCTGCGTGCCCTGCTGGCAGCGCATCCGGCAATCGCGCCGTCGCGCCTGGAGCTCGAAGTCCTGGAGACCAGCGCGCTGGAAGACATCGCCGGCGTGTCGCAGGTGATCGAGACCTGTGCCGCCATGGGCGTGCGCTTTGCCCTGGACGACTTTGGCACCGGCTATTCCTCGCTGACCTACCTCAAGCGTCTGCCCGCGAGCCTGCTCAAGATCGACCAGAGTTTTGTGCGCGACATGCTCGATGATCCGGACGATCTGGCCATCCTCGAAGGCGTGATCGGTCTGGCCAGTGCGTTCCGCCGGGAGGTGATCGCGGAGGGTGTGGAGACCATCGAGCACGGCGAGATGCTGCTGCAGCTGGGCTGCAATCTGGCGCAGGGCTACGGCATCGCGCGGCCCATGCCAGCCCATGCCTTGCCGAACTGGGTGCGGACCTGGCAGCCCGAACCCAACTGGCGCGACGTACCGCTGGTCAGCCGCGACGATCTGCCGCTGCTGTTTGCCAGCGTGGAGCATCGCGCCTGGGTCAAGGCGATGGAGAACTACCTGCGGGACGAGCGCGAGACGCCGCCGCAACTTGATCACGAGCAATGCCATTTCGGCAGCTGGATGCGCGGCCAGGGCCTGGGCAGTCACGGTACGCACCCCTCGTTCGACACCATAGACGGCCTGCATCGGGCCGCACATGGCCTGGCCGCCGAGCTGTGTGCCCAAAAGGCGCTGCATCAGGACGATCTGGCACTGGCGCGGCTGGGCGAGCTGCAGGCACTCGGCGAGGACTTGCTTAGACGGGTGAAGGAGCTGGAGCTGTCGCGCAGCCGCTGACCCCGGTTCGGCGCCACACCAGCGCCGGCGACGGCCCGCACTGGCCGTGTCGGCCGCAGCCTGGATTGCGGTAGTGGTATGGTTCACGCTTGGGCACGGCGGTGCCCGCCGCGTCCACCTTTTTGTCTGGAGACTTGACCATGATCCAACGCCGCACCCTACTCACTTCCACCGCCTGCGCCGCGGCAACAGCCTCGCTGCCGACGGGCGCGATGGCGCAAGCCAAGAAGGACAACCTGGTGCTGGCCATGACGCTGGAGCCGCCAGGCCTGGACCCCACCGCCGGCGCGGCCTCGGCGATCGCCGAGATCGTGCACTACAACGTGTTCGAGACGCTCACCAAGATCAACAGTGATGGCTCGGTCTCGCCGCTGCTGGCAGAGAGCTGGGAAGTGTCTCCCGACCTGAAGACCTACACGTTCAAGCTGCGCCGCGGCGTCAAGTTCCACAATGGCGAGCCCTGCAACGCGCAGGCGGTGAAGTTCTCCTTCGAACGCGCTGGCGCCGAGAAGAGCACCAACAAGGACAAGCGCACCTTCGCCGGCATGGAGAGCGTGGCAGCGCTGGACGAGCACACGGTGGTGATTCTCAACAAGGGCCTGGACCCGGACTTCCTGTTCCTGATGGGCCAGGCCACCGCCATCATCGTCGAGCCCAAGAGCGCCGATGGCAACGCCACCAAGCCGGTCGGCACCGGACCGTACCAGCTTGCCGCCTGGGCCAAGGGCTCGTCCATCACCCTGGCCAAGTGGGACGGCTACCGGCAGGCCGGCGCCATCAAGCTCAAGAAGGTCACGTTTCGCTTCATCAGCGATCCCGCAGCCCAGGTGGCGGCACTGCTGGCCGGTGACGTGGACGCCTTTCCGCGTGTCACGCCGCGCAGCGTGGCGCAGTTCAAGACCAATCCGAAATTCCAGGTGCTGGTGAGCGGCTCGCGCGCCAAGACCATTCTGGCCATCAACAACAAGAAGAAGCCGCTGGACGACGTGCGCGTGCGCCGCGCCATCGCCGCCGCGATCGATCGCAAGGCGGTGATCGAAGGCGCAGGTGACGGCTACGGCGCGCCCATCGG
>Ga0208882_1000914_pt1 | contig 12206 bp, 11 predicted proteins | sample LakWasMet14_LOW5_2_FD_183862 | JGI IMG/M metagenome (GOLD analysis project Ga0208882, IMG submission 183862) | Freshwater sediment methanotrophic microbial communities from Lake Washington under simulated oxygen tension - Sediment Metagenome... | ecosystem: Environmental > Aquatic > Freshwater >...
TTGCCGCGCGAGGGGCGCAGCACCGTTCGGCCGAAGCCGTTGTTGGCTTCGATCAGCTTGTGAAGCAACTCGACGAAGGTTGCGCGCTCGTTGTCCGTCAACGGGTCCAGCAGGCGCTTCTGGGCGAAGTCGCGGGTGGCGTGCTCGATCTCGGCAAAAAGCTTGGAGCGGACGCCGTTGGCGATGCCGGTCTCGATCGCGGCCTGTTCATCGTCGTCAAGATCGGCCGGCAGCTTTTCCTTTTGCTGTTTCCAAATCTGGTCGGTGGCGGCCGCCAGGACGGCGTTGAAGCGGGTGATGAGGCCGTAGACCGAGATGACCTGGTCGGCGATCGCACGCTTGTCGGCCTGACCGGCGGCGAGCTGACCCAGCCAGGTCGTATAGTGCGCCAGAGTGCCTTGCCAGAGTTCGCGCACGGCGGGATCGGCATCGACGAGGGCCTCGTGGCCGGCGTCGGTAAAGCGGAATAACAGGCAGCGGCTGCGGATCGTGGGCAGCAGCGAGTAGGGGCGCGTAGTCAGCAACAGAATGGTCGTGCTGGCGGTGGGTTCCTCGAGGGTCTTGAGGAAGACGTTGGCGGAGGCCTGGTTCATCCGGTCCGCCTCGTAGACCACGAGCACCTTGCGATGGGAGATCTGCGGAGAAACCTGGATCCGCCCGATGATCTCGCGCATGGGTTCCACGCCGATCTGGCGGGACTTGCCGGCGGGCCGCAGGGCCAGGAAATCGGGATGCTGCTTCGGGGCGAAATACTGGGAAGGCTGCCGCGGGTCGTTGAGCAGCCGGTCGGCTATGGCGTGGGCGACGGTGGCGAGCGTGCTGAGGTTTTCGCCATGGAGGAGCAGGCTGTGCGCGAGGCGCTGCCGCTCGATGGCGCGCTCGATCACGGCCACGGTCGGGGTGCCAGCGAGAGCGGGCGGCCAGGGGAGGCGTTCAGCGACGGTGGACATCAACGAAAGGGCGTGGGGCTCAGGCGAGACGCTTTTGCACGATGGCCCAGATCTTCTTGTCCAAGGCGTCAGGCGAAAGGGTGCCGTCCAGCACGACCACCCGGTCCGGCCATTCCTTGGCGAGCAGGAGGTAGCCTTCCCGCACCATTTTGTAGAAGGTGATGTTCTCGCGTTCCATGCGGTCGGGCAGATCGGAGGCCCGCTGCCGGACCCGCTGGAGGCTCACCTCGGTCGGCACGTCGATCACAATCGTGAGGTCCGGCATGACATTGCCCACGGCGAAGCGGTTGATCTCGTTGACGGGGCCCAGGGCGAGATTGCGGGCGATCCCTTGGTAGACCGTCGAAGAGTCGAGATAACGGTCCGTCAAAACCATGGCGCCGCGGGTGAGGGCCGGCGCGATGACCTCGCGAACGACCTGGGCGCGGGCGGCGGTGAAGAGTAGCAGCTCGGTCTCCGGGCACATCTCGTCACCCTTGGAGTTATGGACGATGATGTTGCGGATCTGCTCGCCAATCTCCGTGCCGCCCGGTTCCCGGGTGGCCACGACCTCAAGGCCGGCTTTCTGGAGACGATCGGCCAGGCGGGCGATCTGGGTTGATTTGCCACTGCCTTCGGAGCCTTCGAAGGAAATGAGTTTGCCGATGGGTTTCGTCTTTAAGGGCATGGCTGAAGCGAAAGACAAAAAGGAACCAATTGCGACATTTTCGCGCAAACAGATTCAACGGTTCCGGGGTGGGGCGGCGAGAATTTCTAATTCTCCGTTGATTGCCTCCCGCAAACGCTCCAACACTCCGTGCACCATGCTCAGCCTGCTTCCGGCCACACCTTTGTTCGCCACCGTCAATGTTGTTCAGATCTTCCTTCAGTGCGACCTCGTCGGTCAGGTGATCGTGATCCTCCTGCTGATCTTCAGCATCTTTGCGTGGTCCGTGATGCTTGGCAAACGCAACGAACTGAACCATCTTCGCCGGCTCAACTACGCCTTTGACCAGCGCCTCCGCGAGGAGCGCAAAATTCTCGACCTGCCCGAATCGTTTCGCAGCAAGCGCTCCATTCCCTATGCCGACCTGCTGGCCGAGGCCATCGAGTCCTACTGGCGCGCGGCGGCGATCGGCAAGGAGAAGGGCGAGGACAGCCTCCAGGCCCGGCTCGAACACGCCGAGAACGCCATCCAACGCGCGCTGGCCCGGCAGGCCGACGATGGTTACAATCGCACCGTTCATGGGCCTGCTCGGCACGGTCTGGGGCGTGATGGAGGCCTTCAGTGCGGTCTCGGTGATGCAGACCGCCAGCATCCAGACGCTCGCGCCCGGCGTCTCCGCGGCGTTGCTCACCACCATCGCCGGTCTCGTGGTGGCGATCCCCTCGGTCGTGGGCTATAATGTGCTCTTCAACACGACCAAGACCATGATGACCGAGATCGAGAACTACGCCAGCAGCCTGGCGGACCGCATCGAGCTCGAGATGCAGAAGTAACCACGACCATGGCCCGCACTTTCAAACGCCAGCGTCAGACGCATCCGATCTCGGAGCTCAACGTCACCAACCTGATCGACGTGGCGTTCACGCTGCTGATCATCTTCATGATCGCGACGCCCCTCATCCAGCAGGAGCAGACCATCCCCGTCAACCTGCCGGGAGAGACCAAGAAGGAACAGTCGAAGCCGCCTCCAGACACTGAGTTCGTGGCGATCTCGATCGACCGTTCGGGAAATTTCTACTTCGGCAGCCAGCGGATGTCCCTGCCGGAACTCTCCCGCCAGTTGATGGTGGAGGCCGCCAAGTCCAAGCAACCCGTCATCCGCATCCGCGCCGACCTCACGCTTCAGTGGCAGCAGGTGGTGCGCGTCATGGATGAGGTGAAACGGCACAACCTCACCAAGATCACCTTCGACACCGAGGCCAACTAGGATTGATGCACGCGAATTCGCCCAGTTCGCTCCTGCTTTCGTGCACGCTGCACGCGCTGTTCGTGGCGGCCATTCTCCTGACGACGTATTTCTTCGCCCAGCAGGCCAAGGAGCAACCGGTGATCTTCGAACTGGTCGCCGGCCCGGCCACCGCCCCCGACGAACTGGTGGCCCCGGCCCTGGGCAACACGACCAACGCCATCAAATTGGAAGTCCCCAAGATCGAGATCGTGCCAACCATGCCCGATCCGGAGCCGGTCGTACAAACCCAGCCCGAGGAGGCCACCCCGCCGCCACCGCCGGTGGAGAAGCCCAAGCCCAAGGCGCCGGAAAAGCCCAAGCCTGACACCAGTCTCGTCAAGGAGATGAAGAAGACACAGCGGCAGTCCTATGCCGATTACCTGAAAAAGCATCCGACGCCCAAGCCCGCTCCGACCACCATCCAAAAGGCGGCCAAAGCCCCGCGCATCGACGTCCAGGGAATCGCCCAAGGCGTCAAGGGAGGCTCCACGGCCAACACCCGGGGCGGGGGAGGCGGGCAGGCTTTGATGCGCGAGCAGCAAAACCAGATGAACACCTACATCTCGCTGCTCATCCAGGAGCTCAAAAAGGCCCACGAGCCGCCCCCCGGCGTCAGCGACCGGCTGGAAACGAAGGTGACCTTCGACATCACGGCCAGCGGCGCCATCCTGAACCCGCGCATCTCAAAATCGTCGGGCGACAAGGCCTTTGATGAATCGGTCATTTCCGCGTTCCTGAGGGTGCGCTCCATCGGACCGACCCCGAACCGCCGCTCGGACACCTGGACGGTGACGTTCAAGATGCGCGACGATCAGTGAGGCGGCGCGGGTCGGAAGCCGGACGTTTGCGGCTGGCTCATTGCAAACAGGGTTAGCCGCGGAACAAGCGCTTGGACACGAGTGTAACCTTGACCGATCGCACGTCGGCTACGGTCCTGGCTACCGGGCAGCTCGAGGCAGTCGGGGGAGAAACAGCCCAACGGAATAAAAAGTCCTTGCATTTCCCGCGCAAAACCGACTTTTAAGCCCTTCGTTTTGATAGGTTATGGGCTCTTAGCTCAGTTGGTAGAGCGCCTCAATGGCATTGAGGAGGTCAGCGGTTCGAACCCGCTAGGGTCCACCACTTTAGAAAGCCACCCTCCGGGGTGGCTTTTTGTTTTAGGAGGGCCGGTTGTCGAGCAGCGGGGGCTCAGGATCTGTCGCCCGCGGTGGCGCGTCGCTCACCCGGCGGGCCATTTCCGCCCAATAAGCCGCCTCCTGCTCGCGTCGGTGCAGAATCCGGTACTCGGTGCCGGCCGCTATGAGAATAAACAAGAACAGGACCGCGAGCATCCACCATCCGAGGAAGTAGGCGGCGATAAAGGCGAACAACGGAGCCAGCACCCGCGTGATGGAAACCGCCCACCAGGTGGCCCGGAGGTAGGGCAGCCAGAGCGCCAGGATCGAGCGCAGGATGCGGCCGCCATCCATCGGGTACACGGGTAGTAGATTGAACGTGCCCATGATTAGATTCGCCCAAAACAGCTGCGTCAGCAGCTCCGCGGCCGAGTAGACCAGCATGTTGTCCACGCCCAGTGAATACCGCCAGGTGAACGGCAGCAGGAGGACGACGATGGCGTAGTTCACCGCCGGACCGGCGATGGTGATGAGAAATTCAGCCGAGGGTTTACGCGGGATCTGCTCCATCTCGGCCATGCCTCCGATGGGCAGCAGCATGATGCGGGGCACTCGGACGCCGTAACGCCGCGCGGTCAGCGAGTGCCCGAGTTCGTGCATCACCACGCAGGCGAAAAAGCAGACCAACAGCAGCACCTGCCAGAGCAGGCCGGGCACGCCGCCGTCCGCCCAGCCCTCGTAGCCGACGTAGGCCATCAGGATGAGAAAGGTGCCGTGAACCGACAGTTGGATGCCGAAGACGCGAAACAAGTTAATTGACCAGCCTACCATGCACGGTAAGTAGAACCGTCTTTCTCGAAAGCGCACTGTATTTTCAATTCCTCCCGCATGCCCGATCCCGCTCCCGTTCCCCGCATCTTGGTCATCGATGATGACAACGAGGTGCGTTATTCCCTGAACCGGGTGCTGTCCTCCCAACGTTACGAGGTGCAGGAGGCCCCGAGTGGCGAGGAAGGGGTGGCCGCCGTCAAGAAAAAGGCGCCGGACGTCGTCCTGCTCGACAACCGCATGAACGGCATGTCCGGACTGGAGACTCTGCAGCACATTCGGGCGGCCAACCCGAAGCAGCTGGTTATCTTCATGACGGCCTTTGGGACGGCCCAGACCGCGATCGAAGCGATGAAGTTCGGTGCGTTTGACTACGTGGTGAAGCCCTTTGATCCGCCCAAGCTGCTGGCTCTGGTCGAAAGCGCGTTGCGGACGCAGGCCGACAGCCAGTCCGCCGCCGGTTACAAGCCCGTGATCAATACGGACGAGCACAAGGAGGGCATCGTCGGCGCCTCTCCGGCCATGCAACAGGTGTTCAAGATCATCGGGCAGTTTGCCGCCAGTGATGCCTCGGTGATGATCACCGGCGAGAGCGGCACCGGCAAGGAGCTCGTGGCGCGCAGCCTGCACCGACACAGCCACCGGGCGGCCAAACCTTATGTCGCGGTCAATTGCGCCGCCATTCCGGAGAATCTGATCGAAAGCGAGCTCTTCGGACACGAACGCGGCTCCTTCACCGGCGCTACGGCCCAGCGGCTGGGCAAGTTTGAACAGTGTGACGGCGGCACCATTTTCCTGGACGAAATCGGCGACATGACGCCCACCACGCAGACGAAGATTCTGCGCGTGTTGCAGGAAGGGGACATCCAGCGCGTCGGCGGCGTGGACACCATCAAGGTCAACGTCCGCGTCGTGGCTGCGACCAACAAAGACCTTGAGCAGCTGGTGAAGGAAAAGAAGTTTCGCGAGGACCTTTACTATCGCCTGAACGTCGTGCGCGTGAAGCTGCCCCCGCTGCGCGAGCGCACGGAGGACGTGCTCCAGATCGTCGACTTTTTTGTGCAGAATCTGGCCAAGGCCAAGAAAGTGCGGGCCCGCAAGGTCGCGCCCGAAGCCCTCGCGCTACTCGCGGCCTATCCGTGGCCGGGCAATGTGCGTGAACTGGAGAATGTCGTCTACCGCAGCGCCGTGGCGGCCACCGGCGACACCATTCTGCCCAAGGACCTGCCGGATGAAGTGCGCGAGCCAAAGCTCGCCGGCGCAACCGGTGAAGCGTTGGAACCCTTATACGACCGGTTGGCCAAGGCTCTGATCGCCCAGCATCCGGGCGAGGAAATGGCGACCCTGCAGACCGCCATGTCGTCACGCCTGCCTGAGGCGGCGATCACGAAGCCGGCGGCCAAGAAGCGGGCCAAGAAGTAAGGGTCTTCGAAGGGTAGGGGCACGCCTCCGAGATCGTTTCGTTTGGCAAGCCCCTGTAGCTGCGCGCGCCAACCCTGATCATGTCGCGAGCACGCTCGCGCCCACAGGCTCACAGAATCGTGCGTAACTTTTTCGCAGCCGACCCTTACTTCTTATCGCCGTAACCCTTCGGTCGGGCCTGGTGCCAGTGCCACGCCGTGGCGATGATTGGCTCGATGGTCTGGAACTTGGGGGTCCAGCCGAGCTCGCGCTTTGCCTTGCTGGCATTGGCGTAAAGCGCAGGCGGATCACCGGCCCGACGCGGGGCAAAGTTCGCCGGGACCTTGAGTCCGGAGACCTTCTCCACCGCGCGGATCACCTCGAGCACCGAAGTGGGGGTGCCGGTACCGAGGTTGTAGAAGTGCTGCGCGCCCGGTTTGGCCAGCAGGTCGAAGGCCGCGATGTGCGCCCGACTGAGATCATCCACGTGCACATAATCCCGCAGGCAGGTGCCGTCCGGGGTGGGGTAGTCGTTGCCGAAGATCTGCAGCGCCGGACGCAGCCCTTGGGCGGCGCCGATGGCCAGCGGAATGAGGTGGGATTCCGGGTCGTGATCCTCGCCGATCGCGCCGTCTTCCGCGGCGCCCGCCGCGTTGAAATAGCGGAAGGCGGCAAAACTCAGGCCCGTGGCGGGCGCGAGCGCCTTGAGCATGTTTTCCACGTCGAGCTTGGTCTGGCCGTAGGGATTGATGGGCTTCTGGACGAGCTCCTCGGTGATCGGCATCTTTTCGGGAATGCCGTAGGTGGCGCAGGTGGATGAGAAGACGAATTTCTTGATCCCCTGGCGAAGCATGGAATCCAGCAGGGTGAGCGTGGCCGCCACGTTGTTGTGATAGTACTTCAGCGGATCCGTCACCGACTCGCCGACGTAGGCGAAGGCGGCGAAATGCATCACGACCTCCGGCTTTTCCTCGGCCAACACCCGGTCGACAGCAGCCTTGTCCGCCAGATTGATGTCGTGCAGGCGCACCGATGGCGCGACCGCGGCGCGGTGACCATAGACGAGGTTGTCGACCACGACGGGCGTATGCCCGGCGGCAACCAGTTGCCGCACACAATGACTGCCGATATAGCCCGCACCGCCCGCAACGAGTACTTTCATGGGGAGACAGTTATTGATTTTAACTTTCCCATGGCTAGGCAATTCTGTTCACACGTTCAAATCGCCGCATGAAGCACACCCGCATCGTCATCACTGGAATCGGTCTCACCGCCCCGAACGGCAATAATCTGGCTGAATTCCGGCAGAACCTCCTCAACGGAGTTTCGGGCATTGGCATGACGGAAGTCCGCTACATGGGCCAGTGGCCCGCGGGTCTGTGCAAATTTGACCCGCTGAAGCACCAGAAGAAGAAGGATGTCCGGATCGGCACGCGCGCCGGCAGCATCAGCATCTACTGCGCCCGGGAAGCGGTGGCGGACTCGGGGATTGCGCTGGAGGCTCGGGACAAGAGCCGCATTGGCGTCTACCTCGGCATCACCGAGCACGGCAATGTCGAGACCGAGAACGAGGTCTACAACATCTCCCAGTTCAAGTACGACACGAAGTTCTGGACGCATCATCACAACCCGCGGACCGTGGCCAACAGCCCGGCTGGGGAGGTTTCGCTCAACCTCGGCACCACCGGTCCGGCGTACACCATCGGCGCGGCCTGCGCGGCCGGCAACATGGGCTTGATCCACGCGGCCCAGATGCTGCGCCTCGACGAGGTGGACCTGGCGATCGCCGGTGGGGTGAGCGAAAGCCCGCAGACCTTTGGCATTTTCGCTGGTTTCAAGAGCCAGAACGCGCTGGCCAGCCATGCCGACCCGACCAAGGCCAGCCGTCCGTTCGACAAGGCCCGCAATGGCATCGTGATTTCCGAGGGTGGTTGCATTTACACCCTCGAACGCCTGGACGATGCGCTGGCCCGGGGGGCGAAGATCTACGGCGAAATTGCCGGCTATTGCGTGAACTCGGATGCCACGGACTACGTGCTGCCCAATCCGGAACGTCAGGCCCAGTGCGTCGAAAAGGCCCTGATCAACGCCCGCATGACCGTCGACGACATCGACATCGTCAACACCCACGCGACCTCGACCCCTCAGGGCGACATCCAGGAATGCCACGCCATCGCCGCCGCTTTTAGCAAACGCAAGGAACCCGCCGCCATCAACAACACCAAGAGCTTCATCGGCCACTGCATGGGAGCCGCCGGCGCCCTGGAACTCGCGGGCAACCTGCCCAGCTTCGACGACCTCGTCGTGCACCCGACCATCAATGTCGATGAGCTTGACCCGCAGTGCGATATCCCTGGATTGGTCATCAACCAACCCCGGTCAGTTAAACGGGTTGACGCCATCCTTAATAATTCCTTTGGTATGTTAGGAATTAACTCCACCCTAATCATTAAGCGCTACCGCACCTGACACCCGACAAACCATGACGAAAGAAGAATGCCGCAAGCTGGTCATCGATATCATCTCCGACATCGTGACCACCGTGAAGCCTGATGTGCGCCTCCGCGACCAGCTGCAGCTCGATTCCATGGACTTCTTGGACATCGTCATGGAGTTGCGCAAGCGTCATGGCATCGAGGTTCCCGAGGCTGACTACATGCAGCTCGCGTCCCTCGACAGCTGCGCCGAGTACCTGACCCCGAAGTTTCAGGCCAAAGCCTGAAGCCGGGTTTGATCAATTTTCCGGGCGGGATCGCTGATCCCGCCTTTTTCATGCCGGCTTGCAGGGGCAATCCCTTCAACCAAGGTTTTCACCGTTAATGAAAGAATCCCATTACGACGCAGTCATCATCGGAGCCGGCATGTCCGGTCTGGCTGCGGGCATCCGGTTGGCGCACTTCGGGAAGAAAGTCTGCATTTTCGAGCGCCACAACGCCCCGGGCGGTCTGAACAGTTTCTATAGCATTGCCGGCCGGAAGTACGATGTCGGCCTGCATGCGATGACCAACTTCGTACCGCCCGGGGTGAAAGGCACGCCGCTGGGCAAGCTGCTGCGACAGTTGCGCATCGACCGCGAGGAGTTCGCCTTGTGTCCGCAGAAGCGCTCGCGCGTGGCGTTTCGCGACTGCGAACTGCAGTTCACGAACGATTTTGCCATCCTCGATGCCGAAGTGGCGGCCAAGTTTCCGCACGAGGCCGACGGCTGGCGGTCCCTGGTGCAATTGGTCCGTACCTACGACGACGTGGCGTTGGATGCCAAGCCGGTTTCGGCGCGCGAAATCGTCGGCCAGCACCTGCGCGACCCGCTGTTGATCGACCTGCTGTTTTGCCCGGTGATGTACTATGGCAGCGCCCAGGAAAGGGACATGGAGTTCGGGCAGTTTGTGATCATGTTCAAGGCGCTCTATCTCGAGGGCTTTGCGCGTCCGTTGGACGGCGTACGGGTGATCCTCCGCGTTCTGCTCGAGAAATACCGGCAGGCCGGCGGCGAGCGACGCATGAAGTGCGGCGTGGCCCGGATCGTCGAGCGCGAGGGCAGGGTGGCCGCGCTCCAGTTGGACGATGGCAGCGAGGTCACGGCCGATCATGTCATCTCCTCCATCGGGTATCCGGAGACCATGCGGGCGTGCGAGCCTTCACATCAGGCCGAAGCCGAGGCCAATACCGGCGCCCTCTCGTTTGTGGAGACCATTTCCGTCTTCAGGCAGCCACCGGCCGCGTGGGGCTGGGGTGACGACACGATCGTGTTCTTCAATGACTCGGACCGGTTTGACTACACCCGGGCCGCCGACCTGGTTGATCCTCGCAGCGGCGTCATCTGTTTTCCCAATAATTTTGACTATGCAGGGGAAGGGCTCGCCGAGGGATTTCTCCGAGTGACCTGCCTGGCGAATTACGAGAAATGGGCCGGTCTGGCCGAGCCCGAATACCAGGCCGCGAAAGCCGCCTGGCTGCAGAACATGCAACGCGGTGCGCGCCGTTTTCTGCCTCCGGTCGAGGACACCGTGCTGGCCGAGAACCTGGTGACCACCGACATGTTTACCCCGCGGACCGTGCGGAAGTTCACCGGCCATCTCAACGGGGCGATCTACGGCGCCCCGCACAAGGTGAAGGATGGCCGTACGCACTTGAGCAACCTTTACCTTTGCGGCACGGATCAGGGGTTTCTCGGCATCATCGGGGCGATGTTGAGCGGCATTTCCATGGCCAATTATCACATCTTGCAAAAGGGCTGATCCTGGGGGAATTTTCCGCACCCCATGAAAACTCCCCGCGTCCTGTGTCTTGCCCTGTTTTCGCTGCTGTCCGTCTATCCGCTTTCCGCCGGCATAAGCTTAAAGGATCATGTCGGCATCCAGATGTGGAGCCTGCGCGACCAGGCCAAGGTCGACGTCGCTGCTTCGCTGGATCTGGTGAAGAGCTACGGCCTCACCGAGGTCGAAACGGCGGGCACCGGCAACCTCACCACCGAACAGTACCTTGTCGAATTGCAGAAGCGCGGACTCCGGGCCGTCGGGGCCCACATCGGCTACGAGGCCCTCGACAAGGATCTCGCCGGTGCCGTCAAGACGGCGAAGACGCTTGGCGCGAAATATGTCATGACCGCCTGGATTCCCCACGGTCCCGAAGGGCTCACGGCGGAACTCGCCCACAAGGTGGCGGCCAACATGAACAAATGGGGCGAAGCCTTCCGCAAGGAGGGCATCACCTACGGACTGCACCCCCATGGTTTCGAGTTCGTTCCGTTCGCGAGCGAGGGCGGCAAGACGGCTTTTGATATCATCGCGGCGGAAACAAAGCCCGAATTCGTGAGTTTTGAGATGGACGTATTCTGGGTGTTTCATGCCGGGGTTGATCCCGTGGCCCTGCTGAAGAAATACCCCAACCGCTGGTCGCTGATGCACGTGAAGGACATCCGCAAGGGCGCGGTCACCGGCCTGTCCACGGGGCACGCCGCGCCGATCGACAATGTCGCCGTCGGGACCGGCCAGATCAACTGGCCCGCCGTGCTGAAGACCGCGGAGGAAGTGGGCGTGCAGCATTTCTTTATCGAGGACGAGACCCCGACGCCGCTGGTCTGCATACCCGACAGCCTGAAGTATTTGCGCGCGCTCAAACTCTGAGTTGCGCTTTTCCCGGGGGCTCACTCACATGGGGCCCTTTCATGGCTTACGACTGGCTCAAAGACATCGACGACCACTATGACGTGGTGGTAATTGGCAGCGGACTCGGCGGACTCACCGCCGCCAACGTGCTGGCCAAATGCGGCCACCACGTGCTGCTCCTCGAGCACCACTACCAATTGGGCGGCTTGGCGACCTGGTTCACCCGCAAGGGCGGACACATTTTCGACATCTCGCTGCACGGGTTTCCCATCGGGATGATCAAGTCCGTGCGGAAATACTGGAGCCAGGACATCGCCGATTCGATCGTGCAGCTCAAGGGGGTGCGGTTCATCAACCCGCAGTTCCAGATCGACACCACCTTTGACCGGGAGGACTTCACCCGGCAGTTGGTCGAGACCTTCAAGGTGCCGGCCGAGACCGTGGAGCGTTTCTTCACCGACCTGCGGGCGATGAATTTCTACGACAACAACCCGGAGACCACGGGCCAGATGTTTGAGCGATACTTCCCGGGCCGGGACGACGTGAAGCGCCTGCTCATGGAACCCATCGCCTATGCCAACGGCTCCACGATGGACGATCCGGCCATCACCTTCGGCATCGTGTTTTCCAACTTCATGAGCAAGGGCGTGTACACCTTCCAGGGCGGCACCGACGTGCTCGTGAAGAAGATGGCCCTCGAGTTCAAGAAGAACGGCGGCGAGCTGCGCAAGCACGTGCTGGTGGAAAAGGTCCTCACGGAAGAGCGGGACGGTCGGAAGGTCGTGACCGGCGTGGTGGCCAATGGCCGGACCATCCGGTGTGATGCCGTGCTTTCGAATTCGAACATCAAGAACACGGTGCTGCGCCTCGGCG
>Ga0208882_1000917_pt1 | contig 12192 bp, 18 predicted proteins | sample LakWasMet14_LOW5_2_FD_183862 | JGI IMG/M metagenome (GOLD analysis project Ga0208882, IMG submission 183862) | Freshwater sediment methanotrophic microbial communities from Lake Washington under simulated oxygen tension - Sediment Metagenome... | ecosystem: Environmental > Aquatic > Freshwater >...
GCCTGAAGGCCTCTATTGCCTGGATGATGTTTACCAAGCCATTTTGGAAGAAATGAAAGGCCGTTCCACGCTGGCCGGTCGCGAGCAATTTAGACCCCAGTATTTTTTGCAAAGCGATTTTGCGAAAGATATGGCCAAAGCCATTACAGAGAGAAAGACCAAAAACTTGGCCTATATAGTTATAGCCAAGCCGGCAGGCGGCATCTATGCATGCAAGGAAATGCTGCTGGATTATTGCCGCTGGTATAGCGCCAGTTTTTTACTGAATGTATTGAAATTATCTAAATCCATTGACGGCGATGATCGGTATGAACTCATAAAACAACCTTTCTTTGGAATATTCGACAAAATCAATGGCGATCAAGACCAGCCATTCAATCACAGCAACAATCCTGAAGAAGAAATAGCCTTCAACCTGTCCGAAGTTATTCAGCATTGCCACGATAATTTAATCAATTTACCCGTCAGACGAGACATCGTCAGGCTGTTGAAGCGCAATAAAAACTATCAAGGCAATCTAATTGTCAGGTCTCGCCTATCGGGTGAAACCATCCGTTGCTTCGTCCTGAAACGCGCTTAACGGACAGCCGTGATGAACATCACCACCCACGAACTCAAATGCAAAATCGGCATCGTCATCGCCGCCTACAAGTTTTCGCCGGATTACCTGGACATCAACTACTACGGCGCCATTGCCAAACTGGACGGCATGGAAATGCTGACTGGGCAATGCAAGGAAATCGACCTTGCCCGCGACGACATAAAATCCATTCACGATGCTCGCAGCGCCGAAGTGGTACCGGTATGAACACCGCCGCCACCCAATTTATTAGAAGTAGATACCGCCGCCGTTGCGATTTACGCACGGTAAGGCAATCCCAGACATTGGCAAGGCATTTCAACAAATTGGTACACCAGCAAATTCGCGGAAACCTGGCGCAGCTCGGCTCTTTATCGCCCGCCGATATGTTGCGGATGGAACGCCTAAACCATCTGTACGAAAAATCGGTAATGCGTTACATGCGTCGTAGCGATGCCTACGAGGCATTCGTCAATTACAAAATTGGTTTTTTAAAATGAAACTCCACGCCACCATCCTAAACGCCGGCCATCTATCCAAACAGGAAGCCGCCATCCTGCGCTTGCTATGCATGGGCCTGATGCGCAAGGAAATCAGCCGCGCTGTTTACCGTTCCTACGGCTGCGTCAGCAAACAGGTGGAAAGCATAGCCAAAAAGTTAGACGCCCACAGCGCCGCCGAAATCGTCGCCAAGGCCGTCGCCAGCGGCATGGTGGACATCAGCATCAAATCCTGGCTGTTGATCATGCTCTGCAACGGCTTATCGATAGACGGATTCGATTTCGACATGCGCCGCCCGCCGGCATCGCCACGGCCGCCGATCACCCGGCACCACACCAGACACAACACCCCGCGCTTTCAACGCGAAATTTAAAAAACAGGAGGCAGTTTGGACATCAGCACCACCATCGCCAAGATCAACACCGTCATCGATCTAGCCAACGAATTCATCAAAGCCAATGCACCGGCCATGCTGCCGGAAAACCGCACCAAGCTGATCGACCTGGCCACCGTCTCGCTGATGCAGTTTGAGGATCACGTCTTCCACTGGGACCAACTCCGCAACATCGTCGTGGAAATGGTCGGCCAGCACGAACACGGCCAAATCCCCTGGTTTATCGACATCGACCGCAGTACCAGCGGCGTTGTTACCGTGACCAACGAGGCCACCAAACAATCGATCCAGATCAACGTCGCCCAATTACTGCTTTCAACCATGCTCAGCGTTCACTAGGAGTCAGTCATGCCAAACCCAGCGATTCACGAAACCCACGTTCATCCCAGCTATACCCAATACCTACTTGAAAAGGTGGACGCCAAAAACGACCGAATCAAGTACCTGGAACAGCAAATCGAATATCAAAAAGCCGACGTGATGGCCGCCTGCGCCGCCGCCATCGCCGCCTTGGCCATCATGGCCATCGCCCTTTACCAATTGAACTGGTCGTAACCATGCGCCGCCGGCCAACGGTTCACTGGATCACCGCCGACAGCCTGCCCGACGTTGAAAAGCAGGCGTTGTGGGCCGGCATCAAGCAGCTCGATCCGGCCTTGGCGGCCATGCTAAAGACCGATCAAAACATCAGCGCGTTAAAAGCCAGCCTGGGCGCCACGCTGAGATTTACCAAACCGCAAGCAGACAAATACATCGCCGCCGGGCGGCAATTCTTTGAGGAGAGAAACCGTGACAGACATAACCATCAGCTTTTACAAAACTAATAATCCGGACGTGGTCGCCGCGGTTAACGATTACTTTGATGAAAAAACCAAGCTGTTCGAGGACGGCAAAGCGTTTAAAGAAAAGTTCGGCGCCGAAAAGGCATTATTTTGCAGCTCGTTTCCGGAAGGTTACTTAGGCGGTTTAGTTTTCAGCCCTAAAAAAGACACCGTCCACTGGACAAAACCGGACGAACACGGCATCCAGCGACCAAGAGCGATTAAAGGTTTTAAGGCCAGCGATAAACCGCAACAACAGCAATTGATCGATGATTGGAATGCCGCTGTTCCAAAACAACGGGTTAGCCTTCATGCCATTCTGGAATCATGCGGTTTAAATTGGGGAGACTTTATCTTCGGCGGTCATTTTTCCATCTTCCAGCGCGAAGGCTTTGCCTACGTTAAAACCTCTCACAAACCGGCTGAATTCCTGACGGAAATCCTGGCTAGCGAATTCACTGCGGCGCATGAAGCGCAAAACGCAGAGGTCGCATAACCATGAAAACCATCACCATCGCCGAATTATCGAAAATGACCAATATCACGGCCCGCCGCTTACTACGCGCAAGTGTTTTGATAGAGGATTTCCCGCCCGTTATTAAAAAATCCAACAAAGGCCAAGCCGAGTTTGAGTTGTCAGCCATGCGGGCTTATCTAGCCGACGGCGAACTGCTGATCAAGATCAGGCGCGCCGAATACATGGAAAGAAATCCGTCAGCCGCGCCCATCAGTCCCTTGCGGAAAATGGCCCTGGATTTTCTAGCCGGCAAATACTCGCCAGCCGCCGCATAGGAATAGTCATGTGCCACTTCCCAACCAGCCACAAAGGGTGGCTAAGGCAACTGCACCCCAGTGTAAAGCCAAAAGCCATCTGCCGCTTTGAACATCTAGTCGAGCAGTTTTTAACCGTGCGTGGCCGCGATCAACAATCCGTGAGTCGCGCCCGCCTTTTCGCCTACCGGCAAATGGGATATTGCCATGTCGAGTAACCCGCCATTCGCCAAAACCATCTCCACGCCAGCACTCAGATACCACGGCGGAAAATTCCGACTGGCATCCTGGATATTGCAGCACTTACCACCGCACCGCTGCTACATAGAACCGTTCGGCGGCGCGGCCAGCGTCTTGCTGCAAAAACCGCGCTCCTATGCCGAGGTTTATAACGATCTTGACGGTGAAATCGTCAATTTTTTTCGAGTGGTCAGAGATCCTGATTTATGCCGGCAACTCATCGAATCACTGATATTAACGCCTTATGCCCGCACAGAATTTGAACAGGCCTACCAACCAGCACAAGATCCTGTCGAAATGGCCAGGCGTGTTGCCGTTCGTGCGCAAATGGGCTTTGGTTCAGCCGGAGCCACCAAAGGCACCACGGGATTTAGAGTCGATACAAAACGCCCATACAACACCGCTCAACATCTGTGGGCTCGGTATCCGCAATCGGTTGCGAATGTCAGCGAGCGTTTTAGTGCAGTCCTGATAGAGAACCGCGATGCAACAGAAGTGATACGCCAACATGACGCCGTTGATTCCCTGCATTTCATCGATCCGCCTTATGTGATGGATACGCGGGTCATCAGGGGAGGGAATGGTTATTACCGCCATGAGCTTACCAACGATCAGCACATAGCATTATTGACCAGCCTGAAACACTTGACCGGCATGGTCGTCGTCAGCGGATACGATTGCGACATCTATCGCGACATGCTGTACGACTGGACGGTTGTTTCAAAAACATCACGAGCATCGGCCTATCGCGGCACAAAACTGGCAACTGAAATGCTGTGGCTTAACCCAGCCTGCGTATCTGCTCTAAATAATCACGGAGCGATGACAGCATGATCCGCCAAATCAACGCCAAAATCATCGACCGCCTGCAGTCTCAGCCCTACAACGCCAAGATCAAGGGCGAACACCTGCGGGAAGGCGTCTGCCCCAGTTGCAGCAAAAAATCCTTGTGGACCTGGGTTGCCTCGCCCGGCATGATCATCTGCAACCGCACCAACAATTGCAACTTTGCCGCCAGCAGTAAGGAGTTGTTCCCGGACCTGTTCGAAAACCTTAACAAAAAGTTTCAGGCCACGCCGGAAAACCCCACCGCCACCGCCGACGCCTATCTCTCGCTGATTCGCGGTTTCGACCTGGCCAAGATCAACGGCTGGTACGAACAGGGAAAATACTGGCACCCGCACGGCGACAAAGGCACGGCTACGGTCAAGTTTTACCTGGACGATGCCCAACAGATCGTCTGGGAACGCCTGATAGACGACGTCACCATCACCCATGAAGATGGCGAAAAGGAAACCCGCAACAAAAGCTTTAAAGGCAGCTTTAAAGGCCTGTGGTGGCAGCCGCCAGGATTCAGCATCGAGCCCGGCGACCACATCTATTGGTGCGAAGGCATTCTGGACGCAATCGCCTTAAATCTCAACGGCCGCAAAGCCGTCGCCATCATGTCTAGCGGCACCTTTCCCAGCGAGTCCATCAAGCCTTATCTTGGCCAAGATATAAAGTGGATCATCGCCCTGGACAACGACGCCACCGGCCGCCGCAGCCTGCAAAAGCATGCCAAAAAGCTGCGCGAAATGGATGAAACCGTCGCCGCGGCCATCTCCAGCGAATACGAGGAAAAGGCCGACTGGAACGACCTGCACAAAGTTAAAAATCTCACCGACGAAGATTTCAAGCAATACCACCACCTGGGAAAACTGGAACTGGCGAGAAACTACATCCAAAAAGCCCAGGTGATGTGGGAATACAACCCATCAAAAACATTTTTCGTTTACACCTTCGGCAACGTTACCTACTCGTTCAAGATCGATGCCACGGAATTCGACAAAGCCGAAAAACTGGCGCACGAACGCGATCCGTTGAAAGCCAAAGACGAGGCCTTCACCCACGCCAGCAAGATCAAGCCCATCGCCACCTTCAAGATGGACTTTCTCTACTTCCAGCAGCCCGACAACGGCGAGGACGGCGAATACTTCTTTCGCTTCAACTTCGAGAACAACGCGCCGCCGGTGCAGCTGCCGTTTTACGGAAAAAACTTCGGCGCCGCCGGCGACTTTAAAAAAGGCGCCATGCACAAAGCCCCCGGCGCCCAGTTCACCGGTTCCACCAACGATCTTGACTACATGTACAAGCAATGGATGGGTCGCATTCCCAAGATAGTCACCACGCTGGATTATGTCGGCTATTGCCGCAGCACCGGCGCTTACGTCTACCCGGAATACGCCGTGCAGGGCGGAAAGATCATCAAGGTCAACAACGAGGCCTTTTTCCAGCTCAAGCAAGGCGGCATCAAAACCGCCGTTGACATCAAACAAAAGCTCACCGTCAAACCGCCGGTGGACTGGTTGCCGGATTATGAAATCGCCTTCGGTACCGGCGGCCTGGTGGCCTTGGCTTGGTGGTTCGGCTGCCTGTTCGTGGAACAAGTCCGCCAGGCTCACCGCAGTTACCCGTTTATGGAAGTGGTCGGCGAGGCCGGTTCCGGTAAGTCGGACATGGTCGATTTCCTGTGGAAGATACTCGGCAAGGAAGGCGAAAGCTTCAACCCCAACGCCTCCACACTGGCTGGCCGCACCCGCAAAATGGCGGAAGTCTCCAACCTGCCGGTGGTATTCAACGAAACCGACAACGAGCAGCTGGACGACCGCCACCAAAAGCGCTTCAACTGGGATGAACAGAAAGACTTGTTCGACGGCGAATTTGGCCGCGTTACCGGTGTTAAAAGCCAGGACAACAGCACTAAAAAGCCGTCATTCAAAAGCGGATTGATGATCGTCCAGAACGTGCCGGTGGTGGCATCGGAAGCGATCATGACCCGTATCGTCCATCTGCTGTTCGACCGTTCCCACCACTCGCTGGAAGGAAAATACGCATCGGACCGGCTCAACATCCTCAATGTCGAGGACGTTTCCGGATTCCTGCTACACAGCGTCAAACAGGCCGATGCCGTGATGAAGGCCTTCGACGTCGCCTTTAAAAAGCACCGCATCGCCCTGCAACAGCGCGAACAGATCAAGCTGCAACGGATCGTCGAGAACCACGCCAAAATCATGGCCTTCGCCGACTGCTTGAAACTGGTGCTGCCGATCAGCGATAAAGCCATAGCAGCCGTGCATGCCAAGGTCATCGACATGGCCGAACAGCGCCAAGCCTCGCTGCAAGAAGATCACCCGATCGTGCAGCAGTTCTGGGCCTTGTTCGACTACGCCAACAGCCGAGCCAAAATGCCCAAGGACGGCGAAGACATGCAGCCCGGCGTCGTCCAGCCCATCATCCTGCAACACTACCTAAACCACAGCAACAAGCCGGACGAGGAAATCTGCGTCAACCTGGAGCACTTCCGCTCCGTCTGCGCCGAAATGAAACTGGAAACCATCGACAGCAAGGAACTGCGCCGCTGGCTAACCACCAGCCGCAAGCGCCAATACCTGGGAAACGAGGTGATCCGCTCGCGGATCGAAAGCCGCTCGATTCGGGTTTGGCGGTTTAAGAATTGAATTTTAATTGAGGAGAAAACCATGAATACAAACCCATTTACCGACCAACAATTATTGAGCAAAGCTGTCAAGCAACTTGGCCTTGGCGACGGATATGCCATTACTTATGCGGCTACACATGTGGCGCATCTGGTTGATGCCGATGATGTAACTAGCCAACTTGACGAATTGGATATCGGTATTTACGAAGTTCAAATTGCCGTAAACAACGCTTGTGTTGCAGTTAAATTGCCAGCTGGAATGATGTTGGTTGGGCTGCAAAAAGCGGATGGTACTGGTGGTGGCTACGTTCACTACACATTCGTCAACTATCCAGACAGAACCGACCGCCAAACCGCCATCCTGCGATGGGCCAATACCACATTCGGCGCGGAAACCGCCGACGTCACCGGCGAACGCATCCGCCGCTTCCTGGAAGAAGCCATCGAGCTTTCCCAAGCGGTTGGCCTGGAACAGGACGACGTGGAAAACATGGTCGAATACGTGTTCGCCAGACCGGCAGGCGCCGTGGCCCGCGAAATCGGCCAAGTCGGCGTCTCGCTGCTGGCATTGGCCGAACATCTCAACATCAACGCCGAACACGAAGAGCGCACAGAATTCGAACGCATCGCCTCGCTGCCGGCAGACCACTGGCAAGCCCGGCAGAACGCCAAGGCCGATAAAGGCATGGGCCTGGCATCCACCGCGGAGTAACTCCATGCGCGTCAAATACAATTTGCTAGAAGGTGGCAAGGTTACTATCGAATCTAACGACGTCACCCAGTTCTCATTCATCGACATTGAGTCGACCAGAATCCATTACCTAGCGGACGAAAACGAAGTCTTTCAGGACGTCAAACACCCTATTGATACAGTTATGTCGGCCATAATCCAGACACAATCTAAGAGCGTACCCCATGCCCAATAAAACCATCATCACCCTTCTAACGCTATCCCTGTTCGCCTTATCCAGCACCGCCGATGCCAAAATCCACCGCAGCCAGGCGGCAATATCACATTTCAAAGCCTCTCACCCATGCCCGGCCAACGGCAATACTCGCGGCCGCTGTCCCGGTTACATCATCGACCACATCGCCGCATTAGCCTGCGGCGGTGCCGATGCGCCTTACAACATGCAATGGCAAACGGTTGCCGCCGCAAAGGCCAAGGATAAATGGGAACGGAAAGGGTGCGCGCGATGAGTTACGCCGCAACCACCACCGTCAGCAGCGACAAAAGCCGTGCCGAGATCGAGCGCACCTTGTCGCGCTACGGCGCCAGTTCGTTCATGTACGGCTGGAGCCAAACCCATGCGCAAGTTGCCTTCGACATGCACGGCCGGCGGATTCACTTCAAGCTGCCGATGCCGGATAAAACCAGCGAAGCATTCACCAAAACCCCAACCGGAAAGCCGCGCGTCGCCAAAGCCGCCGAAGAAGCCTACGAGCAAGCCGTCCGCCAACGCTGGCGGGCGCTGTCGTTGGTGATCAAAGCCAAACTGGAAGCGGTCGAGGCCGGCATTACGGTATTCGATGAAGAATTCCTGGCCCACATCGTTCTGCCCAACGGCGGCACGGTCGGCCAGTTCATGCTACCGCAAGTCGAAACCGCCTACGTCACCGGCAACATGCCGCCGCTATTGCCTTCGCCTGGAGATCAATCATGAAACGATATTGGAAAAAACTGCTGTGCTGGTGGTTCGGCTGCAAAGCCGGCGAACCGGTTTGCGATTCGTGCGAATACATCGGTTGGATTCACCCATGCATCCGTTGCGGTGCCGATGACGTCAGCTACGGCGATATGGTCGGCGATACCCGGCACAACCGTTTCATTGAATCGATAAAATATTGGCTGTTCTGGCGATGGTATATGAGAATTCTTCCGTCGAAATGCATCGAATGCGGACGCCGAGGCTGCAAAGACTTTGACCACCAGATTCCATTCTAATGATGAACGCCCACGTCGAACTGTTCTACCGCCTGCTATGTTTGCAAGCCGGCAAGAAAAGCGCTTTATGGCTCAGCTGCATTTCTACACGCTGGCAAGGTTGGAAGCCGATCCGAACTGGAAACCCGATCACATGAAAGCTCAGTGAAACAAATCCTCCTGCAACAACGCCGCCCGTTGATCCTTAGGCAAGTGCCTGATCAGATGGGCGGCCAGTTGCTGGGTGTTTTTTACCGGGGGATTAAGGTCGTTTTTAAAGGACAGGGTCAAAACGAATGTAGCGCCGCAGTCCTGGACGTTTAGGCATTGGCAATACAGGTCTTTCAGGTTGATGGATATTTTATTGGAAGAGCCAATCCTGGCTTTTCCAAAGCAATGCGGACATTCGATCAACACGCAAAAACCTCCTCAAGTTTTTGCGATATTGTAGCAAAAACACCTTATTTTAGGTGTTTAAACAAAATATTCTGTTTTGTATTGACAAAACAATAAAAACCGTTATACTGAAGTCGTGTTTTAGGGAAACGTACCGAATAAGCAAACCAGAATAATTGGGAAAGTGTCATGTCAGAATTTATCGAAATCATCCTTACCGACGAAGAACAACGCCGCCGCTCTGCCGAATGGTATGGCGATGCGCATTATTCAGATTCAGACAATTGGTCTGGGCGAAATAGACCGGCAAAAAAACCTCAGCTTAATAAACCAAGCCGACACTCGGCACCAATTGAACCGGTAGTCGCCGAGATTAAATTGCTGCAATTGCTGCTGATATCCGAAACCGATCGGGAAAAAGTCTGGTCGGTTCATGCTTCGATACATCAACTACGCAATCGGTTGCGAAAAATGCTACGCACCAAGCTGTATGACAAAACCGTCACAATCGCAGATTTTAATGCGGCTGCTCCGTTGTTGAGCGAATGCCAGTATGCCGGACTGATTGCGTTCGATTTTAAACGCTACATTTCAGGTCGTCAGCGCGAAGTATGGGAGTTTTCGACACTTCGAGATGCGGTATTGTCATTGATCGAGCGCAAGCATCCTGGCGAGTATCCATCATCTATCGCTCATCGAAAAATAGTCGAGGCGCGCGGCAATGTCCGCGAACCAGACTGTACCTTTGTCAAAATTCTGGATCGGGCGTATTACCCGCCGCTTACTAATGAAGAATATCTGGATCTGCGCGACGACGGCTGCGATGCTACGATTGCAGTAGCTAACACAACTCAATTTCTCATCGCATGCACAAAACAAGGTGAAGACAATGCATATGATCGTACTCAAGAAAAATAATCAACAGATCGAGCTGCTGATTGGCGCCGAAACAGATATATCGCTGATTACAGCCAATGCCGAGCAACTTTTCGAATATAAAGCAGTATTTGAGAATGCATTGCAGGATTTCATGTCAGATCATTCTGAATCGTTGAATCGCTATAAGCCCATGATAGACAGTATTAAAGCCTCCGGTGTAGTCGGCTATCCTGTCACTCCGGCCAAGGACGCCAGGTTGTATGCCATTGATCGCGGCATAGTTATTGATTCTGAATTGGAGATTGAGTGTGGCTGATAAAAAAGCTAAACGTGGTGCTCCAGCAGGAAACGAGCGCGCGAAAAAGCCGGAGGATAAATTACGAAAATCGATCACGGTACGTCTTCCTCGGGATTTGATTGAAGCGGTTAAGCAGCGCGGCGAATTGACAGCTCAGATTGAAATGGCGTTGCGCGCATTACTTAACCAGGGTTCATGATCGGCCCTATACCACCGATGTTCCCGAAATCAGTTTCGGGAACATACTTAATCTGGAAATCGCTCAGATTCGTGATAGCTAACAAAAACGCGGCGAGTTTGTCCGCTGGGAGAAAACCTTATGATGTATGCAATAGGAAATGACATAAAAATATTTGATCAAGAAGAGCTTATAGAGAAGTTTTTTTTAAGCATAAAAGATGGAGGAGAAGAAGCTATATTCGAAGGAATTAATGCTACAGCCGATTTGTATGTATATTCACATAACCCAGAATACGTATGTCTTAATGTTGAATTTGGATATGAAGATGGAGATTTTAGAGAAATTGAAATAACTAAAAAAAATTACCTTGATTTACTTTATCAATCAATTGAATCCCATGAAGGAAGTGATGATTACGAAAAAATAATAGAAAAGAATATATCAATATTTAGTGATTTCATAAAAAAACTAGAGGCGATTTTGAATAGAAATGACTAGCCCCGTCTACAACGCCAAACCTGTGCCGCTATGAGAAAGCCTTATGAATAAATTACCTAATTGGCCCTTGCCAGATCAAAGATCACCTGAACAAATTTCTGAAATATTAAAAGAAATTCAAATTGAAACAGGAACAGAATTTTCGAAAGAAAATTTTGAACAAGATTTTCATTTGATTTGGAAAGAAGCAATGGCAGGAAATTATTCAAAGCACACTTGCGACCTAATTTTTAGTGTTGACGATTGGATAAATAACGCAGCACACCCAGGAAGAGTAACTGGAATGGCGGTTAAAAATGCCTAGCCCCGTCTACAACGTCAACCCAATTACGCCACCCCTTTAGCGTCCTTCTTCCAATCCGGCTCCCGAAACGCCACCGGCGTTCCGGCTATCATTTCGTTCAATCCCAGAAACACCTGTTGCATCGCCTCCACTTCCAGCTCGTGGTAAACCTCCATGCTTTTTTGCAGGTCGCCGAAGCCGCCGATGTTGGCCGGCAATATCGCTACCAGTCCGGGGTAGACTCGGTGCATGGCCAGCATTTCCATTTCCGTGACTTCTTTTATTGCCTGAAACTCGTCTTTGCTGCCGATGTTGCCGACCGGGATGATTTTCACCGGCTCTTTGTTATTCGAGCGCGGGATGTTTAGGTACATGCTGCGGAAGTTTCCGGGGCCTTTCGATTCCTTCACCTTGGCCTCGATCGCCTTGGCGGTTTTATCGTCAAGGTTGGCGTCGGTAGTCACCAGGATGTAACCCATGTGTGCGCCGTTCAGGAAAAACTTGCGGCGGAATAGCGTTGAATCTTCGCTGAGCAGCACCGATTGAATGCCGCCCAGGTATTGCGGGATGCCGAAGATGCCTTGCTTGATGTCCGGCTCCTTGATATGGATCACTTCGCCGGGCTTATATTCAACCTTGCTACCGTCGCTTTTCAGCATGAAAAACACATTGGGATTTTTACCGGGCCGCATGCTGATCGCCGGCAGCCTGGCCAGCCGCAGCACGTTGCCGAAACGGTCGGTGAATTTCTGAAAATAGGCATTGGCCAACACGCTGTAATCCAGCGCAGCTTTGTTCAGTTCCGTGGTCGACAGTAGCTTGGAAGGGATAAACCATTTGGCAATCATGTTCTTCTTAAAGTGCAGGATCGGGCCGTGGTAGGGGTTGGCGTTCATCAGGTTGGCCAATCCGGCAAGATCCACCGGCGGCCGGTAATAATCACCG
>Ga0208882_1000920_pt1 | contig 12128 bp, 9 predicted proteins | sample LakWasMet14_LOW5_2_FD_183862 | JGI IMG/M metagenome (GOLD analysis project Ga0208882, IMG submission 183862) | Freshwater sediment methanotrophic microbial communities from Lake Washington under simulated oxygen tension - Sediment Metagenome... | ecosystem: Environmental > Aquatic > Freshwater >...
AAGAGTATCGGAAGAGATACAAAGAAGATCCTAAACTGCCTTATCTCCCTAACAAAGTCTATGCTAGCGACTGGATACAATGGGCAGATTACTTAGACAGAGAGTCGCCTTACTATAAGACGCTGGCTGAAGCCACAACTGCTGTTCAAAAATTGGAAATAAAGACCATCATAGAGTATAGAAAGAAATACAAAGAAGATCCTAAACTGCCTTACTACCCTAACAAAGTCTATGCCGAAGAATGGAGTAGATGGGAAGAATTTTTAATTCCTAGTCGCGTCGATAGCTTAATAAAAGCAAAAACAGTTGTACAAATAGCTAGAATTCGAAGCGCGAAAGAATATGCAATACGTTATAAAGCATTGAATCCTTCTCTTCCGCGACATCCAGATAGGGTTTATAGGGAAGAATGGATTGATTGGTATGATTTTTTAGGAATACATCGCAAAACGTTTTATACCTATAAAGAAGCATCTAATCTTTTGAGGGAAAAAGGGATATCTACACAACTGCAATATGATAGATATCGTGTAGATTCGGGAGACTCAATGCTTTACAAAAACCCTTCTGATCATTATGAAGAATGGATAAATTGGTTTGTCTTTTTGGGTAATGATGAGCCTTTTCAGCCTAGCTTTATTAGAGGAGGGTATACGCCATGGAGGGATGCCATTAACAATTTTATGTATAAAGCAAAAGGCGGTACAAATAAAAAAACCACATTATGTAAATTTGAAAGACATTATATAGAAAAGTATAAATTAGGTTATAGCCCAGTTGAATTTCTGAGTGCTGGAATAGCAGATAAAAAATTATTTAATAAATTCTTAGATGAAATGTTTCCACCGAACACAAAAAATACGGTAGTGCATCAGATCAATGAATTTCTAAACTATATCTTGCGTACAGATTTGACAGTAGAAGATGAAGACACCGGTGAGCTTGTTAAAATTAATGACGCAAAAAATCCTTTTGAGAGAATTTATGTCGATCAAATAAAGACAGTCGGACAAAATGAAACAGTCAAACCCAGATTACAATTCCAATTCCTGCAGAATGCAAGGAAATGGATTGTTCCGGATGATGCGAAAACATTTAGTGATTTAAATCATCTTTATGAAGAATTTGATTCGGACTGGTATGAAATTTCCCCAAATTTAATTGATGAATCAGATCCTAATTGTATTGTTAAAAAGTTAATTGTTAGGAATGAAACTAAATATTATATTTGGTCGCCAATTAACTGGATGCATACGTATGTCTTAATGGAATTTCCATTAAGAGGCGTTCAGATTGCATATAATGACAGCGGTGAAGGTGATACAGAGATTCCTGTTCTTGATGAGACTGGCAAAATATTCTGGAGAGAAAATGATGGACCTTTAGCCGGTCAAACTAAAAATCAATCGATGGTCAAAAAGTATCCTAATAATGCAGTAGGTTGTTATAGCACTACTAATAAAACATCAAATGGGGGCCACAGTGTCCCTTGGATACCTGAAAAAGTCGCTTATTGGCTAATTAGATTACGTGATTGGCAAGCCAAATATAATCCAATTAAAGTTGCAACATCTTGGACTGAATGTAAGCGAACTAATTTTAGTCCATCACAACTTAAAGCTAAGGGTCGAAATTGTTTCTTATTCAGAGGCTACGGTCAGGTTGAAGCAATAACTTATCAAAGTGCTCTTTCCGATAGAATTGCTGTCTCTCTTTATCATACTCAACCAGATGGAATAACGTTAGCTACTTGTGAGAGCGGGAAATTACGCAGTGTATCACATTATGAGTCGGACTATAGCCCACATGCTATGCGCGTCGGATTAATTTCAGCATTTGTGTTTGAATACGGCTTGCCTATTGAAATTATAATGAAAATTGTAGGCCACAGTTCAATTGTGATGAGTATTTATTATTGCAAAGTAAGTTCAGGTGATCTTATAAAAAGAATGGAAGAGGGAGAAAAAAAAGCTTTAAAGGGCGAAACTGATGCAATTCAACGGCATATTGAGCAACAAAGAATTGAAGCAATTAAAAATGATCATCTTATCTCTAACTCTAAAGAAATTCTGAGTCGTCTAAATAATAGTGTTCCTGGCGCAAATTTTACATTCAGTGATATAGGTATTTGTCCTTTTGCTAATAGCAGATGTAATGATGGGGGGGAAGAAATTAATAACTCAAGAATATATGCGCCAGTTCCAGGTGGATATTTGGGTGAACAAAACTGTATTCGTTGTCGATTTTTTGTTACTGGGCCAGCCTATATGGGTGGATTACTTTCAATAGGGAATGAAATTAGTCTTCAAGTTAATCGACAATCTCAGAAATATTCTGATATTGAGATGAAAATAAATTCATACGAAAACCAATTAAATCAATTAGATATTCAAGAGTATGATAGCCAAATTTTAAACATTGAGTTTTCTGGTATGGCTAAACGTCTTGAGATAAGAAGGGAACTGCGAAAACTAAAAACTGAACTCGAAAAAGCAGCAACAAAAATGGACGTGTTTTTATGCGATTTACAGAGCACTTATCGTCTATTAACACAGTGTCAAACTTTGTTGAATAAGCAAAGTCAAAACGATAGTTCGGATAGGCTAATGTTGCTCAAACAATCTAATGTTGAGATTGTTTTGGAACTTGAAGTTACTAGTAATTTTCATCAGTTATCCGAGATTTGTGAAAATGCGCAAATCTATGATTCTGCAAATGCAGATCTTGCTATAACTCCACGTAGTCAAATGCTTGACAGAATGGCTGAATATAATGCAATGAAGCCTTTCTTATATAAATTGACGGAACAACAGCAATTAATGGTAGGCAACCAGATGACTAAGCTTTTGCTTGCAAGATTGAGATCTTGGGAAAGAGTCTCAGAGATAATGGAAGGAAAGCTCCACTTTGCGGATTTAACTGAAAGTGAACGATTTTTAGAAGATGATATTGATACATTATCCAAGGAAAACAACTTCCGCTTATTGCCTTATGACACCACAAGAAACCCTCGATAGTTTAAAAAACACGACAAACTCTCGCTCTCATAGAGCGTTAGATGCTATTTATGAAATATGTACAGAGCAAATAGAAATGGGGGAGAGCGACTTTTCGTTCTCAACTATTGCTAAACTTGGTGAAAAGCGGCATGTGCCTAAAGCGCAGAGTATACGAAATAAAACTGGAGAGCCATATAGAACACTGATTAATTCATTTGCTAAATCCTGCAATAATAAATCTTTAAAAAAATCTTTAAGAGTTAACACTACGGAAGATGAATGGATTGAGCGAATTAAAGACGCAAATATAAAATTACTGGTCAAAATACAAGCGGCTGAATTAAAAAATGCACAAAGGCTGATTAAAGAGTTTTTGCCGATCAATAAAGTTATAGAAGTTAATGATTTTCCTGGAAGAAAAGAAAATAAAGAAAATGACGCATTAAGTAGCCTTGAGAGAAATGCTTTGGAATATCTTTTAACTCCCGAGTTTCTGGAAAAAGAAAAATTAACAATTGGCAAGCGAGGAGAAATGACAAATGCGAATGGAAAAGTCACGTTCAGAATTGCCACAGTAGATGCTATTAAGAAAGCGTTAGAGTTTTTATGAAATTTTTCTATAAAATTGTAAATATTTATGTGAAATTAAAAAATTATATAGTGTGCTTATATATTTTTATTAAGGTAAATCCATCAAAGGGATAATAATGACATCTGGGAATAATCTCATAACTCGTGAAGGAAGAACTAAATTAGAAAACGAGCTAGATTATCTGTGGCGAACAGAACGCAGAGCGGTGACTCAATCTGTTACAGAAGCTGCAGCACATGGGGACCGTTCAGAAAATGCTGAATACAAAGAAGGGAAGCGGCGGCTAAGAGAAATAGATCGTCGGATTCGTTTTCTTACCAAGCGATTGGAAGTTTTAAAAGTTGTTGATTACTCACCCCAGCAAGACGGTAAAGTATTCTTTGGAGCCTGGGTTGAACTTGAAAACGAAACAGGAGAAATCGTACATTATCGAATAGTTGGTTCAGATGAATTTGATCCCCACAAAAAATCGATTAGTATAAATTCTCCTATGGCCAGAGCTCTTATTGGAAAATCAGTTGATGATGAGGTAGTTGTTGCTACTCCCGAAGGAAGAAAAGAGTGGTTTATAAATGCAATTCAATATAAGCCCTTTGATTGAAATTCTTTGGAGGGCCTCCTAAGATTTTGTGTAAACGGAGTTTATTAATGGTTTGGCATTCGATCGTCGAGTTGAATGCTAAGCTGATTCAAAGCGGCTTTCCATTCATGTAATGGCAGGTCCACTTTTACAGACGTTCATCAGTGCCGAATAGAACAGTTTCGATAATGCCTCATTGGGGAACGAGCCGCAATTTTTGGCGACTTTCCGCAGACTCATATTCATCGGCGCGATGGCATTGGTGGTGTAGATGATGTGGCGCATTTTCGGCGGATAGTCGAAAAACGGGATGACGCAGTTCCAATTACGCAGTCATAGCTGGGTAATCGAAGGATAATCGCCGTTCCATTGCGTTTCGAATCCAGCCGGTTGCCGCTCAGCCTCTGCAACGTAGTCGATTGATAAATCCGCTTGAGGTCATCGGCGATCTGTTTATGCATTTTCCAACCGACATAGTTCAGGCTGTTGCGCACCAGATGGACAATGCACAGCTACACGGTAGCCTGAGGATAAACGGTTTCGATGGCTTCGGGGAAGCCTTTCAGGCCATCGACACAGGCGATGGAAACGTCCTGCACGCCGCGATTTTTCAGTTCGGTGACTACCTGTAAGCAGAACTTAGCCCCTTCGGTTTAAGTGATCTACAACCCAGGGACTTCCTTCTCGCCATCTGGGTTGATGCCGATCGCCAAAAAGACGGCCATGGCGCATCTAATCAGGAGTCTCATACCCTGGCGCAAGTAGCGCATTGGAAACGCCATATAACGCAAGATGATTTTTAAGCCAAAGTCTGTATTCCTTACCTTTTAGGCTATGCTCAGATGAGCAATCTACAATCCATTGACGAAGTACATACCCAGCGACTGCCGCCCTCAATTTAATGTGCAGCACACCGTTTGTCATGCCGTAATCGCCCTCAATAATCTCAGGATGCTCCTGGTTGGGGTGGGGAACCAAATCTAATTCAACAATGCGATTCCACTGGATATCGGCAGATGGTTGCTCATAATCCTGAACGGTACTGTCTTTAATAAACTGGCTTTTCCGTACCCGAGTACATACGAAATCACGAAACTCCTTTGATTTCCGGTCAAAAGCACGAACATGCCAACGCAACCCATCGTTTACCAGGGCAAATGGCGCAATCTCCCGCGTTGATTCTCCACTTGAGTGTGACGTGTAATTGATATTAACAATTTTTTGTTGATGAATGGCCCGAGTGATCGGAGCAAGGACCGACATGGTTGGCTGGTTTAATATCCTGGGCAATTCACATGTCAGCAGGGAGCCGCTGCTATCATTAATGCCTTCACCAAACCCCCGAGAAAGCGCTGTCAATACTCGTTCGGGCGGGTGACTAAATGCTGGTGAAAAGCCGTCTCCTGTTACATAACATTTCGCTTTATTATCAAAGCTCATGTTGTCAGGAAAGATTTCTCGGTATTGGGCAAAGTCCCTCGTCGCAACTGCCGGAGCAACCCCGAATCGGTGAATCAAATCCTGTCGCCGTATGTCCCCGAGAAAATACAAACGAAACTCAATGAAGATTAGCCGCTCTCGTTGTGCGTGGCTTAGCGTATCAATGATGGCTGGGTAAGGGCTAATGTTATTCATGGCGAAGCATTTTATAGTGCTTACAGGATAAAGCAACTTTTTAAGCAGTTGACATGATCAAAATGATTACATAACATAAATATGTAGATCATCATTTATTCTTTAAAGGAAGTCGTATGGCTACAAATCCACCGAAAGGAGATGGACATCGTAATGGCGCAGTACGAGATCGTTCACAAACTCAAACCCCATCAGGGCATTGGGTCAAGCGCGATACAAATACTGGGCGGTTCATGGATGTTAAATCCGACGGAAAGCCTTTTAAAGGCGTGACGAAGGAAAAATAAATTATGAGCGGCTTCTGTCCTTTTACTTAATCGATAAGAGCCGCTTTCTCAAAAACATTATCAAATTTATAGGAAAATAATATGAGTCGTAGAAGAAGACAATCCATTGCTGAGGATGCATTAGAGCTATTATTCGATTTGGCTGGCTTATATTGGCAAGTCGGTGCGTTTGCCGGCGTTATGCTGCTGTTTTTTTCATTTAGTACTTACACCTGGATTGATGAGCAATATGTTAAAGCACTGTCATCACCTCATTTGGGGCAAGTCGCTTACAGCTGCGGCTGGGTGTTTTATTCAATACCTTTATTGATTCTCGGCATAGCAATAATGTTTTTTGTGAAGTCATACCGTTCCTACCGCAGAGAACATTATTACGGCTAGCTTTAAGCGGGACGCCTTTTCGTTATTTTTTCATATCCGTATTGGTAGTCTAGTTCATATGCATTTTATTGTTTAATGCAGAGAAAAAATTGACAAGATTCTTTCTTGATTTTATTCTCTGCATTAAAAATGAAAATGCAAAAGAAATGATCATCAAACACATTATTACTCTAGCAGCTGGACACCCATTTCGTGAGAGCATTAAAAACGCTCTGGATGGCGATACAGCGGTCGTACAAATGAAAGATGTCGATGCGGAAATAGGTCTGGATAGTGCCAACCTTTACCGTGTTCATTTAACTGGACGCAAGAACCCTGATTATTTGCGACGTGGCGACATCTTATTTGTGGGTCGCGGCTACCGGATTTTTGCGGTTCTGATCGATCAAGATTTGGAAAACACAGTTGCTGGTCCTCACTTCTTTATTCTCAGGATAAAGCCGAATCTGCAATATGAATATGTAAGACCGGATTATTTAACTTGGTATATCAATCATAAACAGGCGCAACGCTATTTTTCACAACATGTCGCGGGTACGGCCTTACCCCATGTCAATCGGGGTACGCTTGAAAACCTGCCAGTGATTGTGCCCCCCTTAGAGATGCAGGAACGCATAGTTAAATTGCATTCATGCAGACTGAAAGAAAAAGCCTTGCTGGAAAAGTTAATCGACAAAAAGAAACAGTTCTTAGACGAATTATTGGATAAAACATTGAAACAATACCAAGAGGGCAACGCATGAGCACCCGAATCAATCAGGACGAAATTAACAGCATACTCTGGAAAGCCTGCGACACCTTTCGCGGTACCGTCGATGCGGCAGAGTATAAGAACTACATTTTGGTGATGCTGTTCGTGAAATATATTTCTGATGTCTGGCAGGAACACTATCAAAGTCTGAAGGAAAAATTCGGTAACGATGACGAGATGATCTTGCGCCGCATGCAGCGTGAGCGCTTTGTGCTGCCCCAAGGATGCAGTTTTCAAAATTTATATGATCAGCGCAACGAAGCTAATATTGGCGAGATCATCAATATTGCCTTGGAACATATTGAAGAAACTAATAAGCAAAAACTGTCTGGTGTTTTCCGTAATATCGACTTTAATTCCGAAGCTAATTTGGGACAGACCAAAGACCGCAATACCCGCTTAAAGCATCTGTTAGATGATTTTAACGATTCCAGGCTGGATTTGCGTCCTTCCCGTGTCGGCAATCTGGACGTGATCGGCAATGCTTATGAATACCTGATTGCCAAGTTCGCCGCCGGTGCCGGAAAAAAAGCAGGTGAATTTTATACACCGGCGGAAGTGTCGGAACTGATTGCCGAACTGGTTAATCCTCAAGCCGGTGAGCGCATTGCAGATCCAGCCTGTGGCTCTGGTTCATTGCTGATTAAATGCGGCAATCAGCTTTTGAAAAACGGTGTAAAAGATTTTGCCCTATACGGTCAGGAAATCACTGGCGCAACTTGGGCACTGGCGAAAATGAACATGTTCTTGCATGGCATGGACAATGCCCGCATCGAATGGGGAGATACCATCCGCAGCCCTAAACTGATTGAAGATGATACCACGATGAAGTTTGAAGTGGTGGTGGCCAATCCGCCGTTTTCGCTGGATAAATGGGGACATGATGAAGCGGGCAATGATCCCTATAAGCGCTTTCATCGCGGCTTGCCGCCGCAATCAAAGGGAGATTATGCCTTTATCTCGCACATGATAGAAACCACCACCAAAGACTCCGGACGGGTCGGTGTAGTGGTGCCGCATGGCGTGTTATTCAGAGCTTCCAGTGAAGGCAAAATTCGCCAACAACTGATCGAGGAAAATTTGCTCGATGCGGTGATTGGTTTGCCGGCCAACCTGTTTTACGGTACTGGCATTCCGGCGGCAGTCTTAGTATTCAAACGCAACAAAGCGGATAGCAGCGTACTGTTCATCGACGCCAGCCGAGAATATCAAAACGATAAGAACCAGAACCGGCTCCGGCAATCAGATATCGACAAGATTGTCGCCACCTATCAGGCACGGAAAACCGTTGACAAGTACGCCTACCTCGCCAACTTTGACGAGATAAAGGACAACGACTTTAACCTTAATATTCCGCGATATGTTGATACTTTCGAGGAAGAGCAAGAGATTGATATTAATTCCGTGCAGGCCGAAATCAGCGTGCTTGAAAATGAGTTGGTCGAAGTGAAGCAGGAAATGGCGGTTTTTTTGAAGGAGTTAGGTTATGAATGTACCTGATGGATGGAAATTAAATACTGTAGGTGAATTATTCGATGTTCAACTCGGCAAAATGCTAAATCAGGCTGCAACAGAAAAAAAACCTCAATTCAAATATCTTGGAAACACCAATGTAAAGTGGGGCTATTTCGAGCTTTCAGAGCTGAAAACTATGTTTTTCAGCGAAAAAGAAAAGGAGAAATTCACTTTGCGTAATGGAGATATTGTTATGTGTGAAGGGGGAGAGGTTGGTCGCTGTGCAATATGGAAATATGGAACTGTGGATATTTTCTACCAAAAAGCACTTCATAGGTTGAGACCTAAAGGTGAAGTTAGACCTGAGTTTTTTCAAAACTACATGAAATATATCGTCGGGACGAAGCTTCTGGATGACTTTACTTCTCGTACCAGTATTGCTCACTTAACACGTGAAAAATTACTAGAACTACCAATAAAAGTGCCTACGCTCCCTGAGCAACAAAAAATCGCCCAAATCCTTTCCATCTGGGACAAAGCCATTGAAAAACTGGAAGCTCTGATTGCCGCCAAGCAAAAGCGCAAGAAAGCCCTGATGCAGCAGCTTTTGACCGGGAAGAAGAGGTTTGCCGAATTCGTAAAGTCTGATGGTATGCAGAAGACGAAGTTCGGAACAATACCCACTGACTGGCAATATCTGCATATTGCGGAAGTAGCGAAACAACTATCGGTAAAAAATCATGCAGGGCATGACTTACCGGTGCTCTCCTGTACAAAACATTATGGTTTGGTTGATTCCCTCACTTATTTTGGTAGGCAAATTTTTAGCGAAGACACTTCAACCTATAAAGTTGCACCAAGAAATACATTTGCATACGCAACGAACCATATTGAGGAAGGCTCTATTGGTTATCAGAATCTCTACGATGAAGCTTTGATTAGCCCAATGTATACGGTTTTTCAAACAAAAAAGAATATCAACGATGAGTTTCTTTTTCGTGTTTTAAAAACCGAACTATACCGACATATTTTTGAAGTTAATACGAGTGCGTCCGTGGATAGACGCGGTAGTTTGAGATGGAACCAATTTGCGGCTATTAAAATTCCAGTTCCTTCTATACCCGAGCAAGAAAAGATAGCCTCTTTTTTCGCGGTAGCTGATAAAGAAATTGAAACTAACCAAAGACAACTTTCAGCCCTGAAAGACCAAAAGAAAGGCCTGATGCAACAACTGTTGACCGGCAAGCGTAGAGCTATCATTAAAACGGAGATTTAAATGAAAATAGGCTTATTTTTTGGCGCAGGTGCTGAAATTGGATATGGACTACCTAGTGGAGGCAAGTTTGCCATTGATTTGTTTCGCGAGGACCCTAGTAAATATAAGACAAACCTGAGGAAACTGCTCCAAAATTTGGATTCACGTTCTTTCTACGCTAATAACTGGCTACCTCAAGGATATGCTGATAAAAGTATTTATGCGTTTGGACGCAATGAATTTACCAGTATTATAGAATCCTCCATAGAATACAATCGCGATGAGATTATTAGACGTCTTAATGCTTTTGATCATGAATGTGATCAGATAATTCAAGAGCTAGGTATTAGCAGAAAAATTATTGAGGAAAAGTTTAGCGAGCTTACTAACAATACTTTTGGTGATCGCCCATATACACATGCTATTCGTTTAAACGAACTTCTTGCTAGAGATGTTAAATTATTCGAATCTGAATATTACTCAGGCATGCTCGACTTAATTAGAACGGACGAGCAAACGGATGATCTGAAACGGTATGTGACATCTTTTTTACAACTTCTTGTTGGTGCACATGGCCAATCATTAGTTCAGAGGCTTAACCAAGAGTTATTTGAAGCCGCCCCGGATGATCTTCCTATTTTTGACGATATTTCCGGCATGTTTAAACTAGAGTTCAATCGTGTTGGCTCCACAGCGTTGGAATTGTTACTGGAAGAGCAAAGAAGTTTTGATACCAGTGAGACTGCAACGGCTATTTCTATATTTTGCGCTATTGCACAAAAATTTCTCGAAAATCTGTTTACGTCAGTACTAGATTATCAAAAATTGATCGACGATCACTTTAGATATTTATTTTCGCCAAAGACCGAATGGGCGAAATTCACTCGGATGGTTATTTTTTTGAATATTGCCAGAGACTACATTAGCGCTAAAGCTCCAAATATTAGTCAAGATAATCCATCAGGTTACTACCATGACTTAAACAATTTGGCTGATGATGTAGAAATTTCTGCTGTAGGTACCGCTAATTACAACAGTATTTTGAATCAAGTCGCAGAAAGTATCGGTTTGCAACTTCCCTTGGTGCAACATTTAAATGGGAGTACCCGTGATTACTACAACCCTTATAAAAACAGTGTCATTAGTTGTGATTCCCCTGACTTAGTTCCAAGTGAGCAGATTCATGTACCTTTTATTTTGACGCAAAGCGGTATCAAGCCATTGACCTCGGTAACAATGTCTCGCAGATATGTTCAGCTTTTTGATGCTTATCGAAATTCGGATGCAATAGTCGTTGTTGGTTTTGGGTTCCATAAAGATGATAGCCACATTAATGGCTTATTTCGTGAATTAATTGAGACTGAGGGTAAGCGTTTATATTGGGTAAATAGAGATGCAGATGGCTCCGCACAGGATCAACAACGCAGCCTTTTGAAAAAACTTAGACTTTCACAAGAGCATCGGCATCTTGTAAAAGTGATTCCTGTAAATTCCGAAACCAGAATGATTGAAAACCAATCATGGCTTGAGTATGTCGCTTTGGATTTATTGGTATAAATCATGGCTGCGTATGATTATCTGGAAGATTTATCCTCGCTTTTGCCCACAGTCAGCTTGCTGGGCAAGTTAGGCTATCGCTATCTGACGCCCTCCGAAAATCTGGCTTTGCGTGGCGGCAAAACTTCTAAGCTGATCTTGGAAAGCGTTTTGAAGGAACAGCTCCGCAAATTCAATTCGATTATCTTCAAAGGCCAGCAATACGCATTTAGCGACAGCAACATTCAAAAGGCTGTGCAGGCTTTGGCTGACATTCCGTTCGATAGCCTGATGAATACCAGTGAGCAGGTTTATGATTTACTGACGTTGGGTAAAAGCCTGGAACAAACCATTGATGGTTATACTAAGAGCTTTTCACTGCATTACATCGACTGGAAGCATCTGGAAAACAACGTCTATCACGTATGCGATGAATTCGTTTTAGAACGTCGCAACAGCAAACAAACCCGCAGGCCGGATATTGTCTTGTTTGTGAATGGCATCCCGTTAGTGGTGATCGAATGCAAGCGCCCGGATTTGAAGGATGCGGCAGAAGAAGGCATCAGCCAGCATTTGCGCAATCAGCGCAGCGATGAAATTCCGGAGTTGTTTACCTATGCGCAGATTTTATTATCGGTGAGTCAGAATAAAGCTCTG
>Ga0208882_1000921_pt1 | contig 12125 bp, 3 predicted proteins | sample LakWasMet14_LOW5_2_FD_183862 | JGI IMG/M metagenome (GOLD analysis project Ga0208882, IMG submission 183862) | Freshwater sediment methanotrophic microbial communities from Lake Washington under simulated oxygen tension - Sediment Metagenome... | ecosystem: Environmental > Aquatic > Freshwater >...
GTCGAAATGCGCGAGCGCATGGTCTGGAACCAGCACATCAACCATCTGCGTCCCGATGCCGGCGGTGTTCCGCCATTGGGTTTAAGCAAGTTCATCAGTGATGCGAGACGCGGCGGCACCGTGAATTTGCGCGACCCCGCTTTGCTCAGTTTACTCAACGGACCTTTCGATCCATTCGCGCATGTGGCCGATATCAAACCGGCCGCAGGTTGGCGCGGTTTATACAACTTGCCGAATCTCGGAATTTTCCTGTGGCGGCTTCGTGCCTATACCGTTGCACGCGTTAAACCGGATCCAGTGCAGTTTTCCATACCGGCGGCTTTGACGCCCGCTTCCGCAGCGGACGCGAATTTTGCGGTTCGACTCGAATTGCATCCGCAATCGGAACCGATGGTGTTGTTCAATACGCACCGCTTCCATGCCGACGACGAACCACCGAATATCAGCTCGCCCGATGCTGTTCCGGGACCGATGCCGTATGCACGTTTAAGTGCGGATACCCCGGCTGGCCGGCCCGAACACTATCTCGAAATTGCTCCGTATGCAGACGGCACCATCCCCGCACGCATGAATCGGCTGGGTTTAAGTTTCCAGATACCGCAAACGCTTTTCACTGCGACAACGCCATGGCGTTTCCGCGGCGCGAATTTATGCGCCTGGGAAAAAGGATTGCAACCGCCTTTGCGTGCGCATGAAATTGCGATTGATCCCGATCGCGGCCGCGTCGTGTTTGGTGCGATGGGTGCAACACAATCGGTCGAAGCCGATAAATTGCAAGCCGGCTTGTACGTATCGGCAACACACGGATTTCAGGGGCCGGTCGGTGCAGAACCGATTCCACGTCCGGCATCGCCCACCAGCTGGATGGAAGTTGCACCGATTATCGTTGCAGTGGATCCACTCAATACTCCGGCCAATACATTGCAGGCGGCGTTGACCAATCTTCAAAACCGGGCTCAACCCTTGATCATCGAAATCAGGGACAGCCAAATACATGACCTGGACTTGAGCACGATAGCGGGCACAAGCAATGAACTGGGCTTGCAGACATTGCGTTTGAATCGTTCATTGTGGATTCGCGCCGCCGATGGCGAACGACCGGTCATTCGACTGAAAAAACCCTTGGCTTTCCGTCCGCATGATGTGCTTGCTGCCGGCGCTCCCGCCATCATGGATTCGCTGATGGTGCGTCTGGAAGGCATTTATCTGACACGTGATAAAACAAGTTTTCCGGCCGGCAAACCGCTGATTGCACGTGCGGCCCTGAATCAACTGCATATCCAGGATTGCACGCTGGATCCCGGCGGTTACGCATTGTTGAATGGTGATCGCACGCCGATTTTCGAAACGATGCGTCTGGATAATGCCAACGGCTTTTTCGATCCCGATGAAATTCTGGCCTTCGACCAATCACCCGAAATCATTCTTGAAAATTCGATCAGCGGGCCACTGGCGATCGATGACGATTATTCCTTGAACGTGATCAACAGCATTATCGATGCAGGTGGCTCGCTGGAAAACACCTCGCCTGCCTTGGCGGTGGGTCCCGCAGACGGTAGCTGGGGCCCCGCGTTGACGGTATCGGGGCTTACCAGTTTTGGCGGGATGAGCGTGACCTCCGCTTCGGGAAAAGGCGGCATCTGGGTGCATGCGTTGCAGGTACTGGACACCCAAAGCGGCTGCATCAAAAACAGCTGGTTCGCCGCTACCGGCAATCGCCTGCCCTCGAATCATGCCTGCTTGAATGGAAGCAATGCCGATCTGCATTTCGTTGCCGAAACTTTTGGAAGTCCCGGTTACGCGCAAATCACGCGCGACAGCGATACACGAATTCTGGAACAAGGTCCGAACGATGACGAGATGGGCGCGTTCGGCTTCCAGCTCAATAGCCACAAGTGGAAAAACATTCAAATCCGTTTTCGGGAATACATGCCGGTCGGTGTTCGTCCGGTATTGATAGCAGTTACGTAAGGAGAACAGCATGAAAGGCGATTTTTCGAAGTGGGGACTCAAGCCCACCGATAATTTCAGCGGTGTGTTGCACCAACAAGGCCGTGTGCTGTTGGACCAGGACTGGAATGCGTCAACGCAAATACAGGCCTTGTGGCGCGAAACTGCAGGCCGCGATGTTATCGGCGGCGGACTCGTTGCCGTGCCGGTGGCGGAACCGGATGGATTGAAAATTCTTTCGGTAAAGACAACGACACCCGTGGTTGATCCTCTGAACGCGGCCAATGTCTTGTCGACAGTCGATGTCAAATTGAATCCCGGCCGCGCCTGGGTGGATGGAGTGCATTTGCATTACGGCGGCTCAGCGGAACTGCATGCGCAATATCTTTTGCCGCCGTTCCAGTCTGCAACGATTCCCGCCATTGCAGCAGGCCAGCGTGACGCCGTGATCCTCGAAGTCTGGGATGAAGCATTCAGTGCGTATCAAGACCCGCTGGAATTGCTGGAACCAGCGCTGGGCGGTCTCGATACCACCGAGCGTGTGAAAACCTGCATGGCGATAAAATTATTGCGACTTGCCGATGATCAAGGCTGCGGTGATTTGCCGATCGACGATGACTTTGACAGCAAAGGCAAGCTCACGGTAACGCCCTCAAACCTGATCCAGGTTCTTGGTGCATGCCCGGTACCCGATAGTGGCGGCTACACCGGTTTCGAACATTATTTGTACCGCATCGAAATCGCGACGCCGAATATCGCCAAGCAAGCGCGTTTCAAATGGTCGCAATTCAACGGCGGTCTGGTTGGCCGTGGTGAATTCACCGCAGGCGGTGCACCGGCTACCGGCACCGTCGCTGTTCGCGCCAATGCGCAAATGATCAATCAATGCGGACTCGATTCTTTTTATCTAGAAGCACTCGCATTCGACCCGGCCTTCGGCCACTGGCGAATTGTCTGCACCGCGAATGCGACTCTGGTAGCTGCCGATACTTTATCCTTGACCGGAATTGTTGGCGCATGGCCGTCAGGTTCCACCGGTTTTTTCCGCCTGTGGAACGGCATTGAACTGATCGCCGATTTTCCGACCGGCTTGACGCCCGCCAAGGAACTTAATGACGGCATCCTGCTCGAATTCGAACCCGCAGTGACCGACAATGCGAACTACACACCCGGCGATTACTGGACCTTTCCGGCGCGTGCCGCGAGTGTTGTATCGAATCCGGCCGCATGGCCGACTGACTCGCCGCCGCAAGGCATTCATTACCATCGCGCCGCACTGGGCATTCTCGAATGGACCGGCCCCGCACCCGCTACGCTGACACCGGACAATATCCACGACTGCCGGCAACCGTTTTTGCCCTTGGCGAAAATTCGCGGCTGCTGCACGGTTACGGTCGGCGACAACAAGAAAAGTTTCGGGCAATTTACCTCGATCCAGGCCGCCGTGAATGCATTGCCAGCCGAAGGCGGAACGGTTTGCGTGCTGAAAGGCATTTACGACCAAAGCATCGTGATCGAAAGCCGCGTCAACATCCGCATCCACGGTTGCGGTCCGGCTACCCGAATTCGTGCGGTCACCGACGATGCAGGCAATCCATTGCCGGCATTTTTCATTCACGACTGCGACGGAATCACGCTTGAAGACATGGCGATCGAAGCCGGACCGCGCAGCGCCGTGCAGATCGACAATGCCCGCCACGCCACCGTACGTCGTTGTCTCGTGCAAATGCGCGACTTGCCGACTATTTGGCAAGCGATTTATTCCCGCGGCGACGACATACTGATTGAAGAGAACACGGTCGAAGTATTGCCGCGCGAAGGTGGACCAAAACAAGCAAGGGTTCCGTCGAAAGCAGGCAGCCCCGATGCTCCTTCAGGCGTGAACACGCCGGCGGACAATGTGCTGGTCGGTTTCGCAACCCGTGGCGGCATTCAAATCGCCGGTGGTTCCGATCGCGTCCGCATTCTCGAAAACATCATTCAGGGCGGCATCTGGAATGGCATCACGCTCGGTAGTCTGGTGGCAGTGGATAAGGAAGACGAGGATCTGCCGGATCGCCCCGGCACAGCCGATCCGTGTGATCCCTGCAAACCGGTTGATGTGACCGACGATGATCCACAAGACGGACCGCCGAAATTCGTATCGGCCGGCGATTTGTACGACATCGAAATTTCGCGTAACCGCATTACCGACATGGGCATCAACGGCATCGGCGTAGTCCGCTTTTTCAACCTCGCCAATGGCGGCGATTTGATCGGCGTGCACGGCTTGCACATCTACGATAATTTCATCACCCGCTGCATGCGCCGCGATCTGGCGAAAGTCGGCAAGTCGATGGAATGGCTCGTAGGCTACGGCGGCATTGCACTCGCGAAAGTCAGCGACCTGCGAATCCTGCGCAATGAAATCATCGCCAACGGACCAAGTCATCGTGTACCGATTTGCGGCGTGTACGCGATCATCGTGCAGGGTTTACAAATTGACGATAACCGCATCATCGATAACGGCCAACGCAGCAAGGAACCGACCGACAATGTGCAGGCCGGTATCCGTGGCGGCGTGCATGTCTGGATCGTGTTACCCGCTGTCGAGATTTCGGCGAATACCAAGCCGTCTCATTCCATGCTCAAACGTCTCTCTGCCAGCGATGGCTCGACCACCGCGATGTTGCGCGACAACATCATCGTTGCACCGCTTGGTCGCGCGGTCACTTTTTTTGCACTCGGCCCCACCGTGATCGCGCGTAATCGCCTGGTCACGCAAGGCAGCACCGGCAAGGGATTGGACCTGATCGCCACCACGGTATTGCACGGCAATCTGGGCATCAGCAATGAATGGACCATCGGGCTTATTACATTCCTGATTGCCAAGTTGCTCGGAAAACTGCCCGATGTCATCAACAACGAAAACGAATGCCTAATCGCGAAAGTCTTCGGCGCATACAATCTCAAAGTCAAACCGCGAAGACTCTGGCCACCTTTATCCCGCCTATGGGGAACCGGAAAAACACTATTCACCGGAAACCAGGTGACGCTGGATGTCGCTACCGAACCGTTCGGATTCGCACTCAGCTCGATCGCCGTATTTTCACTCGACGATGTCGGCTTTACCGACAATCAGTGCGAAATCACCTCGACGAATGTCTTCTTGTTGACGGACGCAGTTGTCGCCGGCGGCAGCCTGCGAATGGCGGACAACCGTCTTTCGGAAACCTGGCAACACGTGTTCTTCTCCGGCTTCACACTCGGCGGCATGAATACCACCACCGACAATCAATCGACACACTGCCTGCGTGCCATGGCATTGCTGCCGAATATGCGCGTGTTTGAACACAATCTTGCGTTGGTTGAAGTGTTCTGTCCCGGCGCCTGCTCCGACAAAAGACATATTGCACCCCCGTCCGCTCCGGCCCCACCGCCGGGGATGATTGCCACTCCACCCGGGAGAGTTCCATGATGATCAACAAATCAAACAGCAATGAACGTGCAGAATTCATATCCCAAGGCGTGGATGGAGACAGCCTCAACCGGCAGTTTATCGAAGCGCCGTTGGCGGCAGCGCGGCAATCGGCAATCGGCACCGGTCTCGATTTGCTCGCCTTCATGAGCGCATTGCCCGATGCATTCATCGCATCGGAAAAACGCGAACTGAAAAGACTATCCAGGTCCAGCGACGACAAAAACGATCCGCGCATCGAGCGCCTGAAAATTTCGATTGAAAGTGCCGGCGAATTGCGAAGTACTGCAAACCTCGGCAAAGCCCGTCTTGAACGCGGACTGGTGTCTATGTCGGAAGACGGCAATGTATTCCACGGCTTTGTTTCCGATACCGAATTGCGACCACGTGAAAAACTCGTTGTTCGCATTTCTGCCGTTCGCGATGGTGAAAAATCGGAAAAATCCCTGTCCGCAACGACCGATGCCGATGGTTATTTCAGCATTTCGCTGGGCAAGGATACAAAGGCAAGACAAAAGACCGGCGCACCCGAAAGCAGCGTCACGCTTTCCGAAAGGATGAATGAATTGCTGATGCGCGTGAACGCAAAAGCAGATACGGCCGCCGACAGCAAAGCAGCTACCGAAAAAACCGCCAGCGCGACTGGCGAAGGCAATGAAATTCTGGCACGCGTTGAAATACTCGATGCAAGCGGGAAAATCCTGCACCAGGATTCGTCCGCATTGGTAGTCAATGCCGGCACTGCCTATCGTGAATATGCGATCGACGATAACGAAGCCGTAAAAACCCATGACCTCGGCAGTTACGCCGATATGAAAACGTCCGGAGCAGAAAAACCCGAAGCGAATAATCCCAAAGTGAACCCCGTTGCCGCGAAACCTGCAGGAGCTCCAGCGGCAAAAACGGCCGGCAAGAAACCCGCTCCCGGGAAGAAAAAATGAAGTGAGAACTGTATCGGGACATATTTACGGAGCGAGCTGCCGAGATGGGTGAACTTGCCGTGGCATCCAAAACCCAGGTAGCAGAGCCTGCGCCGGAAAAACGCGCGGTCGCGAACACTGCGGAAAATGGTTTAAGTATGGATGCCACCGGTATATCGGCAAGTTGTGCCTGCGGCGGCGAATGCCCAAGCTGCAAATCCACTCCTGATACTGCTCCGAACGAAAGAAAAACTCCTATACAGCGCGGGATTGCGATCGGAAAACCGGATGATGCTTACGAAACCGAAGCGGACCTGATTGCCGCACGCGTAATGCGAATGCCGCAGCCTGCCACGGCAGCGAATGATTTTGAACATTCCCGCATCAAGATCCAGCGCAGCTGCAGCAACTGCGATAAAAAGGAAGATGCTCTGCTGTTTCCAAAAATACAACGCTCTTCTTCGCGGGAAAATTCCGGTAACGTAACAGCGAAAGCCGGAGTGAAAGCCCGGTCACTCGACAACACGACTCTCACTTCCGGCGGCGATCAATTGCCTGCGGCGACACGTTCGTTTTTTGAATCCCGATTCAACCGTGACCTGTCCTCGGTCCGTCTGCATGCGGGCACTGCTGCCAACGATTATTGCAACAGCCTCGACGCACACGCCTTTACCTTCAACAACCATGTCTGGCTCGGCAAAGGATTGCAGGCATCACCTTCATTCGTGCTTGCACACGAGCTTGCGCATGTCGTGCAACAGACGCAGCCAAATATCCTGAATCGGCAAAGCAGCGATGAAGCCGGTTTAACGCGGGCTCGAGCAGCCTCGCACAATACCGTTCAACGTCTGCCGTTCTGGGTTCCCATTGATACAAAACTCGGCGATGTCATGTCGGGCTCCGCGATTCATGCCGAGTTGCTTAAAAATCCGGAAGGAAAAAACAAGGTAAGCACCGAAGCGCCGGTGCCCAACGCCAATCGAAAGGACTGGGGTTTGGGCTTGCAGGGCTTTGCGGATTTATATCGGGCTTCCAGTCGCGTAGGGGTATTTTTTCAGGCTCCGACCGGCCTGATCAGGGGTGATCAGGGTGGATTGGTGCGACATACCAATCCGGCAAAACCAAACAGGGCCGGCACGACACCGAAACCCGTGCTGACCAAAGCGGGAACCATTGATGATATTGGCGCCGGGCCGAACGATATTGAACTCGGCGAATTAAAGCCTGCGGTAAAAAGCGAATTGGGCAAAGGCAATGAACAGCTGAAACACTATGAAGAGGGCTTTAAAGATACGGCGAAATTGGTAAACAAGTGGGGATCAGACCACAAGGCGCCCGGTACCTGGAAGCTTAATTCGGTCAAGCGTTTGCCAGACAAGGACGTTGAAGTTGCCGACAAGCACAAGCCCGGCTCCGCAACGGCACCAGACCGCGATCTTGCACTGGCGGACATCGATGAATCTTCCAGCGGAACATCCAAATATTCCGTGAAGAAAATATTCATGCCGAAACCGTATCTGGGCCAGAACATTCCCGGGAAATTGTCCATGGAACCGTTTGGCCAGGGCTTGTGGATGTATTACGCAAAACCCAATGATTTTTCGAAAGCACTCGATACAGGAAAATTCAAGAACGACAAGCCTTACATGAAGGCAGCGAAAGCGGTGCAGGACGAAGTGATCGGCAATTTGACCAAGGGCCCGAAAAAAATCACGCTGCTTCACCGTCATCGCAATGCAGTCGCAACTCCGCACATAACGGCGTTGTCCGCTCCGGCAAAAATTCTGCGCAAGGACAAGCCGGCAAAACTGAAAGACCACTTCGATCTGGCAGCTTACGAAAAATGGGATAAGAGACGCAACGAACTGGGCCTGGAAGTCCGTGGCAAAGGTACCGCCAAGATGGCGGACGATCCGTACAAGAAACTCGAATTCCTCGAACACGCGGTCAAGGCGGAGAATCAGCTTCATTCAAAAGCGCAGGCTCCGAAATTCCCGACCACTTCGCAATTGAAAGAACAAATCAAGACCGGCACCGGCAAAGAACAGATCACGAAAGACACCAGCCTCGACAAACTGTATCCCTGGCTGGAACGCTGGACGAGTTATCCCTACAAGATTCTCGGTCAATTCCGCTTGCGCTTTGGCGGCGTATTCATGACCGCGGTAAATAAATTCAACGACATCAAGGAGTCGGTCAGCAAGAAAGTCCATGACTATTTCGCCAACCACCCGAAGGCCAAGAAAGCCGCGTCCGTCCTGTTCAAGGCGCTGAAAACCGCATTGAAACAAGTCGTCAACATCATCGTTCCGCGGACACTGCATCTCGTTATGGATGCCATCGTCAACGGCGCCAAGAAAAAAGTCGAAGAATTATTTGCCGACACTTTCGTCGAAAAACAAATAGACAAGTTCAAGGGATGGTGGGAAGGCATCAAGGACTACGGCGACAAGGCAGTGGAATACATCAAGAAAGTCGAGAAGGACTTCCTGGAGAAATTCGACTGGATCGGATCGCTGCTCGACGATGTTAAATGGATATGGCGCCTCATCAAGGCCGGCCGGGTATTACTGAAGTGTAGGAAACCGCCGATTCTGGGCTGCTTCGCTTTGCTGCTCGATGAAGCAAAGGACGACGAGCTCAATTGCATTCTATGCATTCCGAGAGTCCAGAAAGAGATCGGTTCGTTCGTGATGGCATTGCCGTGGTTCAAGAGCATGCCGCCAAAACTGGGTAACATGATAATGGGTACGCTCAAGGATGCCGTTCCCGACAGCGCGAAAATACTGAAAGACATATTCTCCGAAAAAATTCCCGATGCCAGCGCCGATATCGATGATATCCAGACCGAATGCGACGCAAAATGCGATGGCTTCGGATTATTCAAGATGGGCGGTGCCGGATCCGTGAGCAAGGGCGATATGGAATCGGCCGGAAAGATGTCCGATTTCCGGGACAAGCTTTCGAAGGAGCAAATCAAGGATTTGCTGAAAGAAGCGGAACGCCAAGGTGAATTGGACAAACCGTTTGACCAGAAAAAAGCGGAAGAAATGCTCAAGGAAGCAGAGAAAAACAAGAGCAAAAATGATGACAACGACAAAAAAGAGGACAAACAGGTTAAACCTGAAGATCAGAAAAAAACCGAGCCGAAGGATAAGAAAAAACCGGAAGATAAAAAACAGGACAAGCAAGCGCCGGAAGATAAAACAAAAACCGATCCGAAAAAGCAGAAAGAAAAACCCAAAGATAAACCGAAGGACAAAACCGAAGACAAGAAGAAACCCGAAGGTGGTAGTGGCGTGCCCGGTGGCAAGCCTGGGCAAGGCGGCGTAGGCACATGTGTCTGGGATTCTTCCATGCTGGAAACCGGAGTATGGGTGAGAGACAAACAGATTTCTTTCGGATGGGCACATGGCCTTGGTTCTGATCCAGGCCCATTCGACAAAAAATCAATCGAAGCTGCCTGCTCGGTCACGCTGGAAGTTCTGAATGATTTCTACTCGTCCATTCGCCTTGATTGCCCGAGGCCAGGCAACTTCACCCCTCCAACGGTCAGCAGCGAAATCACGCTGGATGGCAAAGTGATCTTCAAGAAGACCGATAAAAAACCGAAGAAAGCAGGCTCTTTACTGTTCGAACCTTCCTGGGGGCGCAGCATAATTTTGGACCCAATCACGGCAGACGGTGAGTTAAGGGTCAAGCTGACGATGACCGATCCCGATACGGGAATAAGCAAAACGTTTGATGGAAAAATCAAGATCATCATCACTACTCCGGATGGAGTCTGCTGCAACTGCATCACGTGACCGATCATGACAAGATATTCAACGACAAAGCCGACTGGTCACGAGGCTAATAAAAAATCAAACAGCAAAGCGGAACTCGTTCGTCCTTTGGCAATGCCCATGCAAACGGGACGGCCCGCATTGCAACGCAAGGCATGTTCATGCGGTGGCGGTTGCCCGCGTTGCCAGGCGGAATCGAACGAATTCGAAGTATCCAATGCGGGCGACAGTGCGGAAATCGAAGCGGATCAAATTGCAGACAAGATAATGCATGCACCGGTTGCCAATGCCACATCACACGAGTTGCAAAACAACGATGCTTCGGGCTCGCCGGCATCTGCCGAAAACGATGAACTGGAACCCTTGCCTGCAATGCTGAGCCGGAAAGAGAACATGGTCTCTTCGTCTCCGGTACCACCTGACGATGGCGCTTCTTCGATCGGCAACGTACTTAACTCCAGCGGAAGTCCCCTCGACGATGGCACTCGCCGTTTTTTCGAACCGCGACTGGGAATGAATCTGGAGAACGTCCGCGTCCACACCGACTGGATGGCTGCTCAATCGGCTCGCAACATCAATGCAAAGGCCTATACGCATGCCAATCACATTGCCTTTGACAGCGGTGAATACCGGCCGGATTCAAATGCGGGCAGGCATCTGATCGCGCACGAACTTGCCCATGTACTGCAGCAAAATCAGACAAGCGACAAGCTTGTTTCACGTCAGGACAGGGATGTCGCTGAAGCGGTCGAACCTGCAATCGGTACTGGCGTCCCCGCACGTGGTCAAATGTTTGTGGGCCAGACACCGGATGGACTCTGGTTTTACACTTTCAACTCGGATGACTATGTAACCTGGATCGATCACATCGAACATTTCGTGATCATTCATCTCAACAACGCTTTTATCGGCATGACCGAAGCAGTCATCAGGGAATATCTCGCCCAGGAGCACCATTTCACGATCGAAAACGAGAGTGGGGCAAGCTCAGGGTATCCACCCAATGTTCGGGTCGGACTCTCATTCGAAATGGGGTTTCACAATGGGCTTGTGAGCTGGATGAGCACACATCATCCCGAGATCAGGGCAAGAGAACTCTTCACGGGAATTCAGGATTTGCCGCCAGTGCCCGCAGGATTGGGCGGCACATCGTCTGATGCCGAATCGCCGGGGCCCGCGGCCTCGGTCGATTCCACACTGCCAACGACAGATCGCCACATCACACCTACGCGTGCCGACCTTACCGCGTTGACTGGCAACCCCGGCCTGAGTCTTTTGTATTTGCTGATGATGCAGCACTTCAGCAGCCTGCACTTGAACGATGAAAATCGAGCACTTGCGAGTGACGGACTGACAGCCGAAGAGTTGGAAGGACTGATCGGTGACGATATTTTACGCCGCACTCTCACTACTTTTTTCACGCAGGGCTGGGTTGAATTCGTGAATGCCGGCGGAAACAATCCGGATGCATTCGGCTCATTGATCGAACGCATTCTGGAGCAATATACGCGAGGAAATCCAAACGCCACGGCAAACCGTCTGCGCATTGGCCACGGCATTCCGGAACAGGAAATACTCGGAATCGTGCATCGCAACAACGGCATTCTCATGTACGACGACCTGGGTCAACCGCTGCGATGGAATCTTGCTCCTAGGGACCATGGCTATATGGGTGTTGCCGTGTCGGAATCTGCGGTGCGCGAAGGAATGGCCAGCGATGAAGCACCGATGACGCATCGCGAAGAAATGGACATGCTGACTCTGAACCTTTTCTTGCAGGCGACTGGCGCACAAGATATTGCGATGGTCGAGCAGGCCGCGGTAATAACGATGCAGCACATCCGAACCGTATCGAGTCGGATCAGGGAAGGATTGCCAGGCGATATTGCGGCTGCACTAGCCGAAACCATCGGCGTACTAACCGGCTTTCTCGTTGGCCATGCTTTTACCGCATTCGCAATGCGCAGCCCGAGCCCGCATTTATTCGGGCTTGGATTAGCCGTGGAAATACTG
>Ga0208882_1000924_pt1 | contig 12099 bp, 9 predicted proteins | sample LakWasMet14_LOW5_2_FD_183862 | JGI IMG/M metagenome (GOLD analysis project Ga0208882, IMG submission 183862) | Freshwater sediment methanotrophic microbial communities from Lake Washington under simulated oxygen tension - Sediment Metagenome... | ecosystem: Environmental > Aquatic > Freshwater >...
ACGCTTGCGCAGGCAAGAGTCATTCCCGCATCGCAGCTATCGGGCAGTGGGCTGTTACCTGACGAATGGCAAACCAATTCGATTACGATCGGCGCAGGTCGCGGTAATTTTGGCGGCGAAATAACCGGCTCGAACATTCAGATCCCCGGCCAATCCAACAGCTTTAAAACCGTCGGCGCCGGCGTTACCTGGAAAACGCCATGGCGCGGTAAATTGTCGGTTGGTGCGGATAACATCAACAGCTCGGGCACCAACCCCTTCAAGTCAAGCGACAATAATCCGCTCGATAACGGCGCTGTGCCGTTCGTGAAATACGAAGTCGACCTGTAAAACCGCATTTCCTGGCGAATACCAGAAATACTATTCCACCCGCAGCTCACGCTCATAAGCGTCTACGTATTCGCGCAACTCTATATAGAGCGGCTCCATTTGAACCCGATAACGCTCCCACGAATTGACATTGCCTTTGTGGATAGGCGCACGAACCTGCGCGGCACTTAATGTTGACGTGATGTAGGCAGGACTTTCCGTTTCTCCACCCTCTTTTCTCTTCAGACCACAGAACTGTCTGATTCTTTCCGCCTGACCCTCGGGATCGTCCACCAAGCTTTCATATTTAACATCCAGTATGGAATCGGGTGCCAGCTGTTTCCAGAATTGCATGATTTTGGCATAAAGCCTGTAATGATCGGCAATGTCCGCCAAGTCGTAACTATAGGTAAAGCTGGCTGGTCCGAAAAATTGCTTGTAGTTGGAAAAACAGGCATCCATCGGATTGCGCGTAATGTGGATTATCTTCGCATTCGGAATTGCCCTGGCAATCAGGCCAGCGTAAACGTAGTTACTGGGCTCCTTATCGGTAAAGTATTTCTTCCCTTCATGGCGCCATGCATTCTTGCGAAGATATTCCAGACCGATATGATCATAATCAAACTGTGCAATGTTTTTTTGAAAGCCCAGTCCAAACGGATCTATGAAATTGGCGTTTGAGGCGATTTCAAGCTCACGCCTGAACGCCCTCAATTCGCCGCAAGGCTGAACTTCACCAAACGAGCTCAGGATTTTTTCGAGCAGGGTCGTCCCTGTTCGCGGCAAGCCGACAATGAATATCGGCACGGTACCGCCATCGAGCGCCCCTGAAGGCGTCGGCAATTGACGGTATGTATCGATGATGTTTTGACAGGCTTCCGAATCGTAGCTGGCATCGTGATGAACGGTTGACCGACGTACCTGGTTTGCTTTTTGCAGGTGCTCCCATGCAGCTTCGGGATTATTCATTGCATCGTATTCGTTGAAGAGCGAAAAATGCATGTAGGATTTATTGACCGCATCCAGTTTCGGACTGTCTACCACCTTCAACATTGCTGCGATTCGCTCGTCCCGCTTCTCCGTCACCTTGAGCACGGATAGCTGGTTGTACGAAACACCATCCATCGGATTCAATCCAATCGCTTTTTCAAACTCAGCTCTGGCCTCGGCAAACTTGCCCAGATACAAAAGTGAAACTCCGTACATTTGCCTTGAATGAAAATCCAGCGTGCTCGCCGAAATACGATCGAATATTTTCGCTGCCATTTCGACCTGGTCAAGACTTCCATAATGCCTCGCGATATAGCTCAGCTCTTGAGCATCATCAACTTTTGCCAAATCCAGGTGGTGCATCACCGCATTGGCTTCCTCAATCTCCCCTACCATGAGCAACGCATTGCTCGCGCTCACTATTTCCCGCCAGCTGCTATCGGATGAAGCCTGGGCATACGCCAGCCTTGCATAACGCGTCGAGTTTTTAGGATCATTGACGATGTAGAAAACATACGTCATCTGGCACAAAGCCATGATGTTGCGCGGATACTGTGCAACGAGTTTGGCACTCTCGAACTGGGCAAACTCCGGCTTGCCTTCCTTAATCAGATTGTTGATGTGCTTGATGCGTTCATCAATCAATGTATTCAGATCATTCGACATTTTTTGCCAACTGGTGGTTTAGATTAGTGATTTGTACTTTTCGGGGACCATGGCCATCGGCGCCACGTTGGTCTCCGCCCATTTAAGCGCCACTTCCAGAAGCGATGAATATTTCTCACGCACCTGCTCCGCTTCTGCTGAACGCTCGGCTTCCGTGTATATTTTATCAAGCTTTTTCGAATTTCTATTGAATTCGCGGCCTATACTCGTCTCGATTTCGGCAGTCGTTTTCTCGACACCGAAGAAATCCACTGCAGCCTCAACGGCATCAAACGGTCTGCTCACCATGGTTTTCCTGTCGAGCATTCTGATATGACCTTGCACATCGCGCTTGATCGCCTTGGCGAAATATTCCATCTGCGCATACCAGGTAATAACGCAGGATTCGACAAATCCAAATGGATGATAGGTCTCCACCCCGAGTTGCTTCTGCAGATCCGTCTGGTGAATCAAGTGCTGTGCCATCCAGCGTACTTTCTGCTCGGCAGCCGGCAGCTTCTTGAAACAAGAAACTAGAAAGTCTTCCAGCTCGCTGTAGAGCAATATCGTTTTCCCAGGATAATTTTCCAGAATTTCCGGGAGCATTCTGTTAACTGAATTGGTGGGCTTTATCACAACCGAGCCCGAAGCAACCCATGGCCGGGACAATTCGCCCAAGCTTGCCACCAGATAGGCGACAACGTTTTCATTGCCTGCCAACAGGGATTGACTTGAAATTTTCATCAACACGTCAGGTTCTTTTAGGACCATGACTTTGGGTGTTTCCTGCAATGCTCTCGAGAACAGGGTCGAACCGCAAAATGCGGTATGGAAAATATAGCGCAGAGGCCAGCCCCGTTCGACCGCATGGTAATCATGCACTGAAATAGATTCTACCGACTGCCCTTCAAGCTTTAGATTTCTCTCATCAAGAAAATTGGCTTGTTCAATCTGCGATGCCTTTAGCCGATAGAACAGGTATTCACCACCGGCATTGATGGAGCATAGAAATTTTCTGGGTAAATCATCATCGTGCATAGGCCTAATAGTAGCATCGCGCTATGCCGGAGCATTTGCAAAAACGCATAAACTACCGGCAAAAAAAAACTCCGCAGCTTTCGCTGCGGAGTTTGAATCAAACAACAACTTTATTAGAAGTCTTGACGATATTGAGCGTACCAGTATGCGCCACCTGGCAGATCATAGGCGCCATCGAAGCTATGTGCAAATGCGCGGTTGTTCGGTGGTGGTTCTTTACCAAACAAGTTACGGGCACCAACGGAAACACGAGCATCCCATGGAGCTTTCCAGCCCACGTTCAGATCATGAACGGCGTACGCACCGAGGTAGTTGTTACGAGTAGCGAGGCCACCCGAGGCAGTTTCACCACGGTCATTACAAGCGCCGATCAATGTCGATGCACGGCATTTTTCAACCAGCTCGGACACATAACGCGTGGTCCAGTTGATTGTCCAGTCACCCTTGCTCCACTGAACATTGGCAGTTGTACGATATTCCCAGTTCGGCGAACCGGTGTATTGGCCAGTCGAATCGGTCGTGGTGCCGTTTTGGTCGGTGAAGTCGGCTTGTTTTACGTAGGAGGTGTCGGTTTTGAAGGTGAATTTACCCCAATTACCGGCATCCCATTTGTAACCCAGACCCATGTCATAACCCGAGGTAACCAGCTTCGCAACGTTGCCTTGAGCCGTACGAACCAGGGTTACCTGGCCATTGGCAGCACGCGTGGTGCTTGGGCATGCGCTAGCAACGCCGAGGAGGATACAGCGCTCCATCGTTTCCTGGGCACCGAAACCAACGATCACGTCGTTCAGTTCGATTTTCCAGTAATCCAGGCTCAGGTCGAAATTTTCGAACCAGCTAGGGCTATATACAAAACCGATCGTGGTGTTGTCGCCGAATTCAGGCTTCAAGGTTGGATCGCCGCCGCCCAGTGCGCGAACTTGCGCATTAGGTTGTGGTGCACCGCCTACTGGCGCGCCGTTAGCAACGCAAGCAGCTTGCTGAGTTGCGTTCAAGCTAGCCCAGTTACCGGTGAAGCATGGATCGTCCGCCTGCGGGAAGTTTTCGCTACCACCACCGAACAACTGGCTGACGCCAGGCGCACGGAAGGTTTCACCAATGGAAGCACGAACCAACAAATCTTCGATTGGTTTCCAACGAATACCGAACTGGGTATTGGTCGGGCTGCCGAGATCAGGAGTGACAACCGTATTGCCGATCAGGCCTTCGGAATCGTACTTCGAACGACGTACGGCTGCTTTCAATTCCAGTTCTTTTGCAAATGCGAGATCTTTGACGATCGGGAATACGAATTCAGCATACGCTTCTTTCACTTCAACCGAACCGGTGGTTGGTTCAACGAAGTTGTCCGAACTGCCACCGCTGGAAACCAGGGTATCAGGCTGTGTAAAGTAGGTATCGCGGCGGGTTTCGAAGCCGACAGCGAAGCTGGACATACCACCTGGCAATTCAAACAAATCGCCGGTCAAGTTACCGGTGTAATCAACGCTGGTGAAACCGCGTGTGGCGACTTGGGTATAGGTGACATAGTCGAGCATGGCGTCAACGTCAGCTTGAGTAATTACGCGACCCGGAGCAACGGTACGGCCAAGACCGAAAGTCGGACCCTGGAAGATGTTGAAAGGCATACAACCTTGGATACGGGTTGCATACGAAGCGCCGCAATAGAATTGGCCGGAACCAACGTCATAGCCGGATTGACCCAGAGCGCGTCGCAGATTGAACAGGTTGACGTAGTTTTCGCCGCGGTTATCAAATTGATAATCGTTGCGTTGACCCATCACGTCCCACGAGAAGTTACGGTCGCCAATAGCAAACGTACCGGTCACACCCAATTGAATGCCGAGGGCATCATGGTCGGAAATCTTGGTACGTGGGCCGGCACCGGACATGCGGTAGCCGATGAAGTTGACATCATCGCCAAACGGGTTGAATACGTTGTCCGCGGTTGCGCCAAAAGTCCACTGTGGGCCGAAGCTGCCGTAGTTGGAAATCGTGACTGGCACTGGAGCCAATTGCTGGACCGATGCACGCTTGGTGTACGAAGCGCGGGCATAGGCAGATACGTTGTCCGTGATTTCGAAACGACCGGAGAAGAACAGGTTGGTGATCTTGCTTGGTTGTTTCAGGTAGTTGACTGGCGAGAAGTTGTAACGGTCAGCAACGCCATTCGGATGGTAATCGGCTGGATCGGCAATCGAGCCGGTCGAACCTGGTGTGTATGACAGATAAGGGGTCGAAGGACCGATGAATACGCCGTATTCGCTGTAGAACGAACCGCAAGCACTGTTGTTTGCAGGGTCGGTACAACCAGGGCGGGAAACGCGAGAAATTGCGCGATCGCCAGCCATGACTTTTTCATATTCGGTGAAGCTAGCGCCGAAAACTACGTTGCTGCGCTCGCCGTTTGCGCCGACGGTGACGTCGACCGATTTTTGCGCGCCGTCGCCAGGAGCATATTGGCCGTACGATACGCCAACTTGGGCGCCGTCATAGTTTTTGCGGGTAATGATGTTGATCACGCCTGCGATAGCGTCCGAGCCGTAAATGGCCGATGCGCCGTCTTTCAGGACGTCGATGCGCTCAACGATGGCAACCGGGATGGTGGTGGTATCCACAACGCCATCTTCAGAAACCCAACGCTTGCCATCAACGAGAACCAAGGTACGCGATGCGCCCAGGCCACGCAGAGAAATCGTTTGTGCGCCGTCGCTACCATTGGTTTGGGTGGTAACGGTGCTTAAACCAGAACCGTCCGATGCAGTGATATTGTTCAAAATATCAAAAACGTTCGTCAGACCGGTTTTTTCGATATCTGCACGTGTGATGACTTGGATCGGCTGCGAAGTTTCCGCGTCGACGCGTTTAATGCGCGAACCGGTTACTTCAACCGCTTCAATTTCCTTGGCTTCTTGTGCAAATGCAGACACAGAGGCCATGGAAGCGGTAGCGCCGACAAATAATGCGAACTTAATCGCACCAGACAGCTGATTAATATTAGACATTTACTCTCTCTCCAACGTTAGAGTTACTGACTCTAAATGAGTTCTAGGATAAAGCCTCGGGGTGACAGTCCGGATTGGACTGAAACCCTGGCTCAGCGAGCATAACGCAATTTTTACGTACTGCCAAACCCGTGAAGAGGGGGTAAAGCGTGCGCCAATGCCCAAATCCCGAAAATGTCTGGTGCAAAAATTCTAATATTACTTTTTTACCAATATTTTCAATTACTTACTTAAGTTCTATGGTGACGTCGCCGGACATGGTATTCAGGTTCACGACACTTTTTCCGTCTCCGATGCGGGCATTCAAACTTTGGCCTGGGCCGTACTCTTCCTTAACAACTTTGCCGATTGCGCTGGAAATGTCGCCGCTAAAGCTCTCCACCTGAAATTGTCCGGAACTGGTTTTGGGGAGCGTCAGTTGCAAGCTGCCGCTGACCGAGTCCATTTCAATGCGGCCGTCCTTGGCGAGGCTGGTCTGAAAGCGGCCATCACCCGACACCGAGTTGAAGTGCAATTGATTCAGCACGGGAGTATCCAGCTCTACATTGCCCGAAACCGTCTCGATATCGAGACGCCCGTTGAGATGGCCGAGCATTTTTACGTCACCACTCACCGTGTTGACCGTAACCTGCGGACTGGTGAGTTTCAAACTGACGTTACCGCTCACGCTTTCAACCGACAGCTTGCCCGGCGATGAAGCCAACACACTGCTATCGCCGCTGACACTATTGATAGACATCCGCGGGGCAGCGCTGCCTTGCACGTCGATTTTGGCGCTGACAGCATCCAGGTCTAGCGAGGCCTTGATCGGCACCATCAATTCCAGTTGCGTGGCTTCCTTTACATTGATGCCGCCGCCCCAGTTAAACCAGCCCTTGCGTTCCGGATATTTCACTTCGATGTGCAGACTGCGCGCATCGCCTTCTATCACCAGTTTTTCGACGCCCTCGCCCAACGAGCCGGTAATTTGCACTCTGGGTTCATTCCAGACCCGCACCTTGATCAGGCCGCTGACGTTTTCCACCTTGATTTCACCATCGGCATTCAAGGCCCGCGTTTGATTGATCGGTGTGGCGGCAAAGACGACGCCGGGGCTCAGAAGTGCCGCCAGACCGAACGTAAATATCAATGTTCTACAAGTTTTCATAAATAATCCTAGGTAAGGTTCGATGCCATCGCGCGTTGTGTAAGTTGCAGCCGCTGCAAATATGTCCGGCGCAGCATGGGAATCAGATAGGTCGATTGCGGGCTTTGATTCAATGCCTGCCTCAGCTTGTTGGCCGAGTCGTCCAGCAATTGCAATTGGGACTTCACTTCAGGTGCCAGCTCGACGGTGGAAAATTCTTTCAGTGCCGCCTGGTATTCGGTATCCATGGCTTTGACCTCGCTGGAAACCACCCTGGCCTCCATTGAACCGGAATCGCTCGACTGACGGGATGAGAACAAAGGCAAGGCGATCGCCGCGATAAACGCCAGACTCGCCGCCATCGCGAAACTCGACCACGTCCGCCGACCTTTGCTGGCAGGCGCATTCTGGATACTTGCCTGGATTCCGGTCCAGAGGTCGCGTTCAAGCTCGCGTTCCTTCGGAAGCCCGCGCAACTGCAGACGAAGCTCTGCATCACTTGATGTATTGCTTGATGTATTGATGGAATGATTAGTCACGATAGGCTCCCAGTTTTTCTCTTAGCAAGGCACGGGCACGATGCAATTGTGCTTTTGAACTGCCGACCGCCATTTCGCAATGTTCGGCTATGGCCTCGTGTGTCCAGCCTTCAATATCGAACAACACCAATACCGCACGGGCACGAGGCGGCAGGCTGGACACGGCACGCTCCAGATCCATCTGCATGCGCGTCTGATGACTGGCGGTATCGCCGGTTTTTTCAAATGCCAGCACGGCATCGTCCTGCTCCAGATCTTCGGCACCTTTTCTGGAACGCAATTCCATCAGGGCTATATTTACCGCCAATCGATGCAACCAGGTTGAAAAGGCGCTTTCATAACGAAATGTCGGCAAGGCCTGCCAGGCTTTGACGAAAGCCTCCTGCAGACAATCTTCGGCGCGCGCCTGCTGGCCGCCACACAAACGCCAAAGCACTGAAAACAGGCGTTTCGAATGCTTTCGATACAACTGCTCGAACGCTTTTTGATCGCCACCGCTCGCGGCACGCACGAGGACGAAATCGTCTTCGCGTGTATCCGGTAGCGATTCGGTCTGAAGGTAGTCGGTGGTCACGGCGGCGTTTAGCATAAACGCTATGATGCCCATCCGCAGCCAATGGTTTAAAAGAAGCCAGCCGCCAATTGCACGGTCCGAGCGTGAATATCGGCAATATGCTCTACCTGCGGACAGTAACCGCCCGCCATCGACACTGCCATCGGCAAACCTGCAGCTTTGCAAGTCTGCATCACGAAGCGGTCACGCTGGGCCAGTCCCGGCTTCGTCAATGACAGATAGCCAAGCCGGTCACCTTCGAAAGGATCGGCACCCGCCAAATAAATCACTGCATCGGCTTCCGACCGCTCGATAGCGATTGGCAGGTAGTTAGCAAGCTTGTCCAGATATTCGGCATCGCCGGTGTGGTTGCGCAGCGGGACATCAAGATCCGAGGAAGGCTTGATCGCCGGATAATTTTTCTCGGCATGCATCGAAAAGGTAAAAATACTGTCGTCGTCACGGCAAAGCTCGGCAGTACCGTTACCTTGATGCACGTCGAGATCGACAATCAATATTTTTTCCGCGAGCTTTTTTTGCTGTACATACCGGGCTGCGATAACGCTGTCGTTGAATACGCAATAACCGCCGCCGCGATCATAAGCTGCGTGATGGGTGCCGCCGGCAAGATTGACCGCGATATTGTCGCCCGCGATCGCGGACTCCAGCGCAAGCATGGTGGCGCCGGAAGATCGGCGCGAACGCTCCACCATTTGCTCCGACCAGGGAAATCCGATTCGTCGCATTTCCTGCTCGCCCGGATTGCCCGAGCTCATGCGCTTGACGTAATCGGGGCAATGCACGCGCAGCAAATCCTCGTCGCCGGCTGCGACGGGCTCGATTAAATCGATATTCCACAGCACCGCATTTTGTTTTACCCGTTCGTACAACAAACGGTATTTGTCCATCGGAAAGCTGTGGCCTTCCGGCAAGGGCAGCACAAAGCGGTGGCAATAAAATGCTTTCATGCGCACAACTCCCCTCTCCGGCAAGAAGAGGGGCTTGCAAAAATAAAATCAGGCCAGTTGCTTGGCAACCTTTTCCTGCTCGGCCAGCAGAGCTTTCGGACTGCGGTCGCCGTAGCTCTGCAAATATTCGCCAATGGCTTCCATTTCTTCATACCAAGCTTCGCGATTGACATCGAGCAGTTGGTCCAGCGTCGCTGCATCCATATTCAAACCATCGACATTGAGATCGGCGGCGTTCGGCAGATTGCCGATCGGGGTTTCATTCGCATGCGCCTGGCCGGTAACGCGTTTCAGCATCCATTCCAGCACGCGCATATTGTCGCCGAAACCCGGCCACATGAATTTGCCCTCACTGCTCTTGCGGAACCAGTTGACGTGGAAAATTTTCGGCAGATTGGCGCCAGGTTTGTCGAAGCTCAGCCAATGTGAAAAATAATCAGCGAAGTTGTAACCGGCAAACGGCTTCATCGCCATTGAATCTCTACGCACCACGCCGACCGCACCGGTTGCCGCAGCGGTGGTTTCCGATGCCATCGCGGCACCGACCAGCACGCCATGAGTCCAATTGCGTGCTTCAAATACCAATGGCACCAGTGATTCGCGACGGCCGCCGAAAACAATTGCGGACAAAGGCACGCCCTGCGGGTCTTCAGATTTTTCACTGTAGCTCGGGCAATTTTTTGCCGATACCGTGAAACGCGAATTCGGATGTGCCGCAGGACCATTCGCCTTGTCGTAATCGCGACCCTGCCAATCCTTGACCGGCACGCCGTCCGGCAAACCTTCCCACCATGGCTGGTTATCGGCAGTGAGGCCGACATTGGTGAAGATCGCGTCCTTGTTCAACATCGCCATCGCGCTTGCATTGGTTTTTACGCTGGTACCCGGCGCAACACCAAAGAAACCCGCTTCGGGGTTGATCGCATACAAGCGGCCATCGGCACCGGGACGCATCCAGCAAATATCATCGCCAATGGTCCAGACTTTCCAGCCGTCCTGTTTGTAACCATCGGGCGGAATCAACATGGCCAGATTTGTTTTCCCGCAGGCGCTTGGGAATGCCGCGGCAACGTAATGGGTTTCGCCTTTCGGATTTTCGATGCCGACGATCAGCATATGCTCGGCCAACCAGCCCTCGGTACGCGCCTGATAGGAAGCGATTCGAAGCGCATGGCATTTCTTGCCGAGCAATGCATTGCCGCCGTAACCGGAACCGAAACTCTGGATCGAAAGTTCTTCCGGAAAATGCATGATGAAACGGCGATCGGGATTCAAGTCGCCAATCGAATGCAGGCCTTTGACGAAGCTGCCTTCGCGTTCGATGCGTTTCAACGCGGCATCGCCCATGCGGGTCATGATGCGCATATTCGCAACTACATATGGGCTGTCGGTAATTTCCACGCCGCAACGTGCCAGCGGCGAATCAATCGGGCCCATGCAATACGGCACGATGTACATCGTACGACCGCGCATGCAACCGGCATAAAGTTCGTCCATCTTGGCGTGGGCATCGGCCGGTGCCATCCAATGATTATTCGAACCGGCATCTTCCTTGTTCGAGGTGCAGACGAAGGTCAGATGTTCGACGCGCGCGACATCGGACGGGCTTGAACGGTGCAAATAACAGTTGGGGTGGGTTTCTTGATTGAGCTTGATCAGATCGCCGGTGCTAAGCATCAGATCGACCAGGGAGTTGTATTCGGCTTCGGTGCCATCGCACCAATGGATCTTCTCGGGCTGAGTCAAACGTGCAACAGATTCAACCCAATGGTTCAGGGCAGCAAGTGAAGTGGACATTGGAAAACTCTCAAGCTATAGGAAATCGGTGGCTTTTGACCTGGGACAACCCGGGGAAAAGCAATGTGACAATTGTAACCGTTCAGGAGCTTGGCTTGCGTCTCAGATCATCAAATAAATGCAGCGACCAGGGCCGTTGCGCCAGCACAAGGCTTACACCAACCCTTTGATTTGTAGGTAAAACAGCATCTTGCACCAACATGCTGTCGAATTCTTCAGCAGCTTCTTCCAGACGCAGGCCGATCTTTGCGGCGGAAGCCGGCGAGAGCATCCCGCTGAGCAACAATAGGTTTTCATTTCCACCCAGAAACGGACGGTTGAAATACTCGGGCAACAGGCGTTTGATGAAAAAACGCTCCATCGGGCCGTCTTTACGCCAGCGAAAATTGCGTGCCGTACGCAGGCGATAACGATTTTCCGGCAGAAGTTCGATCACTCCCAAACGATCAAGCTTCGCCAGCACGCCTGTCCACTGCGGCTTGGTGAAATCGTATCGAGCCAATACTTCCTCTTCTTTCCAGCGATTCAAGGTCAGATACAGGCCCAACAAATACGACGGGTTATCGACCAGTAACTGCTCGGTTTCTTCACTTAATTCGGCCAAGGGTGGCGGCCCGCCGCTTTTGGTCTCGGTCGCCAGCTCGGACAAACCGACATCGAGCACCCCGCAAATTTCTTCCAGACGCGCCAAGCTGATCGCCTGCTGCGAAAACATCCGTTTTACCGCTGCTTCACTTAAGTTCAGCTGTTTTGCCAAGGCTGCATATGTAATGCCCTGAGCTTTCAACAGGCGCTTGAGGGCGGCAATTAATTCGATTCGAAGGCTCATGGGTATCGTTTTTGAATACGTTAGAGAGAATAAGCCTAGCCTTTGTCTATTTTTATAGCCAGCGAAATTTCACATCGCCATCATGCCGAGCACACAAACAGTGCGGTGGTTTTGGCGAATCCATGAAAATTCTAGCTGCTCCCATTGCTGCTGTGGTTTTATCGGGTTGCCTCGTGCACCCCATGGAAGTCTATGAGGCACCGGTTTCCGGAACTGTGTTTAACCAGACCAATACACCCCTCGCAGGTGCGAGCGTCAAACGGGTTGCGGAAGTTCAAAGCAAGGGCAAGTACGGTG
>Ga0208882_1000927_pt1 | contig 12083 bp, 10 predicted proteins | sample LakWasMet14_LOW5_2_FD_183862 | JGI IMG/M metagenome (GOLD analysis project Ga0208882, IMG submission 183862) | Freshwater sediment methanotrophic microbial communities from Lake Washington under simulated oxygen tension - Sediment Metagenome... | ecosystem: Environmental > Aquatic > Freshwater >...
TATTTTTCATAACATCAACACCTGTTCCACCTTTAACCGATAAATCTTTCTCTACATTATATGTACGTTTATCTATACTAAGCACAACAGCGCTTTTTTCAGCTGTAATTTCAACTTCGTTTAATAATTTATCATCCGGACTTAATTTAATATCACCTAAATCCTGGTCGATTTTATCGGGTGGCATAATAAACACTTTTTGCAAATAGTCTTTATAGCCTATAAATTTGATTTTCACTCTAACTTGACCAAAAGAAGGTAATCCTTCAACAGCAAAATCTCCATTTTCTTTAACCAAAGAGCCACCTAATAAGCTATCCTTACTGTACCAAAGCACTTGGACAGAGGCGTACTCAACAGGTTTATTTGTTTTAGCATCTAATACCTTTCCATAAACGCGTCCCAGTTTAGGATCTTTCATATTTTTCATTCCTCCCATTCCTCCAGGCATTTGGGCGAATATGGTGCAAGAGAGTATAAAAGAAAGTGCAAAAAATAGTCTTTTCATTGTAGTAGTGTTTAGCAAGCGTAAATGTAGTGACTAATGTCAGTTTTAGTTAACAAATTATATAAGCGGTTGTTTACCGTGAAAAACAATAAAAAAACCCTCATTTGAGGGTTTTTATTTTTTATTGTGGTTTCTTCTCTTCTGTTTTTTTATCTTCGGTAGCTTCTCCTGATTCTTTTTTGCTACTATTAGACTTTTTACCCGAAATTCCTTTTTCACTGATGGAACGCTCCTGAATTTCAGTATTTTGCTCCGAAGCCTTGGTTTCAGATTGAGTTTTCTTTTCTTTTTTCTTTTCAGGTTCTTGTTTTGTTTGAGCAGAAAGTGCAACAAAACCAAATGCGAATACCAATAAAATAATATGTTTTTTCATAATTATATATTTGTTTATTTTAATAACTCTAATGCTTCCTGTATTGAAATCACCTCGCCTTTAAACACAGCTATTACAAAAGCCTCAGCGAAACCTAAATCATTTAACTCTTGTCGGTGTTTATCTGCCTTACTAAAATCCGTAAACGTTCCCGATATATAACGGATCATCCCGGTAGTAGTTGTTTGTTTTTCAATGTCTTTTAAGTCTTTAATTTTATCCTCCATATCATTGCTTCCTGGCTTCCTTAAAGCACCTAACTGAACTCTAAACCCAACAAGAGATTTATCAACAGAACTGAAGTTCGCAATTTCTGTAATATTTTCTTTCTCGTTAGTTTCCATTGTAGCTTTAGTACTACTCATAGGAATTCGTTTACCATCTTTGTATGCAGTTATAAAAGCATCCGTGTAACCTTCAATTACCAAATTTGCTCTTAAATCAGCTGCTCCTTCAATGGTTTTAAACCCTTTAGTGGCATAAACAAAAACTCCATTATCAGATTTCAGCTCTACAACCGAACCGACATTTCTGAATACTTGACGAGATATTCTATTTTTATAGGCACCTAACTGCACTCGATACACAATATCTCCTTTGCCAAATTGATTGGTATTCTCTTCTGAATCAAATCCTACTGAAACTGTTCCAGAAGCAACGCTAGCATTTTTACTTTCACCTAACAAGCGATTCACTTCATCATCTGTGTAAGTAATTAAGTTTCCATCTTTATCAAAATGTCCAACTTGAGCTTTTTTATTGCCTTCTGCCCTGAACTCATCCCTGCGTTTTACTGCATTTTGTATTTCTTTATAAGAACCGGCTGTATACAATACTGTCGTATTATCATTCAACATAGTTGACTGAATATCTCCAATACTAAGTAAATAAGCCATTTCATCATTTGGAACCGGACCATTATATCGTGCTAATTCAATAGTGTATGTTTTATCGTTTTTATGAGATGCTGTGTTCGAATTCACACTTGCAGTACTATCCTTCTTAATAGCATAGAAATTTTCAACAATTTCCTGTTTAACCACATTACCAGAATCCATATAATGATTATACCAATCTTGCCAATAATCATCCGTTAAAGCAACACCATGCATATTAACCTCAATTCCTTTTGGCGAATCCAATTCGTCATCTATATGGTTTGCTACACCATCTGCATCATCATCAAAAGGACAACCAAATTGATCAACCTTAACTCCCTTTGGAGTACCATGACATTTGTCGTCCCAATCTTTCACTCCATCTTCATCATAATCTCCATTATCAACCGCTAACCAATCAACATTATCAAAATAATTATCCGGTAAAGTATCTCCTTTTGATTTCTTATCAAATACTAAATCATATTGTATTGCAAATGATGTGTAAACAAAATTATCTTTCTGACGAGTACCACTTCTTGTTCCTAAACTATTTTTTGTGATACCATCAATATAATCGGTAGTAGTAAAATAATACTGGAACCCAATTTTAAAATCGAAACGATCAGTTACCTGCATGATGGCACCTAACCCAACAGGAAAAGCCCACGCTCTTTCTTGATATTTACCAAAACCATCTTTATTTAATTCTCGTATATCTGATTCGTAAATATAATCTCTGTTTAGATTTACAGCTAACGAAGCCGTAGGAGCGCTTTCATCAATGTTCTTTATAGAACCATCACTCCAATAATAGTATTTATTCCCATTTCGATCATACAAATCTGTTTTAGATAAAAACTCAAAAGAGCTAATACCTGCCGAAACCCAAGGACGAATCTTGTAATGATTAGGTATAAAATTACCAAAATCATATAGCAAACTTAAACCGCCAGCTCGTATTTCCGATTGAAAATTTTCTTGTCGGTTATTAAGCCATTCATTTGCTCCTAACTTTCCGAATAAAACATTAAAATTAAGCTGTAAAGGTTTAAATAACCTTTGTGATATATTTAAATCATAACCTATTTTGGCTGTCCAAGGTGCCTGATAATGTTTAGCATATAAATCTCCATGAAAAGACAACATTCCAACCCCAAGAGATATTTTAGGTTTAAACACCTCTCCTAAAGTCGGAGGCGTGGGTTGAGAAATTACTTGAGAAGAAACTGTATTTGTTTTTATGGCAGTAGTATCAACCTGAGCTTTAGAAAAAAAACTCAACAGGACAAAAAATATAATACTTACTCTGCTAAGCATAAAATGGCTTATATACAAATATAATAAAATTGAGATTACTTAAACCATTTTTGGCTAGTAATCATTAGGGCTTCCTGAACAGTAATACGCTTAGGTCCATTATAGGCTACAACAAAAGCGCTTTTACATCCTTTTTGTTTTATGTCTTCTCTGTGATTACGAGCTTCTTTGTATTGACCAAAATTACCTACTATAAATTTACTATAACCTTCAGCCATTTCGCTTTTAATAGGCTCAGTAATATTAAACTTTTTCGATAATACGTCTGATTGAATTGCGTTTCTAAAAGCTCCTACCTGAACACAATATAATACGTTACCTTCCTTTTTAGCAACATCATTATTTGTTGCAGGCTTAGTTTCATTAACGGGATTTGTAGCTGCTACATCAGTTCCAGTAGCAGGAACTCTAGCGTTATCTGTTGATACTGGAGTTGTGGTTTCAGTTTGAATAGGTTTTGTTTCTGTAGCAACCGGAGTAACTGTGTTTGTTTCAACAGCAGCTAATGTAGGAGAAGCAACAGGCTCAGGTGTATTATTTACCACAGGTGCAGATGTTGTTGCATTAATAGCTTCAACTGGCATTTTTACCTTTTTAGTTTTATCACTTTCTAAATAAGAAAATTCTCCTCCTTCAAGCTTAGCATCAGCACTAGCAGCTGCACCTTTTTCTAAAACATAGGACACCACTAATTCTTCATCTGTAGGTAATGCTACCCAAACAAATTTAGCTTTACCATCAGAAAATGAGAAGGAACTTCCATTTGTTTTACCTCCTTTTACTGAATAACCAGCCGGAATAATATCTTGATACTTAGCAAAACCTTTAATACTTCCTTTTTTAATATTTACTTCTACATTAGTTTCGTTTGGATTTGCTCCAGCAGTAATTGTTCGCTTACAAACCACATCAGAACTTGTGCAGGGGTTTCTGTTTTTGTTTCTGTAGCTACAGGTTGCGTTTCTGTTGTTTTTGGTGTAGCATCAGCAACTGGTGCATCGCCAAATAAAATCTCAACAGGAGCCATTTCTACAACCTCTTTACTGTTATTAGTAACATAGGAGAATTTAGAACTAATAGCCTTAGAGCCTGTTAAAGTAGCATCAGAAGTCATAGTAAACTTTACCGTAAATTCAGCATCACTCGGAATAGATGTCCAAATTATTTTTGCAATATTAGTTGCGAACGAAAAATTACCGCCTTTACTTTCAAGTTCCTTTACAGTTAAGCCTTGAGGGACTTCAAGTTGCAACTTAGCGAAACCGCCTACACCACCTTTATTAATTTTAATCTCAGCAACAACATCTGTGTTAGGCTTCATGTTTTTTGGGAAACTGCCAGTCATTGTTACCGGTGTATCACCAAAGAAAAAGCTAAAAATAAATACGGTTACTGTGTTAAATAAAATAATTAGTGGCTTTATCATATGCTTATTTTACTGCTCAAAGAAAAAGTCGATGAGCTTGTTAATTTTTTCTACGTTAAAGGTTGTATCTCCTTCGAAGAAACCATCGATGGTTTGTGTAATTTCTTTTGCTGAAATATAACCGTCTTTATTAATATCTGCAGCTACAAACTCAGCAGGTATTTTTGTACCTGAACCTGATTTAGATTTGTTTTCTTGAGCTTTTGCTTCAATTTGTTGTAAGTAGCTTAAGCTTGGGGCTGCATTAAATCCTTCGCTTCTTTCAACCGCTAAACTATCCCACTCTAATTGACGTTTTGCCATTGCCATCTCATCAATTGTAACACCACTACCATCAACTTTAGCTCCTTTTTTAGTGGTTAACTCTTTATCCATGTAATCAAACACACCATCATCATCTTTATCTTCCGGACAACCTTTACCATCAACCTTAATTCCTTTTGGAGTACCTAAACAACGATCATCTAAATCTTTTACACCGTCACCATCAGTATCAGAATTATCTACAGCGGCAAAATCAACTCCCGAATATGAATCTTTAGGTTTTTTACCAAAATGAACATTAATACCTACGTTTGCAGAAGCCCAACTATCTGCGCCGCCTTTTTTGAAATTATCAATATAGTCGCTCATACATAAATTATAAGCAACACCAACTCTTAAACTTGTGCGGAAACCCATTTGAAATTTAGCACCAATACCTAAAGGAATGTATAATGTGCTTTTTGAATAATTAGTTAGAGAATCTTTTAACTTAGTTTCATAAGAATAATCCCTTTTCATCATGACCGAAACTGGCTCATTTTGAGTTGACTCGGTTAAATTTCTGATAGAACCATCTGACCAATAATTATATGCTGTACCGTTTTTATCTAACAAATCTCCATATGAATCAAACATTAAATAACCAATACCAGCATGAATATAGGGCGCTACTTCTTTATCCTCCTTATCTCCAATTTTATCAAGGAAAGCATAAAGGTTTAATCCTCCGCCCATAACTGTTGATTGGAAATTTAAATGAGATGATTTATCGTTATCAGTACCCGCTAGTTTCCCATACATTCCATCGATACCAATACCTAAAATTTTACCAACTCTATACTCGAGCGATAAACCGTATCCCATGCGCATATCGCTAAAAAAGTTAGCATTGTTTTTCTTACCAACATCTCCTGTAAACTTTAACGCATGAACCTGTCCGGTAACTGCTAATTGGGCGAATATTGCACTAGAAAAAACTAAACAAACCGCTAATAATGATAGTTTTGTAGAAATTCTATTCATAAAATGTATCGTTTTATTCGATTAAAGTAATAGTTTTTTCGCTTAAAACAAAACTAAAGCAAAAAAAATGCAACTTAGGTAGTTGCATTTGTAATTTGTAAACAAGTTTCTGTTAGTTAATGTTAGCCATTAAAAAGCTTATTTCTTTTCAAAATTTGTCCATTTTTCAACCTAACAGCCTGCCAAACAAAAGGCACATCCGTCTGATTTTCTTTTAAAATAAGGGCTATAATAAAGATTTCTGTTTGTACAAATAAACCATACCAAAATGCCACTTTAAAACTCCAAACACATGTTTGAGTCAGCGTTAATTCTAGAAAAAACCATAATAATATTAAAGCCCAAAATTTCGAAAATATTGTATGAAATGATATTCTTTCTTTAAATTTTAATCTTCCGAAAGCAATAATAAATAATTCGCTTGAAATTAATATAATAACCTGAAACAAATGTAACTTGAAGAATAAAGAGTGCTTAAAACATAAGTAAAACAAGCAACTGAACCAAAATACAGTGTCAATTTTTGTATCTAGTCTACGCATTTCTACTGTGGAGATATTGAGCTGACGTGCTATTATTCCATCAAACACGTCACTTAAAACAGCATATATAACCAAAGAAACCACAATGATTGGGGATAAAGAAACAAATGACAGTACTACCATTAGAATCGCTACAAATAACCTGGAGTAAAGCAAATAGTAGGGGATTTTATATTTCAAAGTTTTCATATGTCTAAATTGTTTGTTTTTATTTGCCATATGGCACAACCATGTTTAGTCATTCGTTCTTGAGCTGGTCGCAACATGGTTACACCATATGATAATTATTTATTTTTTGCATTAAAGCCCATAGATGCCCCAATTTTAAAACCATCTTTATGTGGAATAAAATAAGCATTGATAGGAATATTTAGCTTACCTGATTTAAAAGTTCTACCAAAAGCTATTACAAATCCCGATTGAAAAGCATACTCTCCCCTACTGTCCATTCGCTCTTTTATAACATATGGATTTTTAATATGAATATTTGCAGAATCTTTCTCCCACTCACTTTCTCGATGCCAGATATTTGATGCATCATAATATCCCATAGATTTTGGAACCAAACCTAAAGTTGGCCCTAAGGCAAATTCCCAACCATTTACATTACTTCTTAAACCATGCAATAAGGTAAAACTCGGAATAAAATATCCTTGATCAACTCCTGTAATTAATGGAATGAATTCGAATAGTGCCTGAACTTTTCCTTCGTTTAAATATTGTTTTTCAAATTGATAACCAAACTGAAACATTAACGGAAATGCTTCAAATCCCCCATTTGATTTATCTGCTTGTAGTATTTGTGCTGTTTGCCCTGTATAGGTTACAAAGCCTAAACGCGGACCGTCCAATCGTAAACGATCCTGTTTAGGGTTGTTGATTTCGTTATCGAAACCATTTCGTTTAGTCAGTTTATTGAGCACGTTAGCATCAACCATTTGATTAAACATAGTTTTAACAGCTACTGATGTCATTGCTTGCAACTCTTCAGGTAAATTTAAAAATTCAATAACCGATGTTTTTTCTATGCTTTTACTTTTCACATCTATCAGTCGCAATGTGTAAATAATAGATTTAGGATACTGCTCAATACTACCTGTAAGCATTTTATCTGAATTGATTACTGAGCCTATTTCGACTAGACATAATTTACCATAACAATTAGATATGCTTAACTTTTTACTCTCAATCATGTAAGCTACGTCATACCTATCCATTACTTCAAAGGTATCAAGCTTCTCAAGTTCAGTTCTAACAAGGTTGCCGGTTTGCTGAGGATCAATACTCAAGCCTTTAACATCGATTGATAATATAGTTAAAGTAAATTTTACTGGTTTAGTGTTTTGTGAGTAGGAGCTGTTTACTACAAATAGCAAACATATTACAGCTGCGTTTTTAAAAATATTTCTCATAGGTTTATAGTTTATTTGAGGTCAAAATTAATTGCACTATAAAGTTTATTGAAACGGCTTTCCGAAGCTTAGATGATGGAATGATGCGAAAAACACCAACAGTTACATTGGGAATATTAAAAACTTCTTTTTTTACATAAAATTAAACACCTGCAATATAAACTTGCGATTAATGCAAATAATAAATACCTTCATTTGCAAATAATACAAGAATAAATGAGTCAGAAAAAAGCCACGTTTGAAATGCAACATGTGTTTATCAAACATTTAAAAAGCATTGTTCCTAGCAATGTTTCGCTGGTAGACGATTTAGCGGACATCTTGAACATAAGTGTTGATAGTGCTTACAGAAGATTAAGAGGTGAAACTGAACTAAGCCTGGATGAAACTTATAAAATCTGTAAACACTATCGCATTTCAGCAGACACTATATTTTCAAACCAATCAAATTCGGTGACCTGTAATTACATTAAGCTAACTGACTCTGAAGCGAACTTTGAAGCTTATTTAACGGGCTTACAAAAACAATTAAAACAAATTGCAAAAACAGAGAATGCTAAAATAATTTATGCCGCCGAAGAAGTTCCTATTTTCCACTCCTTCTTTTCCGAAAAACTAGCTGTATTTAAATTATTTTACTGGCAACGTTCAGTATTAAATATTTCTAATTATCAAACAAAAAAATTTGATTGGGATGTTATTCCAAAACGCCAATTAGAATTAGCAAAAGACATTCATAATTTATACTTAAAAACATCAAGCCTTGAAATTTGGACTATTGACACTATTCAAACTACTGTAAAACAAATTGAATACTATTTTGAATCGGGTGCTTTTAAAGAAAAAGAAGATGCCATAAGTGTTTTAAACGAATTAAAAACAATGGCACAAAGCATTAATCAATATGCTGAATTCGAAACAAAAAATCCCAAAAACAATAAACTTATATCTTCTTTCAATTTATATAACAGCGATTTAGTAATTGGAACCAATTGCATACATGTAGAAATTGAAGGGGGGCCTTACTCATATATTTCATTCAATACATTAAATTCGCTTACCACAAACAACCAACAGTTTTGTGAGGAAATTGAACACTGGATGAAAAACCTAATTAAAAAATCGACCTTAATAAGTGGAGTTGCCGAAAAACAACGCTTTCAGTTTTTTAATAAAATTTATAAAGGAATTGATTCAGCCATTGAACGTATAAAAAATTACTAATGAACCACTCACAATATAACGTTATTATAGTTGCAGGCGGAACAGGTTCTCGCATGCAATCGAAAATACCTAAGCAATTTATTGAAGTAAAAGGTAAAGCCATTTTAATACACACCATCGAAAAATTTATTGAATTTGATGAGTATATTAATGTGATAGTTGCAGTTCATAAAGATTATATGACTGATGCTAACTTTATGCTGGCAGAACATTTTCCTGATAAAAACATACAAGTCGTAGTTGGCGGAGATACTCGTTTTCATTCGGTTAAAAACGGATTAAATTGTATAACTAACAAAAATGATATTGTTGGAATACATGATGCTGCCAGACCATTAGTGAGCATTGAAACTATAAAACGATGTTATGAAACTGCTGCGCAAAAAGGCAATGCTATACCGGTTGCTCCAGTAAACGAAAGTTTAAGAATGGTAACTAATGGCATTAACAAAGCCGTAAGCAGAGATGATTACAAAATAGTACAAACACCGCAATGCTTTGTCGTATCAAAAATTAAAGAAGCATTTGAACAACCTTTCTCACCTTTCTTTACAGATGATGCAACTGTTTTGGAAAGTATAGATGAACAAATTATTTTAGTAGAGGGTAACAGTGAAAATATTAAAATCACTAATCCGGCGGATTTAAAAATCGCAGAATTATATTTATAATGACAACAGAAGATATTGCCGACGCACTAGAAGTTACAGCCAAACTATTAGAGCTGCATAACGAAAATCCGTTTAAAATTAAAGCCATTAGCAATGCTGCTTACAAATTAGGAAAAACGCGTATTAAACTCAACAATTTATCCATTAATGAACTAATGGAAATTGAAGGCGTAAGTAAAAGTATAGCTGAAAAAATAATTGCACTAACTACTACCGGAACAACACCAGAACTAAAAGAATTAATTGACAAAACACCTAAAGGTGTTATTGAAATGTTGGGTATTAAAGGTTTAGGACCTAAAAAAGTTCGTCAGTTATGGACTGAACTTGATTTAGAAAGCGTAACCGATTTACTATATGCTTGCTACGAAAACAGATTGGTAGAATTAAAAGGCTTCGGAGAAAAAACTCAAAATACCATTATTCAGAATATTGAATTTAAAATTAAAAATAATGGGAAGTTTCATTTTGCTTATGCAGAAAAAATTGCACAACCTATCATTGAAGCGCTAAAAGAACAAACAGATTTAGTGAGCTTTACAGGAGCCATGTACCGCAAGTGTGAAATCATTGAAGAGGTTGATATTTTGATTGGTGATGAAACAATAGACACTGATGAGTTTGAATCGGCAACAGTTCCTATAAACTTTATAAAAGTTAACGCGAACGTATTTTATAAAACACTTGTTGAAACATCATCAACAAAAGAACATTTAGAAGGCATTAACTTTAAAAGCATTGCTATAAAAAAATACAACAGCGAAGAAGACATTTATCAAAATTTAAACATACAATATTGCGAACCCGAATTACGTGAAGGTTTATTTGAATTAGAAAAAGCAAAAGCTCATCAATTACCTAAACTTATTGAGTACAGCGACTTAAAAGGCATCTTACATAACCACACAACCTATAGTGATGGAATGAATACATTGGAAGAAATGGCAGTGTATTGTAAAGAATTAGGATACGACTATTTAGGGATTTGTGACCATTCGCAAACCGCAGTATATGCTGATGGATTGAAAGTAGATGCTGTTATGAAACAACATGCCGAAATTGATAAGTTAAACAAACAGTTATTTCCTTTTAAAATTTTTAAAGGCATTGAAAGTGATATTTTAGGAAATGGTGATTTAGATTACGAAGAAGACATTTTAAAAACATTTGATTTTATTATAGCATCAGTTCATGCGAACTTAAAAATGGATGAAGAAAAAGCGACAACTCGTTTATTGAAAGCAATTGAAAATCCATATACAACAATCTTAGGGCATCCAACAGGTCGTTTGTTATTAGGCAGACCGGGCTACCCAATTAATCACAAAAAAATTATTGATGCTTGTGCTGCCAATAATGTTGTTATTGAATTAAATGCACATCCGTACCGTTTAGATATTGACTGGAGATGGATACCTTATTGTACTGAAAAGGGCGTAAAGATTTCGATTAATCCGGACGCTCATCAAAAGGCAGGTTATCATGATATGTATTACGGATTGCAAGTTGCTCGTAAAGGTCTATTAACAAAAGAAAATTGTTTAAACTCAATGGATTTACAATCATTTGAAAGTTATTTAAAAACAAATAAATAAAATGGCCATTTTAAATTCAATAGCATCATGGATTATGAAAAAGCGAATGCATCAGGTTGAGCTTTTCATGAAATACCCTCATGATGTGCAAAATGAATGGCTATTGGAACTTGTTACAGAAGCCAAAGACACTGAATATGGAAAAAAGCACGGCTTTAAATACATTACTAACTACGAACAATTTAAACAAACAGTTCCGATAAACGATTACGAAACTTTAAAACCATATATAGAACGTACACGAAGAGGTGAACAAAATTTATTATGGCATAGTGATATAAAATGGTTTGCTAAAAGTAGTGGCACTACAGATAAAAGCAAGTTTATTCCTGTAAGTAAAGAATTTTTGGACGGCTGTCATTATAATGGTGGCAGAGACATGATTACATTTCATTGTATTAATAATGCCAACACTCAATTATTTACAGGTAAAAATTTAGCCTTAGGAGGAAGTTTTAAAACAGATAGTTTTGGCGATTACAATTCATATCATGGAGATGTGAGTGCGATTATTATTCAAAATCTGCCTATGTGGGCTGAATATTTCAGAGCACCCGCTGTTGACATTGCCCTAATGGATAATTGGGAAAATAAATTGGAGCAAATGGCAAAAACAATGGCCGATGAAAATGTAACAAGTTTAGCCGGTGTTCCTAGTTGGATGTTAGTTTTAATAAAACGAATTTTAGAATTAAAAAAAGTTGACACTATAACAGATATATGGCCTAATCTTGAAGTTTATTTTCATGGAGGCGTGAGCTTTACTCCCTATAAGGAATTATTTGAACAATTGTTCGACAACACCAACATGTGTTATATGCAATTGTATAGTGCCTCTGAAGGTTTT
>Ga0208882_1000931_pt1 | contig 12057 bp, 9 predicted proteins | sample LakWasMet14_LOW5_2_FD_183862 | JGI IMG/M metagenome (GOLD analysis project Ga0208882, IMG submission 183862) | Freshwater sediment methanotrophic microbial communities from Lake Washington under simulated oxygen tension - Sediment Metagenome... | ecosystem: Environmental > Aquatic > Freshwater >...
GCCAATCAACGCGATCAGCACGCCAAACACCACCGACTTGCCCACCGCCAGCGTCAGGTTGGAAACCTGCGTGACCTTGGGCAGCATCTCGACGAAGAAGGCAGGGGTGACGCCAATCGTCAGGTCTGCCGCCAGCATGCCCCCAAGCAGTGCCGCCAGCGTGGTCCAGACGCTGATCAGCGGCATGGCCACCGCCATCGCCATGGCGCGCGGCAGCACCAGGCGAAAGCCGTGGGCAATGCCCATGACCCGCATGGCGTCGAGTTCCTCGGTGACGCGCATCACACCGATCTGGGCCGTGATGGACGAGCCCGAGCGCCCGGCAATCAGAATCGCCGCCAGCAGGGGGCCGAGCTCGCGGATCAGCGCGATGCCCATGATGTTGACGATGAAGGCGTCCGCGCCAAACTGGCGCAACTGCTGCGACATCAGGTAGGCCAGCACCACGCCGATCAGGAAGCCCACCAGTGCCGTGATCGGCAGCGCGCGCGCGCCGATGTTGAACAGGTGACCCGAGACATCGCGCCACGGGCCGTCGCGCGGCGTGCCGATCAGACGGCGCAGGTCCAGGACCAGTTGCCCGAGCAGGCGCGTCATGTCGATCAGGTGGTCGGTGACCTGCAGCACCATGTCCCCCAGCAGCAGGTACAGACCCCACGCACTGCGTTTTTGTGGTGGCGGCGGCTGCACCGTGTAGCGTGCCACACGCTCCAGGATGGCGCGTTGCGGCGCCGACAGGGCGACATGCGCCGGCCACTGCCGACCCCAGGCGTTCCAGAGAAGTTGGGCGCCGGTGTGGTCCAGGCGTTCCACGCCCTGCAGGTCCCAGCGCCAGGCGGTGTTCACCGGCGGTGCCGCGGCCGACAGGGTCTCTTGGATGTTGGCCCACGCCGCCGGATCAGCCAGGCGCGCGGCGGTCCAGCGGCCCAGCAGTTGGGCCTGCGGACCGTCAGTATCGGGCTGCAGCGTGAGGCGGGGGGAGGTTTCCTCCATGGTGTGTCGGTGCTTGGGGTCGGCGTGGTTCGCCATCGTACCGCCTTGGCGCTGTACCAGAGGGGTCGGAGCCCGATTTCGACCAAGACTGTCGCGCTTGGAAAACAGGCTCGTCCTGAATCGGGGGCCAATCCCTTTGTTCAGGAGTGCGCGCTGCTGTTCAGCATCGACAACAGCGACGCCAGCAGGATCAGGCCGCCCCCCACCACGGTGCGCGAGGACCAGTCACCGGCACCCAGCAGCACCGAGGAGACGCTGGCGAACACCACCTCGGACAGCATGATCACCGAGGTGGTGGTGGCCTGCAGCCGCGACGCGCCGTATTGCAGGGCCATGTTGCCGGCCAGGAAGGCCACGCTCACGCCCAGGGCCAGGTAGAGCCAGTCGGCGCTGGGCGCAGGCAGTTTGCCCACCAGGCCGAGCTGCATGCCCGCCAGCGCGGCCGCGGCGGCCATCAGGGTGCCGCCACCGAACATCGCCAGCATGCGCGACTCCGAGGGCGACTGGTTGAGCTTGCGCAGCAGAATGTTGGTCAGCGCGAAGCAAAAGCCGCCCATCAGCGCCAGGCCGTCGGCCAGGCTCTCGGGCAGCGGCCAGGAGGAGGTCGGCTGCTTGAGCACGATCGCTACGCCGGTCATGGCCAGCACCAGGCGCAGCACCGAGCCGCGGGTAGGACGCTCACCGAGCAGCGGCCAGGCCAGCAGCACCACCCAGGCCGGCATCATGTAGAACAGCAGCACTGCGCGCACCACGTCACCCACCGTCACCGCCCAGTTGAAGCCAACGTTCGTCAGGCCGGCCGCCGCCGCCAGCAGCCACAGCATCGGGTATTGGCGCCAGCCGCGCCAGCCGGCGGGCGCGTACAGCATCAGACACACCAGCGCCAGCACATAGATCAGCGTGGTGGCCCACAGGGGATGCAGGCCATGGCCCTGCAGTTCACGAAACGGCCACCACGACACGCCCCAGACCAGGGCGTTGAGCATCAGCGCGGCCGCGGCGAGGGCTTTGCTGGCCATCAACCGTGCAGGTTGTCGTTGCGGGCGATCTGCAGCAGGTGTTCCACCTCGGCACGGTGGTGGATGCAGTTGTTGGCATGCCAGCGCTTGATCAGCCACATGAACCCCGCCACCACCAGGCCGAACGCCGTCACCGAACCGTAGGCCGACAGGCCCAGACCGGTCGACAGGCTGTAGAGCGCACCCATGGCCAGGATGCAGGCCTGTTCGTTGAAGTTCTGCACCGCAATCGAGCGCCCGGCGCCCATCAGGTTGTGGCCGCGATGCTGCAGCAGGGCGTTCATGGGCACCACCAGGAAACCGCCCAAGGCACCCAGGAAGACGAAGAAGGGCGCGGCGACCCAGACGTTGGTGATGATGTTCAGCAGCAGCACCAGCAGACCCATGCCGATACCCAGTGGAATCACCGTGGTGGCGCGATCGAGCCTCATCTTCAGGGACGCCACCAGCGCGCCGACGGCGGTGCCCACGGCGACCACGCCGACCAGTGCCGAGGCCTGCGTCACGTCGTAGCTCAGCGCCGCCGCCGCCCAGACCAGCACGATGGCCTTAAGGTTGCCTAAAGCGCCCCAGAACAGCGTGGTGGTGGCCAGCGTGATCTGGCCCAGCCGATCGCGCCACAGGCGCGTGTTGCAGGTCCAGAAATCGGGTAGCAGGGTGATCAGCCGCCTGGGCATGGGGCGCATTTCGACGCCGGTGTCGGGGATGCGGGTGTTGAACCATGCCGCCAGCAGGTAGACCAGAATCAGCGCGCTCACCGCGGCCTCGGCCGGGGTGTCCACGCCGGTGTCGATGAGCGGGAAATCAAATGCCAGCAGTCTGGCGGACAGGTGCGAGCCAACCAACTGGCCACCCAGCAGCACGCCCAGGATGATGGAGGCGATGGTCAGACCCTCGATCCAGCCATTGGCCTTGACCAGTTGCGAGGCGGGCAGCATCTCGGTCAGGATGCCGTACTTGGCGGGTGAATAGGCCGCCGCGCCCAGCCCCACCACCGCGTAGGACATCAAGGGGTGGGTGCCGAACAGCATCATCAGACAGCCGGCAATCTTGATGCCGTTGCTGAGCAGCATGACCCGGCCCTTGGGCAATGCGTCGGCAAAGGCGCCGACGAAGGGCGCCAGCACGACATAGAACAGCGCGAACAGCGGTACCAGTGCAGCCTGTTGCCAGGCTGGCGCGCCAGCGGCCTTGAGGAGTTGAACCGCCGCAACAAACAGCGCCTGATCTGCCAGCGAGCTGAAAAACTGCGCTGCCATGATGATGTAAAAGCCGCGTTTCATGAAGTGCAGGGTTGCATCAGTCTGGCTGATGGCGGGTAATTTGTAGGGCTTGTCCAGGCGACATCGGGTTATAGCATGCTCGGGCAGTGTCAGAATCGGTTCAGTTTGCCGCCATCCACGCCCGCCATGCCCCGTCCCATACAAGCCACTGTCCATACCGACGCGCTGCGTCACAACCTGCAGCGCATGCGCCGGGCCGTGCCCGACGCGCGCGTCTGGGCGGTGGTCAAGGCCAACGCCTACGGCCACGGCATCGAGCGCGCCTTTGAAGGATTGCGTGGTGCCGATGGTTTTGCCCTGCTCGATCTGGCCGAGGCCGAGCGGGTGCGCGCCCTGGGCTGGCGCGGTCCGGTGCTGCTGCTCGAAGGCGTGTTCGAGGTGCGCGACCTGGAGCTGTGCTCGCGCCTGGATCTGTGGCACACCGTGCATTGCGAGGAGCAGATCGACATGCTGGCCATGCACAAGACCAATGTGCCGCAGCGCGTCTTCCTCAAGTTGAATTCGGGCATGAACCGGCTCGGCTTCACGCCGCAGCGCTACCGCGCGGCCTGGACGCGCCTCAACGCCCTGCCGCAGGTGGACGAGATCTCCCTCATGACCCACTTCAGCGATGCCGACGGCGCCAAGGGCGTGGCGCAGCAGATGGCAGTGTTTGAGCAGACCACACGCGACCTGCCTGGCGAGCGCACCGTCAGCAACAGCGCAGCCACCCTGCGTTTCGGCGCCGCCGCACTGGAGCCGGAGCTGGCCGGCGCCACCGCGCTGGCCACCGACTGGGTGCGCCCCGGCATTGCCGTCTATGGCAGCGCACCCGACTTCCCCGGGCACAGCGCGGCGCAGTGGGACTTGCAGCCGACCATGACGCTGAGCGCCAAGATCATCGGCGTGCAGCAGTTGCAGGCGGGCGACACGGTCGGCTACGGCTCCAGCTTTGTGGCCGAGGCGCCGTTGCGCCTGGGCGTGGTGGCCTGCGGCTACGCCGACGGCTACCCCAGGCATTGCAGCACCGGCACGCCGGTGCTGGTGGACGGGGTGCCGAGCCGCATGGTGGGCCGCGTCAGCATGGACATGATCACCGTCGACCTCAGCGCGGTGCCGGGCGCCGGCTTTGGCAGCGAGGTCACGCTGTGGGGTCGCGCCGCCAGCGGCGCCATTCTGCCCATCGACGACGTGGCCCGTGCCGGTGGCACGGTGGGTTACGAACTGATGTGCGCGCTGGCGCAACGCGTGCCGACCAAGGTGGCCTGAGCCACTGCCGGGCCACCCCGCGCCGTGCGGCGGCCGGTGCGGTCTTCAGCCGCCGGCCGTGACCGGCGCGGGGCGGCTGGCGCCCCACAACCCGCCCAGGCACAGCAGCATGCCCAGGCCCGATTCCAGCGTCGGACGCCAGCCCTCCAGCGCAGCCGAGACCGCCAGCGCCACCACCGGGATGACCATGCCGGTCAGGGCGGCGCGCCCGGGGCCGTGCCGGTGCGCCAGCTTGAAGTACAGCAGGAAGGCCGCCACCGAGCCGAAGGCGCTGAGGTACAGCAGCGCCAGCCAGTAGCTCGGGCGCGGGTCCAGATGCCAGCCCAGGCCGCTCGCGGCGGCAAACCCCAGCAACGCCAGCGCGCCGTAGCCCATGGACCACGCCAGCAGCGGCACCAGGGCCAGGCCCTGGCGCGTCAGGCGCAGGGTCAGCACATTGCCCAGGGTGGCAAAGCCGACCGCCATCAGGCCCATGCCGAGACCCGACAGGAACTGCGGCTTGGCGCTGGCACCGATCAGGTCGGGCCAGAAGATCAGCGCCACGCCGGCCACTCCCATGGTGGCAAACACGATGAAGCGCGAGGTGATGGGCCGCCCGAAGAACAGTGCGCCGGCCAGCGCATTGCCAAACACCATCAGCGAGAACAGCACGGCCATCAGGCCCGAGGTGATGTGCTGCTCGGCCTCGTAGGTGCCGACGTAGTTCACGCCATATTGGATCGCCCCGGTGAGCATCAGCCAGCCGTGCAGGCGCGCGCTCTGCGGCAGGCGCTCGCCGCGCCAGCGGGCCAGGCCGAACAGCATGACGCTGGCCGCGGCAAACCGGTACGCCACCGAGTTGACGCTGGGCACCGTACCGAGCTGGTACAGGATCACGTGCCAGGTGGTGGCCCAGATCAGCGTCGGCGCCCAGAACAGGAAGCGGTCGGACATCAGAGCGCCCCCCGCAATGCCTGACGGTACTGCATGGCCTCGGCCACATGGGCCACCTGGGTGCTGTGCGCGCCGGCCAGGTCGGCGATGGTGCGTGCCACCTTGAGCGCGCGGTGGGTGCTGCGACCCGACCAGCCCAGCCGCGTGGCGGCCACGTTGAGAAACTTGGCGGCGGCCTCGTCGAGCAGCACCGCCTGATCGATGGCCTTGCCCTGCAGCGCGCTGTTGCTGCCGCCCTGGCGCGCCACGGCGCGCGCACGCGCCGCCATGCAACGTGCGCGCACCACGGCGCTGGATTCCCCGCTTGGTGCCTGCAGCAACTCCGCGCTGGGCAAGGCGCCGACTTCGATGTGCAGGTCGATGCGGTCGAGCAGCGGGCCGCTGAGCTTGCTCTGGTAGCGTGCGATCTGGTCGGGTGTGCAGCGGCAGGTCTTTTGCGTGGCGCCCAGGTAGCCGCAGGGGCAGGGGTTCATCGCGGCGATCAACTGGAAGCGGGCAGGAAACTCGGCGCGGCGCGCGGCGCGCGAAATCGTGATGGTGCCGCTCTCCAGCGGCTCGCGCAGCGCTTCCAGCGCGGCACGCGGGAATTCCGGCAGTTCGTCCAGGAACAGCACGCCATGGTGCGCCAGCGAGATCTCGCCCGGGCGCGGCGGCGAGCCGCCACCGACCAGGGCCACGGCGCTGGCGGTATGGTGCGGGCTGCAAGTCGGCCGGGTCGCCCAGCGCTCCAGCGTGAAGCGCCCGGCCAGGCTGGCGATGGCCGCGCTTTGCAGCGCCTCATCGACCGTCATGGGTGGCAGCAGGCCGGCAAAACGCTGGGCCAGCATCGACTTGCCCGACCCGGGGGGACCCGCCATCAGCACGCTGTGGCCGCCCGCGGCGGCGATCTCCAGCACGCGCTTGGCGCCGCTCTGTCCCTTGACCTCGGCCAGGTCGGCATACTCGGCGACGCCGCTTACGGCCGCGTTCTGGACCCGGGTCCAACCGGGCGCCGGTTCGGCTGGCGCACCGTCAGCGGCCACCGGCTGGAACTGCCGCACCACGTCGAGCAGGTGCCGGGCCCGGTAGACCTGCGCATCGGGCACCAGGGCCGCCTCTTCGGCGCTGCCGTGGGGCAGCACCAGGCGGGTGGTCACGTGCCGTGCCTGCAGCGCCAGCGACATGGCCAGCGCGCCGCGCACCGGGCGCAGCTCGCCCGAGAGCGACAACTCGCCGGCAAACTCGTAGCCCGCCAGAGCTGCGCCGTCGAGCTGACCACTGGCGGCCAGGATGCCCAGCGCGATCGGCAGGTCAAAGCGGCCCGAGTCCTTGGGCAGGTCGGCCGGGGCCAGGTTGACGGTGATGCGCTGGTTGTGGGGGAACACCAGGCCGGAGTTCTGGATCGCCGAGCGCACGCGCTCGCGTGCCTCCTTGACCTCCACATCGGCCAGACCGACCAGCGTGAAGCTTGGCAAGCCGTTGGCCAGATGCACCTCCACGGTGACCGCTGCCGCCTCCAGCCCCAGCAGGGCACGGCTCTGCACCAAACACAAGCTCATGCTCAGTCCTCTCCAGAATGGTGCGCGGCGACTGCGGCCGGACCTGATGCAGCACCGTCTTGGTGCTGGCTGTTTATTTATACATATATCTTAACGCAATCCCGCTGGCTGTGGCCTCGCGGCGGTGCGCGGGGGGTGCCTGCGCCTTGGCACGGTCTATGCGTTGTGGCTGACGTCCGTTCTACCTAAGTTGGAGTTACCCATGAAGTTGACCTCACGATCCCTGATCGCATCCGCCGCCCTGCTTGCCAGTGTGGCCTCGCTGGCGCAAACCAAGGCACCGGAGCCAGACTACACCTTGGCCTACAACCTGGGCGCCACCACCGACTACCGCTATCGCGGCATCTCGCAGACCCGCCTCAAGCCCACGGTGCAGGGCGGCATCGACTTCTCCCACAAGAGTGGCTTCTACCTGGGTGCCTGGGGCTCGGGCATCAAATGGATCAAGGATGGCGGTGGCGACGCCAGCGTGGAGCTGGACCTGTACGGTGGCTACAAGGCTACGGTCGGCGCAATCGGCTATGACCTGGGTGTGCTGACCTACCAGTACCCGAGCAACAAGCTCAACCCCAGCGCCAACACCACCGAGCTGTATGGCGCGGCCACGCTGGGCCCGGCCACGCTCAAGTACTCGCACAGCGTGTCCAACCTGTTTGGCTTTGCCAACAGCAAGAACAGTGGCTACCTCGATCTGAGCGCCTCGTTCGACCTGGGCGACGGCTGGTCGCTGGCGCCGCACATCGGACGCCAGCGCGTGGCGCACAACAGCCTGTATTCCTATACCGACTACTCGCTGGCGGTCAACAAGGACATCGATGGCCTGGTGCTGAGCGCCACGCTGGTGGGCACCGATGCCGACCAGGCCGCCTACACCACCAGCGCCGCTGCCGGGGGCAAGTTCCTGGGCAAGAGCGGGCTGCTGCTGTCGGTGAAGAAGAACTTCTGAAACCTTGTGGGACAGACCGCCGTGACACGAAGTGCACAAGCTCTGTCCTCAACCGATTGCCGGATGTCCGCCTTGTGGGTCAGACCACTTTGCGCAGCAAGTGTGCTCTGACCCCAACTGATTAGGAGAACTCAAAATGAAACTTGTTACCGCCATCATCAAACCCTTCAAGCTCGACGAAGTGCGCGAGGCGCTCTCGGCCATCGGCGTGCAGGGGATCACCGTCACCGAGGTCAAGGGCTTCGGCCGCCAGAAGGGCCACACCGAGCTGTACCGCGGCGCCGAGTACGTGGTGGACTTTCTTCCCAAGGTCAAGATCGAAGCGGCCATCGCCGACGAATTGCTCGAACGTGTGATCGAAGCGGTCGAGACAGCCGCGCGCACCGGCAAGATCGGCGACGGCAAGATCTTCGTCACGGACCTGGAGCAGGTGATCCGCGTGCGCACCGGCGAAACCGGCAAGGAAGCACTCTAAAACCCAAGCATGAAGCGATCCACACAGAGAACACGCATATGAAAAAACTACTTGCTTCCATTACCCTGGGGCTCACGCTGCTGAGCGTTGGCCCTTTGGCCCTGGCCCAGACTCCTGCCGCCGCTGCGGTTGCCGCCGCGTCGGAGGCGAAACCGGCCGAGGCCAGCGCGCCTGCAGCCAGCGCTGCGGCAGCACCGGCCGCCGCACCTGCAGCCGCTGCCGCGCCGGCCGCTGCGGCGTCCGCCGCCGCCGCGCCAGCGCCGAAAGTCGATAAGGGCGATACCGCTTGGATGATGGTCTCCACCCTGCTGGTGATCATGATGGCGATCCCCGGCCTGGCGCTGTTCTACGGCGGTCTGGTGCGCAGCAAGAACATGCTGTCCGTGCTGATGCAGGTGTTTGTCACCTTCTCCATGATCGTGGTGTTGTGGTTCCTGTACGGCTACAGCCTGGCGTTCACCGAGGGCAACGCCTTCATAGGCGGCTTTGACCGGCTGTTCATGAAGGGCATTTGGGACAACGTGGCCGGCACCTTCGCCGCCGGCGCCACCTTCAGCAAGGGCGTGCCCATGCACGAGATCGTGTTTGCCGCGTTCCAGGCCACCTTCGCCGGCATCACCTGCGCGCTGATCGTCGGCGCCTTCGCCGAACGCATGAAGTTCTCCGCCGTGCTGATGTTCATGGTGCTGTGGTTTACCTTCAGCTACGCCCCGATCGCCCACATGGTGTGGTTCTGGATGGGGCCGGACGCCTACACCGCCAAGGAAGTGGTGGACGGACTCAATGCCAAGGCGGGCTACATCTGGCAGTCCGGCGCGCTGGACTTTGCCGGCGGCACCGTGGTGCACATCAACGCCGCGGTGGCGGGCCTGGTCGGTGCCTTCATGGTGGGCAAGCGCATCGGCTACGGCAAGGAGGCGATGGCGCCGCACAACCTGACCCTGACCATGGTCGGCGCCTCGCTGCTGTGGGTTGGCTGGTTTGGTTTCAATGCGGGCTCGGCACTGGAAGCCAACGGCGTGGCCGCGCTGGCCTTCATCAACACCTTTGGCGCCACGGCGGCGGCGGTGCTGGCGTGGTGCATGGGCGAGGCGCTGATCAAGGGCAAGGCCTCCATGCTGGGCGCCGCGTCCGGCGCGGTGGCCGGTCTGGTCGCCATCACGCCGGCGGCCGGCAACGTCGGCATCGGCGGTGCGCTGGTGATTGGCGCGGTCGGCGGCTTTGCCTGTCTGTGGGGCGTCAATGGCCTCAAGCGCGTGCTCGGCGCCGACGACTCGCTGGACGTCTTTGGTGTGCACGGCATCGGCGGCATCGTCGGTGCGCTGTTGACCGGTGTCTTCAACTCGCCGGCGCTGGGCGGCCCGGGCTACGTGGCCGACTGGGTCAGCGCCAGTGTCGTCAGCGTCGCGGACTATTCGATTGCCGCACAGGTATGGGTGCAAGCCAAGGCCGTGTTGACCACCATCGTCTGGTCCGGCGTGGTGTCGGTGGTGGCGTTCAAGCTGGTCGACCTGACACTGGGGCTGCGCGTCAGCGAAGAAGACGAACGCGAGGGCCTGGATATCACCTCGCACGGCGAAACGGCTTACAACCGATGAGTTGAATCGCGCCGGGTCGATCCGGCGTATGGCGCGTCGCCTGGTTTTAGGGCGCGGTTCTTGCCTGCACAAGCAACGGCTTGTGCAGGCTTTTTTCGTGTCGGTGGCGGCCGCCATCACCTGGCCAATGGGATGCCGAAACGACTGACAATTTGTCACAGCACCCGCACGCGTCTCGTGGCCACAATGGGCCCGTTCGGTCTGGGGTGTTGCGCGACGGACCGGTCCGCCACTGTCGATTGACCGACCTTTGTTCAAGGGAGGAATCATGTACCAACGACTCAGACCATGGCCCAACTCCGAGTGCCTGCGCCCACGCTGCGCTGTGCCGCCCTCACCCGGCCTGATGCAGAACCTGTTGCAGCGCTGGACCGATCTGGTGGCCGAGAAGCGCCTGCCCGCCGACACCACGTTCAAGCAATGGTTCGACTTCTGGGTCTCGTCGCGCCGCGGCGAGAACTACTGGGGCCTGGACGACGGGCGGCTCGAACATGCGGCGGCAACGGGTGCGGCGCTGATCAGCCGGCCCAAGAGGAAACTCGCCGGGGTGGTGCGCACGGTGGTGCTGCTGGTGGACTTTCCGGACCGGCCGCACGGCATGGAGAACTCCAAGGTTCATTACCAGCACATGCTGTTCGGGCTGGACAAGCAGTTCCCCACCGGGTCGATGCGCGACTACTACCGGCGCATCAGCAACTTCAAGTCCGGGGCCGCTGGCGCCGGCATCGATGTGCAGGGCGAGGTCCATGGCTGGTTCCGCATGCCCCAGCCGCTGGCCTTCTATGCCAACAACGAGTCGGCGATGGGCAACTCGTTTCCGCGCAATGCGCCCGGCATGGCACGCGACGCGGTGCAGGCGGCGCTGGCCGCCGGCGTCGACTTCAAGCCCTACGACGCCCTGGGCGAGAAGATGGTCACCGCGCTGTTCGTCATCCATGCCGGCCGCGGTGCCGAAGAGACCGGCGATCGCGGCGACGTCTGGAGCCACAAGTGGGCGATTCCCGGCGGGGTGGAGGTGGCACCGGGCTTGCGCGCCTCGACCTACCTGACCGTGCCCGAGGACTGCCGGGTGGGGGTCTGCGCGCACGAGTGGGGCCACCTGGCGGCGCGCTGGGCCGATTACTACGACACCGGCGAGAGCGAGAACCTGACCAGCAATGGCCTGGGCAGCTACTGCCTGATGGCCGCCGGCTCCTGGGGCAATGGCGGCACCACGCCGGTCTTGCCCAACGCCATGCTGCGCATGTTCCACGGCTGGATCGCGCCCACGCTGGTGACCAAGAGCACCAGCGGTCTGACCCTCAAGCCCGCGGCCGAGGGCGGGCAGTGCCTGGTGGTGCAGAACAAGAAGACCATGACGGCGCGCCAGTACATCATCATCGAGTACCGCCGGCGCCAGTTTCAGGACGCCTTCCTGCCCGACGAGGGCGTGGCGGTGTACATGGTGGACGAGGCGATCGAAGACGTGAACGACGAGAACAACCTGGCCATCGAGCTGATCCAGGCCGATGGCAAGCGTGATCTGGCGGGCATCTTCGGCGCCGGCAACCCGGGCGATACCGGCGACCTCTACCCCTTTGGCGCCAAGCGCTCGATCGGCAAGGCCACCACGCCGCCACTCAATCTGCCCGGCGGCAAGTGGGCCGGCGTGACGCTGCAGGTGAAGGGGCAGCCGGGCGACGCCACGATGACGGTGGACGTCAAGTTCCAGTGAGCGCGGCGCGCGCTGCCGGCGCGCGGGTGCTCAGCGGGGCGGCTGCGCCGCCAGCAGTGCGGCGCGGTGCAACCCGGTCATGTGATAGGGATCGGGTTGCGTTGCGTTGCAGCCGGCGTCCTGGCACTGGCTTGCGGCGCGCGCGTACCAGCCGCCGTGCTGCGTGTCGATGAACTGGGCGCGTACCAGACCGAGTGTCTGCGCGTAGCGCCGGCGCATGTCCGGCTGGCCGGAGGCGGCGTCGACGGCCAGCAGCGCGCGCAGGCCCTCGGTCTGCTGCCACCAGTACTTGCTGCGGTCCAGCGCGCCA
>Ga0208882_1000933_pt1 | contig 12028 bp, 13 predicted proteins | sample LakWasMet14_LOW5_2_FD_183862 | JGI IMG/M metagenome (GOLD analysis project Ga0208882, IMG submission 183862) | Freshwater sediment methanotrophic microbial communities from Lake Washington under simulated oxygen tension - Sediment Metagenome... | ecosystem: Environmental > Aquatic > Freshwater >...
CGCCAGGTTCAGCAATGACGCGTTTAATTTTTGTTACCGGTGGTGTGGTGTCCTCGCTAGGCAAGGGCATTGCGGCCGCCTCTCTCGCAGCCATTCTCGAGGCTCGCGGTCTTAAAATCACCATGATGAAGCTCGATCCCTATATCAATGTGGATCCGGGCACCATGAGTCCCTTCCAGCACGGCGAGGTGTATGTCACCGATGACGGCGCCGAAACCGATCTGGATCTGGGGCATTACGAGCGCTATGTGCGCACCCGCTTGACCCGGAAAAATTCGGTCACGACCGGCCGGATTTACGAAAACGTGATCCGCAAGGAACGCCGCGGCGATTATCTCGGTGCGACCGTGCAGGTCATTCCGCATATCACCGATGAAATCAAGCGCTGCATTTTCGAAGCCACCGATGGTTTCGACGTCGCCTTGGTGGAAATTGGCGGTACCGTCGGCGATATCGAATCGCTGCCGTTCCTCGAAGCGATTCGCCAGATCCGCAGTGACCGTGGTCGTGAAAATGCGATCTTCATGCATTTGACCCTCGTGCCCTACATTGCGGCGGCGGGCGAATTGAAAACCAAGCCGACCCAGCATTCGGTAAAAGAACTGCGCACGATCGGTATCCAGCCTGATATTTTGCTGTGCCGCAGCGAGCGGCCATTGCCGGAAGGCGAGCGCCAGAAAATTGCCTTGTTTACCAATGTGGACGAGCGTGCCGTGATCAGCTGCGTGGACGTCGACAATGTCTACAAACTGCCGTTCTGGTTGCATGAGCAGAAACTCGACCAGATCGTTATCGAGAAACTGCGCCTTGAAGACATGGCGAAACCTGCCGATCTATCGGAATGGGCTGCTGCGGTCGATGCTGCCGAAAATCCTATCGATGAAGTCACCGTCGCGGTTGTCGGTAAATATGTCGATCACCAGGATGCCTACAAATCGCTTTCCGAAGCGCTGAAGCACGGCGGCTTGCGTCAACGCACTCGCGTTCGATTGAAATGGCTCGAATCCGAGCAAGTCGAAGAAGACAACGGCAAATGCCTGAGCGACGTCGACGCGATTCTGGTGCCGGGTGGCTTCGGTGATCGCGGCTTCGAAGGCAAAGTGCTGACATCGAAATATGCCCGCGAACACAATGTGCCTTATTTCGGCATCTGTTACGGCATGCAGGCGGCCGTCGTGGACGTGGCGCGCCATCTCGCCGGATTGCCGGGTGCCAATACCACCGAAAACGACAAACATTGTGTCGACCCTGTCATCGGTTTGATTACCGAGTGGCGCACCGCCAGCGGCGACATCGAGAGACGCGGCGAAGATTCCGATCTTGGAGGCACCATGCGTCTGGGACTGCAGGAATGTCGTTTGAAAGCGGGCACGAAGGCTCGTGCGATGTACGGCAAGGATGTCGTTGCCGAACGCCATCGCCATCGCTATGAATTCAACAATCGCTATCGCAACCAGCTCGAAGAAGCCGGTTTGGTCATATCGGCCAAATCCATGGATGACCTGCTGGTCGAAATGATCGAACTGCCGAATCACCCGTGGTTTGTCGCCTGTCAGGCGCATCCGGAATTCCTGTCCACTCCGCGTGACGGTCATCCGCTGTTTATCGGTTTTATCCGCGCCGCGCGCGAATACAAACACGGTGGCAGCCTGTTGAAAGAGGTGAGCGCATGAAGCTCTGCGGCTTTGGCGTTGGTCTGGATCAACCGTTTTTCCTGATCGCCGGCCCCTGTGTGATCGAGTCCATGCAATTGCAGATGGACGTCGCCGGCAAGCTGAAGGAAATCACCGGCAGCCTTGGTATCCCGTTTATTTTCAAATCGAGTTTTGACAAGGCCAATCGTACGTCGGGTACCAGCTTCCGTGGCCCGGGTCTGGAAGAAGGTCTGAAAGTATTGGCCGAAGTGAAAAAACAAATCGGCGTACCGGTCTTGACCGACGTGCATGAATACACGCCGATGGACGAAGTGGCCAGTGTGGTCGATGTATTGCAGACGCCGGCATTTCTGTGCCGCCAAACCGATTTTATCCAGCGTGTGGCCGCTACCGGCAAGCCGGTGAATATCAAGAAAGGCCAATTCCTGTCGCCATGGGAAATGAAGCATGTTTCCGCGAAGGCACAAGCCACCGGTAACGAGCAAATCATGGTTTGCGAGCGTGGCGTCAGTTTCGGTTACAACAACCTCGTATCCGATATGCGTTCGCTGGTCGTGATGCGCGATACCGGTTGCCCGGTCGTGTTCGATGCTACCCATTCGGTGCAATTGCCCGGCGGCATGGACGGCAAGAGCGGAGGTCAACGTGAATTCGTTCCTGCGCTTGCACGCGCGGCGATTGCTGTGGGCGTAGCGGGCGTTTTCATGGAAACGCATCCCGATCCCGACAAGGCATTGTCGGACGGCCCGAATGCCTGGCCACTGGACAAGATGCAGGGCTTGCTGGAAACCATGTTGGCGCTGGATACGATCAGCAAGAAAAATGGTTTTTGATTTTTTAAGTAACGAAATTCCACATTCAATTTGAAGAACAAACAAAAATGACCACCATCACCAAAATCATCGCCCGCGAAATTCTCGATAGTCGCGGCAATCCAACCCTAGAAGCCGAAGTGACATTAAGTTCCGGTCACACCGGACGTGCAGCCGTGCCATCGGGCGCATCGACGGGCAGTAAAGAAGCGGTCGAACTGCGTGATGGCGACAAATCCCGCTACATGGGCAAGGGCGTGAAAAAAGCCGTCGCCAACGTCAACACGACGATTGCCGATACGCTGAAAGGTTTCGATGCCGCCGATCAGAAAGGTCTCGATGCCAAACTGATCAATCTTGACGGTACCGACAACAAAGGCCGTTTGGGCGCGAATGCCTTGCTGGGCGTTTCGATGGCGAATGCGCATGCCGTTGCTGCATCGAAAAAAATGCCTTTGTGGGCGCATCTGGCCGGCGATCGGGAAGTGTCGTTGCCGGTGCCTATGATGAACATCATCAATGGTGGCGCGCACGCCGACAACAATGTCGACATGCAGGAATTCATGGTGTTGCCGGTCGGTTTTGATTCTTTCAGCGAAGCACTGCGTGCAGGCACCGAAATTTTCCATTCGCTGAAATCGGTTTTGAAATCGCGTGGTCTTTCCACCTCGGTGGGTGACGAAGGCGGTTTTGCGCCGGATCTGCGTTCGAACGAAGAAGCACTGGAAACCATTCTCGAAGCTATCGGTAAAGCGGGCTATAAAGCCGGCGACGATATCTTGCTCGGCCTCGACGTTGCCAGTACCGAATTCTATGAAAACGGCAAATACAATCTGGTTGGCGAAGGCAAGCGCCTGTCGTCCGAACAATTCGTCGACTTCATGGACGGATGGGCGAGAAAATATCCGATCATCACGATTGAAGATGGCATGGCCGAAGACGATTGGGATGGCTGGAAATTATTGTCGGACCGACTCGGCAACACCGTGCAGCTGGTCGGCGATGATTTGTTCGTGACCAATCCGAAAATTTTCCAGGAAGGCATCGATAAAAAAATCGCCAATGCCATCCTGATCAAGGTCAATCAAATCGGTACCTTGAGCGAAACGCTCAAGGCCATTGCTATGGCGAATGCCAATCGCTATGCCGCGATTGTTTCGCATCGTTCGGGCGAAACCGAAGACACGACCATCGCCGATATTTCGGTGGCGACAACGGCAACGCAAATCAAAACCGGTTCGCTGTGCCGCAGCGACCGTGTCGCCAAATACAACCAATTGCTGCGTATCGAACAAGCTCTGGGTGACAAGGCTCGTTATGCAGGCCGAAATGCATTTGTGAGCTTGAAACACTAAGCATGGCCGCATTGAAGCGCTTTTGGCCTTTCCTGCTGCTCGGCATTCTCTTGCTGGGCCTGCAGGCAAAGCTTTGGCTTGGCGACACAGGTTGGCGACAGGCCAACAAGCTGGAAGAAAAAGTGCGTAGCCAGGCTTCCGACAATGCCACTTTGCAACAGCGAAACGATGCACTCGCCGCCGAGGTGGAAGATTTGAAATCCGGTGAGGCCGCCGCCGAAGAGCGTGCTCGCAATGAGCTGGGTATGGTGAAGCCTGGCGAAACTTTTTATCGCGTCGTCGATCCGCAGGCGGCAAAGATTCCTGCCGACGTGCCCCTCGACGAGGGCGAAAAATGACCTGGGCCGTCGTACCTGCCGCCGGCCGCGGCACCCGTTTTGGCAGCGAGACGCCGAAACAATATTTGAACATCGCCGGGCGCCCGCTGATTGAACACAGCCTGCGCTCGCTGTTGGCGCATCCGCTTGTCGATGGCGTGATGGTGGCCATTTCACCCGACGACCCGTATTGGGGTGGCTGGCGGGAAATGGAAGGCAAGCCGATTTACACCTGCCGTGGAGGTGCCGAACGCGCCGACTCCGTGCTTGCTGCCTTGCAGGCTTTACCAGCCGTCGTTCACGAAGACCGCTTCGTGCTGGTCCACGATGCCGCAAGACCTTGCTTGCGTGCGGTGGATTTGTCTCGACTGCTGGCGATGGGAGAGGCCCATTCGATTGGCGCCATTCTGGCAACGCCGGTTCGCGACACGATCAAGCGCAGCGAAGACGGCCAGCATATTTTTGCAACCGAGCCCCGCGAAAAACTCTGGCGGGCATTGACGCCGCAGATGTTTCGTCGCGGCGGACTCACGCGCGCCATCGAGGCCGCCATGCGGGCCGGGTTGAACATTACCGATGAAGCCATGGCGATGGAACGTCTCGGGTTCAAGCCACTGCTTGTCGAAGGTTCGGAAGACAATATCAAAGTGACCACGCCATCGGATTTGGCATTGGCAGAATTTATTTTGGGTAAGCTCTAAGAGGGGTTTCAACCCCGACTGGATCAGCAAAACAAGATGTTGGTCGCGACCAAAGTCGCATGACAAGGAAAGAAATTTATGCGTATCGGCAGTGGCTTTGACGTACATGCATTTGGCGAGGGAGATCACGTCGTTCTGGGTGGCGTAAGGATTCCGCATTCGCGCGGACTTGTTGCGCATTCCGATGGCGACGTGGTGTTACATGCCTTGTGTGACGCATTGCTTGGCGCATTGGCACTGGGCGATATCGGCAAACATTTTCCGCCGAGCGACGATCGTTGGCGTGGTGCAAACAGCCGGGACCTACTGAAACATTGCGTTTCTCTCGTCATCGGCAAGGGCCTGGTTTTGGGGAATGCGGACATCACGATCATCTGCGAGCAGCCTAAGATTGCGACCCATGGCGAACACATGCAGAAGAACATCGCCGAAGATTGCCAAGTCGAAATCGAACAAATCTCGGTGAAAGCCACCACGACCGAAAAGCTTGGTTTTACCGGAAGAGGCGAGGGCATTGCTGCGCAGGCCGTGGTATTGCTGGTGAAAGCATGAGTTTGCCGCGTGCATACGGTGATGCCGTTTTGACAGGCAGGTTTCGTAGCTGTCCCGAAGATTTCATCGTTGAAGAAATCAATGCTTTCCAAGCGCACGGCGAAGGCGAGCATCTGTTGCTTTCGATCGAAAAACGAGGTTTGAACACCGCTTTTGTCGCGAAAGAACTAGCGAAATGGGCCGGTGTCAGCGAGATGGGAATCGGATATGCCGGCCTGAAAGACCGCCATGCCGTAACCCGCCAGCGCTTCACGGTACATCTGCCGAAAAAAATCGCGCCGGATTTCGATACTCTCGCCATCGAGGGCGTGAAGCTGCTCGAATGGCAATGGCATCATCGAAAATTGCCGCGCGGGGCGCTGGCAGGAAATCGATTCACCTTGCGACTTCGCCAAATCGATGGAGAAAAAACGGCAATCGAGCATCGCCTCGAAAAAATCCGTGATTGTGGACTGCCAAACTATTTTGGCGAGCAGCGATTCGGTCGCGAGCGCGCCAATGTAGGTATGGCACTCAAAATGTTTTCCGGTGACCGCGTGAAACGCGAACAGCGATCCATTTATCTTTCGGCCGCACGTTCGGAAGTTTTCAATGCGGTACTGGCCTCGCGTATCGAAAACCAAAACTGGCTAAGCCTGCTCGATGGCGAGGTCTGGATGATCAATGGCTCGCACAGCATCTTTGGTCCTGAACCCCTGTCCGAAGAGCTGCGGGAAAGGGTCGAAAAACTGGAAGTCCATCCAACCGGACCGATGTGGGGGAAGGGCGATTTGCGAACCAGCGGCGCTGTAGCCGATTGCGAACTGGCCGTTGCCAAATCACATCAGGCCCTTTGCGATGGATTGGAAGCCGCAGACATGAAGCAGGAGCGACGTGCTCTGCGCATTCAGGTCGACAATTTACGCTGGACATGGCCGGAAACTGACCAGCTGGAATGCAGTTTTACACTGCCGCCGGGTGCCTACGCCACGGAATTGCTGGCTGAGCTGGGCGAGTTGACGGACGCGACTTAAAAAAATCGGGCCGGCACTTGCAAGCGGCAACGGCAGGAGTAGTCTGAAAACTCGTCCATGAAAAGGAGCAATCCCATGAAACGAGTGATAGTAATCTGCCTGATGTGTGTTCTTGGATCCTGTGCCAGTACTGACAGCAAAAACTCAGCCAACCTTGTTCAAACGAAGCAAAGTCGCAGCGGTTACGATGAGCAATATATGGCACGAGTCGAGCGGCAGGCCAACCAGCGCGGCGTGGTGGTGAAGTGGGTTAATCCACCCAAGGCTCCCAAAGCGAAGAAAGACGGCCAATAAACCGGTCGGCTTGGCAAAACTCAATGGCGCGCGAGCAACACCAGCACCGCGCCGGTGCCGCCCTGTGTCTGTGGTGCCGAGTTGAATGCCAGTACGTCGCCTCGGTGGCGTAACACGCGGTCAACCAATGCCTTGAGCACGGGCGCCGTTTCCGAACGCAGTCCTTTTCCGTGAATCACGCGGACGCAGTAGTGCGCCTCTTCACGGGCCTGGTTTAAAAATTGTTTCAGGAAAATTTCTGCATCGGCTGCACGACAGTGATGCAAGTCCAGCTCGTCCTGAACGCTGATTTGTCCACGTTTTAATTGCTTGAACCATTTTTCGGGAATTTCCGGCCTGCGATAGCTAAGTTCATCGGCAGAATTCAAATAAGCTTCTGTCGCCGTGACTGAACGAGAATCGCGAAGCGCCTCTAATTCGTCCCGACGGAACATTTTGGAATCCGCTGCAGGCTTTACGCGGGGAATACCATGGTCCTCGATTTCAATGCGTCGCACGTCTCCGATGGCCTCTCGAAATAGTGCCGAATCCTCTTCGTCTGGCGGCTCGTCTGGGCGTCTTGATTTGATCATGATGGCGGTCATTGTAACCACACCCTGTATAGAGCCCGTTAATAGAAGAACAACGACGCGGGAAGTGTTAAGCCGCCCGGCTTCCGTTATCATGAGCACCATAAATTGAGGTAGCAATGCGCATATTGATCAGCAACGATGACGGTGTCGACGCACCGGGTATCAAACAGTTGGCACAAGGCCTGCAGGATGCCGGGCACAATGTTTTCGTTGTAGCTCCGGACCGGGATCGCTCTGGTGCCAGCAATTCGCTTACGCTGGATATGCCGATTCGGGCCAAAGCCCTGAATGAAAACACCTGGAGCGTTGCCGGAACTCCGACCGACTGCGTGCATCTGGCATTGGCGGGATTATTGAAAGCGGACCCCGATATCGTTATTTCCGGCATCAACAACACGTCGAATATGGGCGATGACGTTATTTATTCCGGCACGGTTGCTGCCGCCATGGAAGGACGCTGCCTGGGCTTTCCCGCCATTGCGATGTCATTGGCAACCCAGGACCACAAGGCGAAATTCTACGGGTCGGCGGTCAAGGCGGCGGTATTGATTACCGAACGTTTGCTGTCCGACCCCCTGCCTGCCGATACCATCTTGAACGTCAACGTGCCCGATATGCCATGGGAGGATATCCATGGGTTCGAGGTGACACGCTGCGGTCATCGTCATCGTGCAGAGCCTTGCATCGCCCAAACCGATCCGCGTGGCCGCACCGTCTGGTGGATTGGTCCGCCGGGTCCAGAACAGGATGCGGGGCCGGGCACGGATTTTCACGCGGTAAGACAGGGCTTTATTTCCATCACGCCCATTCATGTCGATTTGACCCGATACCATGCGCTGGAATCGGTGGGGCAATGGATAGCGGGACTGAGTGCAGGAAAAAACCAATCCGCATGATGTCGCCTTATCTCATCAAGCCCGAAGCAAAAGGTTTGGGCATGACCTCCCAACGGGCCCGTGACCGGATGGTTGACCGCCTGCGCAGTGATGGCGGTATTCGCGACGAACGCGCCTTGAATGCCTTGCGCGTCCTGCCTCGGCACCTGTTTATTGAAGAAGCGCTCGCATCGAGGGCCTACGAAGACACGGCATTGCCGATTGGAAAAGGCCAGACAATTTCGCAGCCTTGGGTCGTTGCCCGCATGACCGAGGCACTGATTGAACACGGCATGCCGAAAAAGGTGTTGGAGATCGGCACCGGCTCGGGTTATCAGGGGTCGGTTCTGGCTACCCTGGGAATGGAAGTGTTCACGGTGGAACGAATTGAAGAATTATTGCGGCAAGCGCGCCGGCGATTCCGGAACCTGGGATTGAATGTTCGTAGCAAGCATGTCGATGGGCATATCGGCTGGTCCGAGTACGCGCCATACGATGCCATTATCGTTACTGCCGGCGCTGCGGCGATCGTGCCGGAATTGCTGGAGCAATTATCCGAGGGTGGAACGCTGATAGCCCCGGTCGGCGGCGCCAGTGTCCAGAAATTATTGCGCCTGCGTAAAACACACGAAGGCATCATTCAGGAAGACCTGGGCAATGTGGTGTTTGTGCCTTTGGTGACGGGAATTATTTGATGAAAATTTTTCAGCCGCTTTATGACAAGGCCATTGTATGGGCTCAGCACAAGAATGCAGTGTCGATTTTGGCGATACTCAGTTTTTTCGAGGCGATTATTTTTCCGGTACCGCCCGAGGTAATGCTTGCGCCCATGTGCCTGGCGAAACCCAAATCAGGCTTCTGGTATGCCACGGTAAGTTTATTGGCTTCATTGTTGGGATCTCTGGTTGGCTACGCCCTCGGGCATTACGCCTATGAAATCATCAGGCCGCTTCTCAGTGCCGAACTTCAGCAGGGTATTGGTACCTGGGTAGAAAGTCTGCAGTTGCAAATGCAGGAGCACTGGCTGGCCATGCTTGGCACGCTGACCATCGCTGCAATCCAGCCTGTCATTCCTATGAAGCTGGTGACTTGGGCTGCGGGAATCGTGGGCGTGCCGATCCTGCCATTCCTAGCCTGCATGATTGTCGGCCGTGGCAAAAGGGTCTATCTGATAGCGGGTGCAATTCGCCTGGGCGGAGCAAAAGCAGAGGCTGCATTGAGAAAATATATTGAACCCATTGGCTGGATCGGATTGTTGTTACTGGTGGCTGTTGTTGTCTGGTTCATGATCAAACCACAGGGCGCATGAAAGACCTCATGAATAAAATCTCTCTGTTTACCTGCTCGATGATTGCATCGGTAGTCGTGTTAAGTGCCTGCGCCCAGACCACAGTGAGCGTTCGTCCTGCCTATGGCAACGAAGAACAATCGGCAGCGAAATCTGCAACGCCTGCCCAAAAACACTATGCACCGATTTCACGGGATCAGCCCTACGTCGTTCAGGCCGGCGATACCCTCTACGGTATTTCCTTTCGTGCCGGCTTGAGTTATCGGGAAGTGGCTGCGTGGAATGATATCGCCGAGCCCTATACGGTAAAAATCGGCCAGCGCATCGTGTTGCGGGCTCCAAACGGTGACGCTACTTCCGCCGGCAACGGTATCGATACAGCAGTTGTGATTACCAAACCCACGGAGATAAAAACACCGAACCTGAAACCAGCCGAGTTGAAGCCGAGTGATACCGCGGTAACTCCGGTGGTCATTTCAGCACCTCAAGTATCGACGGGATCGGCAATATCAAAACCAGTCGTGACCGCGCCCGTTGACGGTGCGGCGGAAAAGCCGATGCCGGCAATCGAGAGTAAGCCGGTCGTCAATTCCGGTGCGATGAGCTGGCGTTGGCCAAGTGAGGGGACGGTGATCTCGCGTTATGTACAGGGCGATACTTCGCAGCAAGGTATCAATATCGGCGGCAAGAGCGGACAGCCCGTGAAAGCGTCTGCAGACGGCACCGTTGTCTATTCCGGCGCCGGGTTGGTGGGTTACGGTGAATTAATCATTATCAAACACAACAACGAATGGCTGTCGGCATATGCGCATAATCGCCGCCGCCTCGTGGCAGAGGGCGCCAAAGTGAATGCAGGTGATGTGATCGCGGAAATGGGGCGCACCGGAACCATGCGCGACATGCTGCATTTCGAAATAAGACGAAACGGCAAGCCGGTAGATCCCTTGCTGTTTCTGCCTAAACAGTAAAACTACGCTGTCGGGTCAAAGGCCCTAATGACAAGCTTCAGGTTCTATCCGGCGGCTGTTGCGAAGGCTTGATGCCTTGGCGTCGCATTTCCAGCACCTCCGGGGTGATGGCGGCGATGCGGGCTTCAATGCGGGCACGTTGGACATAATCGAGATTTTCTTTTTTCAGCAGACTATCCAATTGCCTGACTGCGTCTTCGGGGCGTCCGTTGAGATAGGCCGCTTCGGCATAGGCTTCGATAGCGCGATTGGTATCGCCGGCTAATTCGCTTGCGCGCGCAAAGCTTTTTTGAAACCCGGGATCATCGGCGCTTTCTGCCAGGAGGGGGCGCAATACGGCTTGAGCCCTGCGACCGGCTTCCGCACTGCCGATTTCACCCAGAGTGCGGGCATAAGTCAGCGTGACGGCTTGGTGCTGCGGGTATTTTTTTAGCAGCGATTCAAACCGTTGCTGGCTTTGCGACGGATTTTTTGCCATATGGGCATTTTCCGCATAGGCGACTTCAACCCAGATATTGTCCGGATACTTGGCCTTGAGCTGTTCGAGGATGACTTCGGCGGCCCCCGGAGAGCCGCTTTGCATGAGTGCGAGAGCATAACCATAGCTCTGTGGATCGTTGAGCTTGCTGGTGGAGATGCCCTTCGTCATCGCCTTGAACTCGTTCAGGGCATGCTGTGGACTGTCGGCGGTGAGAGCGCGCAGACGCTCGCGTGCCCAGTCGAATTGTCTGGTGGGTCCGTTGGCACCCGTTGGTTCGATCAGATTGAATTGATTCGGAATGAGCGGGTTCGATAAGGCGCCCGAACTTGCCAGTGCGGGTTTTGCTTCCTTGGCAATGCGTTCCGCCCTTTCTCGGGCTTCGCTGATTCGCGTTGTCGTGACAGGATGTGAACGAAGATAATCGGGTGCTTGGTAGCCCCCGGAGTTGCCACGGGTGACAGTCGCCATGCGTTCGAAAAAATCCGCCATGGCGCCAGCCCGGTATTCGGAACGATGCAATGTTTGTATTCCGATACGGTCGGCTTCGGCTTCACTGGATCGGGTGTAGTTGATTTGCCTCTGCGCGAGCAGGGCCTGTCCTCCCACGACGGCTGCCTGTATCGCGTCGTCACTGCTATTGCTGTTGCTCTGTTGCGCAGCAACGACAACGGCCAGCATGGCTAATAAAACCGGGAGTTGGTCTTTCTGGCTACGCTCCACCGAGCGAAGAATGTGACGTTGTGTGACATGTGAAATTTCATGAGCCAGTACACCCGCAACTTCATCTTCTGCCTGTGCCGTCAAAATCAGGCCGGCATTCATGCCGATATATCCGCCGAAGGTGGCAAATGCGTTGATTTGTCGCTGCTTCATCAGGAAAAAGGTGAAGGGTTGCTCTGGACGATCAGACGAGGCTCCCAGCCGGTGTCCCATGCCCTGCAGCCAGGCATCCAGCAAAGGATCGTCAAGCACATAACCGTAATTGCGCAGCTGATAAAGGGTGTAGGCGCCGTATTCGGCTTCCTGTTCCGGACTTAGCAATTCGGCTGCAGACGAGCCCATATCCGGCAGGCTGGAGTTTTGAGCCTGCGAGCTCGTGGTCAAAGCCAGACCAATAACGAGTGCGACGGTAAGCGGCAATAAAC
>Ga0208882_1000937_pt1 | contig 12000 bp, 11 predicted proteins | sample LakWasMet14_LOW5_2_FD_183862 | JGI IMG/M metagenome (GOLD analysis project Ga0208882, IMG submission 183862) | Freshwater sediment methanotrophic microbial communities from Lake Washington under simulated oxygen tension - Sediment Metagenome... | ecosystem: Environmental > Aquatic > Freshwater >...
TCAGGTTGCTGTACCAGGCCGCGCCGCAATGAAAGTCCTCTTTCTCCGCGAGCGCGAACAGCTTGTGCACGTCCGGCGAAAACTGCGATGGGTGGTAGAGCACGTCGACGCGCCGGCTGGCGTCCGCCTGCGCCGACAGGTCGGAGCCAGACAGGACGGACTTGCGCACGGCGTTGACGATGGGGATCAGCGTGGCCGCCAGGTCGTTGCGGTAGACGCTCACGTGATCGATCCAGCGCTGATCGGTGGCCCAGGAGAGCTGGTCCGGGTTGGCGTCGGTGTAGAACTCGATCGCCCCGCCGGGGATCTGCTTGAACGCATGCTCCACGACGCTGCGCAGCAGCAGGCGCCCGGGGGCATAGCGCTCCAGCGTCTCGTCATAGGTGGTCTTGAGAATGACCATCATGGTGCTGCTGGCGATGACCAGGCGCGAGGCCGCCAGTTGCTCGCCAATCCACAGCTCGAACACGCAGGCCCCGCCCGAGCCGGCGAAGCCGCGCAGCACCTCGTCATAGAAGCGGCCCTGCACGTTGTCGCTGCCCACCGCGGTCCCTTCCAGTCCCTTCCAGCCCCTGGATTCGAGGGCGGCGTAGCGCTCGACCGCGGCACCAATGGCCTGCGGGTCGCAGATGCTGACAAACCGCGCGCAGGTCTGGTCTTCCTCGAGGCGGCGCTCGTAGCGCCGGATGTTCTTCTGCAATTGTTTGGAGCGCTGGGTCCAGTAGGCGTCAAAGTCGCCGTCCAGGCGAATGCTCATGGTCAGCGCGTGTTCCTGGGCGCTGAAGTCCGAATTGGCGGGCACGGTCAGCGCGCCAAACGCCGGGTCGTGACACAGGAAATCGATCTGGCCGGCTATGCCAGGCAGCTTGCGGATCAGCGGTCTGACGTGATGCGGGTCGGCGATGAGTACCGGTCCGATCTGCGCCTGCGACGGCAGAAAGGTGGTCCAGATGCCGAGACCCTTGGGTTTGAGCAGGCACATTGCGCCGGGGCCGTCCTGGTCGTCCATCACGAACAGGCGTTCCGAGCCGTCCCCAAAATAGCGCAGCAAGCCATTGACAAAACGGCTGTCGAGCATCGGATTGGCCCGGAACCGGCGCTGGTTCAGATCGTCCCACGCCTGGGCGTGGCTGCCCAGCGTGCCGTCCAGTCTGATCATGCTCCAGCGGGTCATCAGCGCGTTCCGGCCGGGTGCGGGGGTTTCTGAGGCGCTGCCTGGTTCAATTGGTGGTCCATTCCATTGGGGAGCCCGGATTTTGTCAGATTGGGGGCGACTCTGTTTTGACAGCGGCCGATCGCTGTCGAGCGCCTTATCGACCGCGCAGCCTGGAGGCCAAGGTTACGGCGCCCAGCACCAGCGCGCCCGCCACCACGCCGACCAGGCCGTCCAGCATGGCAGCACCGATGGCGGCCAACGGGCTGCCCAGGTTGCGCGTCAGCACTTCGATGAGGTGGTGTACCGGCGCGATGCCGTGGCCGAGGATGCTGCCGCCGACCAGGAACATGGCGGCAGTGCCGGCCACCGCCAAAAAGCGCATCAGCCATGGTGCGGCGCGCAGCAGCAGGCTGCCGACGCCCTTGGACAGCGCGCTGGCGCGACGGCTCAGGTACAGGCCCAGGTCGTCGAGCTTGACGATGCCGGCCACCAGCCCGTAGACGCCCACCGTCATCAGCATCGCGGTGCCCACCAGCACCGCAACCTGCGTCATGAAGGCGCTGCTGGCCACGGTGCCGAGGGCAATCACGATGATCTCGGCCGACAGGATGAAGTCGGTGCGCACCGCGCCCTTGATCTTGTCGCGCTCCAGTGCCACCAGGTCCACCTCGGGGTTGACCAGCGCTTGCGTGAGTTCCTTGTGGTGCGCGTCGTCCTCGGTCTGGCTGTGCAGGAACTTGTGGGCGAGTTTCTCGAAACCCTCGAAGCACAGGTAGGCGCCGCCGAGCATCAACAGCGGCGTGATGGCCCAGGGCGCCAGCGCGCTGATGGCCAGTGCGGCGGGGACCAGAATCGCCTTGTTGACGAAGGAGCCCCGCGCCACCGCCCAGACCACCGGCAGTTCACGGTCGGCGTTGACGCCGGCCACCTGCTGCGCGTTGAGCGCCAGATCGTCGCCCAGCACGCCGGCGGTCTTCTGTGCCGCCACCTTGGTGAGCACCGCGATGTCATCGAGCAGGGTGGCAATGTCGTCGAGCAGGGCAAACAGGCTGGAGGCCATGACAGATCGGGCGGTGAGTGGCGATGGCCCATTATCCCGCCCTGCGCCGCAGCCAGCGCATCAGCGCGCCTATGAGCGGCAGTTTCTCGTACAGCTCTTCGGCCGCGTCCCAGTAGTCGCGGTGCACGAGGATGCGCCCGCTTGGGTCCAACTGCAAATGGCTACCGCCGTGGATGCGCATCGCGGCGACGCGCCGCTTGAGCCGGAAGTCGAAGTCCCAGGTCAGGAAGCACTGATCTCCCTGCACGATCACGTCCTGGATGACAAAACGCGGTTGCTCTAGCGAGGCGAACATGTGCTCGAAGATGGCGCGTATCGCGGCCACGCCCTCCACCGTGTTGAACGGGTCCTTGAAGCGTGCCTGCGCGGCATAGAAGCCGGGCAGCTTGTCCAGCGTGGCTGGCGTCAGGGACTCGAACCAGTCGATGATTCCCAGCACGCGCGCATCGTCGCAGCGCGGGTGCAGGGAGGTGGCAGGCTGCTTCATGATGGCTTGATCCGTTTGACGAGCGCAAAGTAGAGACGGTAAGGCAGCAGGCGCAGTGCCTTGAGCACGTGCGTGAAGCGCCTCGGGAAGTGCAGCTCGAACTGACCCTTGGCCCAGCCGTCGAGCATGGCTTGCGCGACCGCGGGTGGCTGCATCAGGGCCGGCATGTGAAACCGGTTCGCGGCGGTCAGCGGGGTGGCGACGAAACCAGGGTGTACCACCGACACACCCAGGCCCAGCGGCACCAGGTCCAGGTAGAGCGCCTCGCCCAGATGCGTGAGCGCCGCCTTGCTGGGTCCGTAGGCCAGCGATTGCGGCAACGCTCGCAAGCCCGCCACGCTGGAGACCAGGCTCAGGTGCCCGCCCTGCGCGGCCTGTGCCTGGGCGCGCAGCTGCGGCAGCAGCGCGTCGAGCAGGTTCAGCGCGCCCGTGTAGTTGATGTCCATGTGGCGCCGGGCGTCGGCCAGGTCAAAGCTGCCGGCCTGCATGGCCCGGTAGTGGCCGGCGCAGAACACGGTCAGGTCGATGCGGCCGTGCCGGGCTGCGAGGGCGCGCACCGCTGCGCGCAGCATGGCGACGTCGCCCACATCCAGAGGCAGGGCCAGCGCGCCGGGGTGGCTGTTGACAAACTGCTCCAGGCTGGCGGCATTGCGTGCCGAAACGGCGACCTGGGCGCCTTGCTGATGCAGCGCGTGGGCCAGCGCCTGGCCGATGCCGCTGGAGGCGCCGACGATCCACACCACCCGCTGGCGCCAGTGGCGCAGCGGCGGGTTGAGCGGGCCAAAGAGACTCATCGCCGCGCACTCATGGTTTGCGGAAAGACAGGGTGACCTCCCCGAGGGTGACGCCGAACTTGCTCATCACCGCCTTGTTGATCATCACGCGCTCGTCCACCAGGTACATCCAGTCGTCGAACTGCACCTCGATATCGCGTCCGTCCACCGGTAGCCGCAGGGTGTAGCGCCAGTTGAGCGCATTGCCGGCAGCCTGTCCCTGGGCCACGCCCACCACGTCGTCGGCTTCGCCGCTGTAGCGGCCGTTGCCCAGGTCCTGCAGGCGCCACACGCGGCGCTGGGTCGTGCCATCGCTGTACTTGAAGTCCTCCTCCAGCACACCGCTGGCGCCTTGCCAGCGTCCGACCAGCTCGACCGTGAAGCGCTTGACCACGCGCCCACTGCGATCGGTGAACAGTCCGTGGGCAAGCAGCGGGCCGTTGAGGTAGTCGCGCAACTGCAGCGTGGGCTTCTCGGCGGCGTAGTCGCCGGGGCTCGGGGTGGCGCAGCCCAGCAGCAGGGCCGCGCTCAGGGCCAGCACGCTCAGGCTGGCGCGCCGGCGCAGCACGGCGCGGGGCGTCACGTAGCGGTGGTGGGGGTGGTCGTGGGTGTGCGGCATGGGGTCAACTCCGGTCGGATCAAAAACGTGTACAGCAGCGCCGCCGCGACCAGCTTGAGGGCGCAGGGCAGCAGGCAATAGCTCAGGCTCAGTGCCCGCAGGCTCGTGTCGTCGGTTCGGCCGGGCGTGTAACCCAACCACTGCAGCAAGGGCAGGGCCAGGCCGGCGGCCAGCGCCAGGGTGAGCTTGCTGGCGAAGTTCCACCAGCCAAAGTAGGCGCCCTCGGCCAGCCGTGCGTGGCCGGCGCGGTTGATCACGCGCACCAGCAGCGCACCCGGGGCGGCCAGGTCGGCGCCCAGTGCCACACCGCTGGCCAGGCACACCAGCCAAAAGCCATTGCGGTCGCCGGCGCCCAGCGACAAGGCGAAGGCAAAGGTCAGCACCGCCAGCAGCATGCCCGCCAGCCAGCCACGTTCCAGGCCGATGCGGTCCAGCACACGCAGCCACAGCGGCAGCGCCAGCGCGGCGGCGCCAAAGTAACTGCCCAGGAACAGGCCCTGCAGCTCGGGCAGTTGCAGCCGGTCGCGCACGAAGAACAACACCAGCGTGGCGGGCACGGCGCTGGCCACGCCGTTGAGCAGGAAGACGGCGATCAGGCGCCGAAAGTCCGGCGTTGACCACGGCAGGCGCAAGGAGGTCAGGTGGTGGGGCAAGCTGGCGTGCGCCACCGGGCCGAAGATCGCCACGCCGGCCAGCGGTTTGGGGCCGAGCCTGAGCAGCAGCACGCCGAGCGTCAGCAGCGTGGCAAACACCGCCGTGGTGGCGCCCAGCCCGGCCAGCGTCGGCAACACGGAGGCCGCCAGCACGCCCAGCAGAGCCAGCCCTTCGCGCCAGCTGACAAGGCGTGTCTGCAAGGCGTCGCCGTCGCCCAACCGGGCACCCCAGGCCTGGTGCATCACGCTCATCAGGCTGTAGGCCAGCGTGCTCACCAGCAGGGTGAGCCCGCACCACAGCGCCAGCGCGGTGACGCCCTCCACCTGCGGTTGAAACAACAGCGCAAAGCCGCCGATCAGCATCACCGCGGCAAGCAGCAGGACCCGCCACGCCGCCTGCGCCGAGCGCGCCAGCAGGCGGTCGCACCAGCGGCCGATCAGCGGGTCGATGAGCGCATCGAGCAAGCGCGCCCCCAGCAGCACCGCGCCGATGGTCGCCAGCGGCAGCCCCAGGCTGGCATAGAACTGCGGCAGCGTCACGTACAGCGGCAGCGCGACAAAGGCCAGCGGCAGGCCGAGTGCGCCGTAGCGGGCCAGTGCGAGCGGCTTCATGCCGGCAGGTCCAGCAGCGCCTGGCGCAGCTGCGGCTGCGAGGTGCGGGGCGACAGCCAGATGCCGGTGAACAGGCGGGCAAACTCCTGGTCCGCCAGGGCCTGACGCGGCGCGCCGTTGTAGTAGAAGCGCAGGCCGGGCTGCTGCGCGGCATGCACGGCGCTGAGCCGGTCACCGCCCCGCACGTCGGGGAAAGCCTGGCGCATCCAGTCCAGCCACTGCGTTTGCTGGTCGTTGCTCAGCGTGGCCTGACGCTGCATCTCCACCAGCGAGCGCTCTGCAATGGCGGCGCCGTCCAGCGCACGGTCGTAGACCAGTTCCAGCGCAAAGGCGCTGTGCCACCAGGCCTGGGGCTCGACCCGGCTCGGGGCCCACAGGCGGGCGCTATAGACCGCGAAGCCAAAGTAGCGCATCAGCCCCTGGCCTTGCAGGCGCGCCGTGCGCCAGTGCGCCTGCACCTCGGGCGGTGCGCTGGGCGCTTGTGCCCAAGTGGTGCGCCCTGCCAGCCCAAAACCGGCTGCGAGGCAGGCGCCAAGCCACTGTCGGCGCTGCAGACCGGGTGCGGCGTGGACGGCACCGGGCATGTCAGGCATGCTGCAGCGTGAACTGCACCACGTCGGTGTTGCCGCTGTCGAAGGCGGCTTCGCAATACGCCAGGTAGAAGGCCCACAGGCGCATGAAGCGTTGATCGAACCCCTGGCGTGCCAGCGCCGCCTCCTGCGCCAGGAAGCTGTGGCGCCAGCGGCGCAGCGTCTCGGCATAGTCGGCGCCAAAGCGCAGCTCGCGCACCACCTTCAAACCAGCTTGCGCGGCCTGCGCGTGAAACTGTGCCACGCTGGGCAACATGCCACCGGGAAAGATGTACTGCTGGATGAAGTCGGTGGAGCCTGCGTAGCGCTCGAACAGGTCGTCGCGGATGGTGATGCTCTGGATGCAGGCGCGAGCGCCGGGCTTGAGCCGGTCGCGCACGGTCCGGAAAAAGCTGCCCCAGTACTCACGCCCCACTGCCTCGAACATCTCGATCGACACGATGGCGTCGAAGCGTTGGGCGGGGATGTCACGGTAGTCCTGCAGGCGCAGCTCCACCTGTTCGGCCAGGCCGGCGTGCGCCATGCGTTCGCGGCCCCAGGCCAGTTGCTGATCCGACAGCGTGACGCCCAGCACCCGGGCGCCGAAGTCGCGTGCCGCGCATTCGGCAAGGGCCCCCCAGCCGCAGCCGATCTCCAGCACCGCATCGCCGCGCCGCACGCCGCACTCGCGCAACGCGCGCGTCACCTTGGCGTGCTGGCCCTGCGCCATCGGCAGCTCGTGGTGGCCGTCGAACCAGGCGCTGGAGTAGTTCATGGTCTGGTCCAGCCACAGGCGGTAGAAGTCGTTGCCGATGTCGTAGTGGGCGTGGATGTTCTTGCGGCTGCCCTGGCGCGAGTTGCGGTTGAGCAGGTGTTTGGCGCGGTACAGCAGGCCGCCCCACCAGCTGCCGTAGATCAGCCCCTGCAGGCTGTCGCGGTTGGCGATGAACAGGCGCACCAGTGCCGCCAGATCGGGGCTGTGCCAGTCACCATCCATATAGCTCTCCGCAAAGCCGATGTCACCGCGCGTGAGGGCGGCCGAACAAACCTTCCAGTTGTGCAGGCTGATGGCGGCATGCGGCTCGTCGGCGCGGCCGCTGCCCACGCGCAGGTGGCTGCCATCGGGCAATTGCAGCTCCAGTGTGCCGTGCTGCAGGTGGCGCAGCAGGCGCAGCATGGCCTGGGCTGCGGCGGGCGTGCGGTGCGGGAGAGTGAAGGGGGCCGACAGGGTGGAGCTCATGATGGCAGGGTCCTTGGGTGGGCGGGGGATGGGTTCAGCGGCTGACGAAGGGCCGCGCCGGTTCTGGCTTGCTGAAGAAGGGCACGCGCTTGAGCCACAGGCGCAGCGCCTGCCAGTGGATGCGCAGCACCACGCCCAGCGTCATCCAGGGCATGCCGACAAACAGCCGGCGCGCGGCGCTCGCGCTGTAGGGTCGCAGCGCGCCGGAGACACTGGTTTGCAGCAGCGGCCCATCCAGGTCGTCGTGATCGATGCGCGCCACCAGGCGCGGCACACCCGCGCTGCTGCGCAGGAAACGAAAGCGGTACTGCCCCTGAACCTGGCAGAAAGGCGATACGTGGAACACCTTGTTGGCGCGCAACTCCACGCCGAAGGCCAGTTCGGGCCCGCACAGCAGGTAGCAGTGGCGCTCGCCAAAGGTGTTGTTGACCTCGACCACGATGGCCGCCAACGAGTGGTCCTTGCGGTGGCAGTACCAGAAGCTGACCGGCTTGAAGGCAAAGCCGAGCACGCGCGGAAAGCACTGCAGCCAGATCTCGCCGTCGGCATCCCAGATGCCTTGCGCCTGCAGCAAGGCCTCGACCCAGGCCAGGCAATCGGCGCGGCCGTCGCCATGGTCCTGGTCGGCAAAGCTCAGCAGGCCCCAGCGGCCGCGCGGCAGCGCGCTGGGTGCACCGCCGCGCAGGCTGCGCAGCGGCAGCATGACGAAGTAGGTGCGGTAGGCGAAGGCGTGAACCACCGGGCGCAGCCGGTTGTGGCGCACCACCCCTTCGCCAAGCAGTACCTGGTTCATGTCAGACCCCGGGGTGTGTCTCATGCCGCCACCTGCTGCATCAGCCGGTCGCGCAGTCGCCAGCGCGCCAGGATGTTGCGTGCTACGTCCTGGCCGGACATCAGGCCGTCTTCATGGAAGCCGTAGCGTGTCCAGGCGCCGCAGAACCAGGTGCGGGCCCGGCCCTGGATCTGCGGCAGGTCGCGCTGTGCGTCGATGGCGCGTTGGTCGAACACCGGGTGCGCGTAGTCGAACTCAGCGTGCACCAGCTTTGGATCGGGCGCGCGCACCGGGTTGAGCGAGACCAGCACCGGCTGTTGCCAGGGCAGCGGTTGCAGGCGGTTGAGCAGGTAGTGCAGGCACACCGCGCCTTGCTCCTGCTGGCCACTGGCGGCGCGCTCGTAGTTCCAGGCGGCCCAAGCGCGTTGGCGCCGCGGCAGCAGGGCGCTGTCGGTGTGCAGCACGGCGCGGTTGCGGTGGTAGCCAATGCCCTGCAGCACCCGGCGCTCCGTGGTGGTGGCGTCCTGCAGCAGCGCCAGCGACTGGTCGCTGTGGCAGGCCAGTACCACCTCGTCATAACGTTCGCTGCCGGCGTCGGTGGCCACCAGCACGCCGGCTTGACCCTGGCCGCTGGGCAGGCGGCGCACCTGGCGCACGGGACTGTGCAGGCGCGCATCGGGCAGGTCTTGCAGCATGCGCTGCACATAGTGGCGGGCACCGCCCCGCACGGTGAACCATGGCGGGCGCTGGGTGACCTGCAGCAAGCCATGGTTGTGGCAGAAACGGATCAGCGTGGCGATCGGAAAGTGCAGCATCTGCTCGGTCGGGCACGACCAGATGCACGCCACCATGGGCAGCAGGTAGTCATCGCGAAAGGCCGGGCCAAAGTCGTGTGCGAGCAGGAAGTCCGCAATCGGCTGCCTGAGTTGCGCCTCGGTGCCGCTGCTGGCGAGCTCGGTGCACAGGCGGTTGAAGCGCAACAGGTCGGCCAGCATGCCCCAAAAGCGCGGGCGCAGCAGGTTGGCGCGCTGGGCAAACACGCTGTTCAGGTCGGAGCCGCTCCACTCCAGGCCACTTTGCGGCACCTGCACCGAGAACGACATGTCGCTCGGCACGGTGGCCACCTGCAGCGTGTCAAACAGCTTGATCAGGCGCGGGTAGGTGCGCTGGTTGAACACCAGAAAACCGGTGTCCACGCCCTGGGTGATGCCGTCCAGCGTCAGGTCCACCGTGTGCGTGTGGCCGCCAAAGTAGTCGCCGGCCTCGAACAGCGTGACGGCGGTGTCGGCCTCGGCCTCGGTTGCCAACGTCCACGCGGCGGACAGGCCGGCGATACCCGAACCGATCACTGCGACCCGGCGCCGGCTCATGATGGGGCTCCGGCAATCAGGTAGGCTGAGGCCTTCCGGACATGGACAAACGTGGGTTGATGCAGAAGTGTTTGCATATTTGTCTAGGTCAAATGTTGAACTTAGGCGGATAATACGGCAAACACCAAAACCTTGCTTGGATTTGTCCAAGACAAACATGAACACAAAGAAAACTCAGAATTCCACTGATAAGGCGCCCGAATTGCCGCAAATCGTCAGCGCGGCACCGTCGTCCGCCAACGGCGAGCGCCTGGGCATTGCTGCGGTGGAACGCGATACCGGCCTGGGCAAGGACACCTTGCGGGTGTGGGAGCGTAGATATGGCTTTCCGCTACCCGAGCGTGATGCCCAGGGCGAGCGCGCCTACCCGATGGCGCAGGTGCAGCGCCTGCGCCAGCTGCGCCGCCTGCTGGATCTGGGCCACCGCCCTGGGCGCGTGGTGCCGCTGGACGAGGCCGCCCTGGCGGCCCTGCTGGCGCAAGCCGCTGTGCCGCCGACGCGGACCGGCGTGGCAACGGACGACGCGGCGTTGGACCAGGCCGTGTCGCTGCTGCGCAGCCACGATGCCGACGCGCTACGCCGCCACCTGAGTCAGGCCCAGCTCAAGAACGGTCTGGCCACCTTCGTGACGCAGGTGCTGGCGCCGCTCACCACCCGCGTGGGTGAGGCGTGGATGGCGGGTACCCTGCGGGTGTTCGAGGAACACCTGTACACCGAGGTTGTGCAGAGCCTGCTGCGCCAGGCAATCCAAATCCTGCCCGGCGCCCGTGGCGAGGACCGGCCGCGCGTGGCACTGACCACGCTGCCCGGTGAGCCACATGGCCTGGGGCTGTTGATGGTGGAGGCGCTGCTGGCGCTGGAGGGCTGCAACTGCCAGTCGCTGGGCGTGCAAACCCCGCCGGTCGACGTGGTGTTGGCCAGTGCCGCGCACCGCTCCGACATCGTGGCGCTGAGCTTTTCCGGCTACATGACGGCGCAGCAGGTCACTGATGGCCTGCAGCAGCTGCGCGCCAGCCTGCCTGCTGACGTGGACCTGTGGGCAGGCGGCGCCGCCCTGGCGCAGCGCAAGCGCGCCTATCCGGGCGTGAAAGTGATCACCGATCTACCAGACATTGCCGCAGCGGTGGCGCAATGGCGCCTGAGCGCCAACGCCCATGTGCGTGTGCACGCCTAGACGCTTGCCGCACGCCTGCGCCGCATCACTGCGGCCATCAGGCCCAGGCCGGCGAACATCAAGGTCCAGCCTTCGGGTTCGGGTACGGCGAACGCCCTGAACATCTGCGCGGTGGTGAAGTGGTAGTCGGGATGGGCTGTCACGTCGACGCTGGTATTCCAGCCAATCGCATCGAACAGCGCCAGGTCAAGCCCGGAAACCGCGTCGGTCATGCCGTTGCAGATGTAGGGGTTCATGATGCCGCGGAAATCGACGCAGGCGCCCGGATTCTTCCAGTGCGAGGCCTGCCAGCCGTCGCCATAGACCTCACCGGTGGAGAAGTAGCCGTCCAGGTAGGGCGTTACGCCACCATCCAGGGAAAAATAGCTGCTGGTGCCGAAAGTCCAGTCGAGCACGCCCGGCGCGCTGTAGCGGAACATGTCCATCCCATAGCCCCACCAGTAGTCATCGACCGGGAAGTCCGGGCCCACGCTGTAGTTGAAGTCGTCCGCGGCGCTGAGGAATCCCAGGGCGTGGCCCATCTCGTGCACGGCCACGCCAATGAAGTCGTACTTGCCCGCGGAAATGCCGTTGCTCGGGTTGAAGTCAAAGGCAAAGTCGCTGGAGAACTGGATTCGGCCATCAACGACCCCGGTGAGTCCGCCCACCAGCGCCTTGACGTTGGCGGTGGACAGGGCAATGGTTGCACTGATGTTGGTGCCGTCCGGAGCGATGCGCGTGCCGCTGGGTGCCACGCCGCTGAGGGTGGCCGGGTCGAGATAGTCGGGAATCCTCACGGCAAGACTGCCCGTGCCGCTGAGTGGGGACAGATTGGCGACGGCCTGGGCGTCCAGTGCGCTGGTTCCGGTCGCGGCCAGTGCCGAGTAATAGGCGTTGACCGGGACATACTGCGCCAAATTGCTGCTGGTACTGCCGAGCACGTGCGGCGGCAGCGGCGCATAGCCAACCTGAAAGTTGATCACGGCGTTGTTGGTCAGCACGCTCTCCCAATACTTGGCGGCGATGCGGAAACCCTCTTCAGCAGGTGATCCGGTAACACCGCCGATGTCAATCAGGTTGATGGTCGGACCCGCTGAGGCTGGCAGCGCGGCGCCGGCCATCAGCAAAGCGGCGACGGTCAGTTTGAGGGTTTTCAGCTTATGCATGCGTGGCTCCAGTCTTGGTTGGGTAGCGTTCCTGACCAATCGAGCACGAATCATGCCCAAGGCCGTTGGGCACCTAAGCTGTTGATTCTGCTCAACAACAGGGCCCAACCCATGGGAGCAATGACTGGAGTGTAAGAAGAACCGACATCTCCATGCGCGACCAACCGCCGGCGCCGAAGAAGCCATTCCTGGCAGCTCAGACCCTCAGGCGTAGCGCTTGCTGCGCAGGTTGTTCTTCATCTCCTTGAACAGCGGCATCAGCGTGGGGCTGCCGATGCGCAGGGCCACGCAGGTGGTGAGCACGTCGATGATCATCAGGTGCAAGAGGCGCGACACCATGGGGCTGTAGCGGTCGTAGCCTTCGGGGTGG
>Ga0208882_1000945_pt1 | contig 11944 bp, 9 predicted proteins | sample LakWasMet14_LOW5_2_FD_183862 | JGI IMG/M metagenome (GOLD analysis project Ga0208882, IMG submission 183862) | Freshwater sediment methanotrophic microbial communities from Lake Washington under simulated oxygen tension - Sediment Metagenome... | ecosystem: Environmental > Aquatic > Freshwater >...
AGCCCATTCACGCTTGATTTTGTCAGCGAGGCTCTTGCCCATATCCAGACGGGTCTGGTATACAGACACACCGTCAATCACGGAATCCGGACGCGCAAGGTAAACGTATTCAAATATACATGGGTTCAGCTTTGCGTCTTCCGCACATTGGCGAGAGAAGAAGTTACCATCCATATCGATAAAAACCGCTTCACCCGGCTCCACATCACGCACAATCTTGAAGCCCAGCACATCCAGCGCCACGCTCTCTGATGCCACGATATATTCCGTACCTTTATCGGTCTCGCTTTTACCGATAACCAGCGGGCGTATACCGTTAGGGTCACGGAATGCTAATAAGCCAAAGTTTGCAATCATTGCCACTACGCCATAAGCACCCTTACAGCGCTTATGCACACCGGCAACCGCATCAAAAACCATATCTGTATTGAGCACGGCATTTCGTGATGTTTTCTCAATTTCATGCGCCAGCACATTGAGTAAAACTTCAGAATCAGAACTGGTATTGATGTGACGTAAATCCTGGCGGAACATTTCTGACTTCAACTGCTCTGAATTGGTCAGGTTGCCGTTATGCCCCAGCACGATACCAAACGGAGAATTCACATAAAACGGCTGCGCTTCGGCGGCGTTTGATGACCCTGCCGTTGGGTAGCGTACATGCGCAATACCGGCATTACCGATTAAGTTACGCATGTGGCGGGTCTGGAATACATCTTTGACCAAGCCATTGTTTTTATGCATAAAAAACGTATTGCCGTCACAGGTGACGATGCCAGCGGCATCCTGCCCCCTGTGCTGCAGTACCAGCAAACCATCATACAGCAACTGATTGACTGGATTTTTACCTACGATGCCTATAATTCCACACATGTATTGAACCTTAACTGATAAATTGCATATTTAAAATAGTAAATTCTTTAGGGCACTCTGTATGACACTTTAGTCATATTTAACGTGCCCGGCGATTCCTTCAGGCAGCCAAGGCAACATGCCAATGACCAGCGCTTCGATTGGCGAACTGAACATCGCGTTTTTCCATCTTGCATCTTTCGGCAACTCTGTCAGTCCGGCAAGAAACACAAGTATGCACACTATGAGCAACCCTCTGAGCACTCCGAAGAAAGCGCCTAGTAAACGGTTAAGCCATCCCAGGCCGATTTTTTTAAAGACTGCAGAAATTGCGATTGCAAGTAAAGTTGAAAGCAAAAGTGTTGCTAAAAAAAGCACCAGGAATGCGGCGAGTATACGCAGCGATTCCGTAGGTATATCCGGCGGCATCATCGGCAGCAGCTGGCCGGTATAAGTTCTGCCTACATAAAACGCGGCCACCCAGCCAAGGATCGACAGCACCTCTTTGACCAAACCGCGCATCACACTAAATATGACCGACAACCCTACGATTGTCAGTACTGCATAATCAAAAAACGTCATCGTTTTTTATCTCAATTGCACTTAACCGGTCCGGCGCTGAACAAAGAGCCAGTACAGCACTCACCAACACTTTAATCATTACCGATGACAATACCGGATAATCCTGATTCTTTAATCTTAGCTAACGCAACCAGTGCATCCTCGCGTGAGCTAAAACTGCCGGCTTTAAGGCGTAAACTTTCGCCTTTAGGTGTTTGGACTTTTTCAGTATGAGTGCTGAAACCAGCCTGTTTCAACTGATCCTGCAAGCGTTTAACATTCGCCGCGTCAGAATAGACACCGACCTGCACCGTGAATGACTCAGCAGGCTTAACCGGCGTTTTTATTTCGGTTTTGCTGGCATCCGGAGTCTTAACTGCAACAGGCTTTTCAACCTGTGGCGCTAAAGCTATTTTAGGCGGTGCACTTTCAGGTTTTTTAGCCACAACGGGCTCTTTAACATCTACAGCCGGTTCAGCAGGCTTTACCGGCTCAACTGCCGCGATATCCTGCGGCACTGCCAGCTGACTGACGACAGGTTCAATCACTGCATGATTGACAGTCGGCTCAGGATTCGCCTTTGCAATTTCAGGCATTGTAATCCGGATAGGTTCCTGCTGGGCCATAAGCGCACGATCCTGCAACACCTGCGGCAGGATGATGATCATCAGCAGCACAAGCGCCACAGCGCCCACCAGACGGCGACGCGCCCTTTTCTTTAGCATCAGCTCCTGCTCATTGGGTAAATCAGGTGGCATTACTGCTTCCTTCAAAAATGGATATCTGCATGATCATTCAGGTACTGCATAACATTTGAAACTGTAAAGAAGGAACCAAACACGATTATTTTATCATTTTCGTTTCTATCAATACAGACTTCTGTATCAATACAAGCTTGCTTACAGGCATCCGCTGCAGAATCGAATATTTGAATTCCAGCCTGCGGCACTACTTCCAGAATCACTTTCACCAGGTCATTTACCGGTGTGCTGCGTATATGATCAAGACCGGCCACATACCATAAATCAATCTCATCTTTTACTGCATTCACTACGCCTTTAATATCCTTATCTGCCAGCATTGCGAATACGGCGATTGTTCTGCCTGCCTTTGCACCCTCTTTATTCAGAGATTGCACGCGATGTGCTTTCAGGTTTTTTGCCAGCACTTCAGCAGCGTGCGGGTTATGTGCAACATCCAGAATCAGCCTGGGCGATTTTGAAACGGTTTGAAAACGTCCGGCAAGTTTCACGTCCGTCATCGCGGCGGCAATTGCCTGGCTGCCTACAGGCAAAACAGACTGCAGCGACTCTACCGCAGTAACGGCACACGATGCGTTCATCAACTGGTAGTCACCTTCCAGCGCAGGCAAAGGTAAGGTATATACCACTTTACCGTTTGCCAGATAATGCCAGCCTGATGCAACCGCTTTACAATTGAAATCTTGCCCGATGCATTTAAAATCGGAGCCGACTTTATGTGCAAAGGAAACCAGGGTTTGCGGAGGATTTGAATCACCGCAGATCGCCGGAATTGAAGCCCGGTACACCCCTGCCTTTTCAGCCCCGATGCTTTCTCTCGTATTACCTAAAAATTCCTGATGGTCGATATCGACACTGGTCACGACAGCGCAATCAGGCTCAAACGCGTTAACGGCATCCAGGCGGCCGCCAAGACCAATCTCAAGTATTGCGATATCGATTCGCGCCTGGACAAAATGCCAGACGGCCGCGAGTGTACCGACCTCAAAATAGGTCAGGGCTATTTCTTCGTCACCGCTGTTGAGCCCTAACCTGGCTTGCTCTACAGCCGCAAATGCGGCGCAAAGGTCTGCATCACCGACTTCATCGCCATTGACGCGCACCCTCTCGTTGTAGCGCAGTAAATGGGGAGATGTATAACAACCGACCCGATAACCAGCCTGCTTGTATATCTGTGCCAGCATGGCGCAGGTCGAACCTTTGCCGTTAGTGCCGGCAACCGTAATGATTTTGAAGTTCGGCACTAATGCCAGACGCTCAACCACCAGCCTGACCCGTTCCAGACCCATTGCAATGGCTTTGGGATGGAGCTGCTCAATATGATATAACCAAGCGGCCAGATCTCTTTGTACGATGTTTGATGCCAAATCTTTAGACATGCAAGTCAATCCCGGTCTTTGCAGACCCTTTCAAAATAAGCGCATGAAAAGATAATTCAACTGGCAGCATGCGTAATCTTTATTAAGCCGCTGCCGGCAGGCGCATTAAACTGGACAATAGCGCAGCAAGCCTGTTACGCATCTCACGACGGTCAATAATCAAGTCGATTGCACCATGCTCCAGCAGGAATTCAGCACGCTGAAAACCATCCGGCAAAGTTTCACGCACGGTCTGCTCGATCACGCGCGGCCCCGCAAAACCAATCAATGCCTGAGGTTCAGCCACGATCACATCACCCAGCATGGCAAAACTTGCTGAAACACCGCCCATGGTCGGATCGGTCAGCACCGAGATGAAAGGCAAGCCAGCATTACTTAACTGCGTCAGCGCCGCGCTTGTTTTTGCCATCTGCATGAGCGACAGCAGGCCTTCCTGCATACGTGCACCGCCGCTGGCTGATATGCACACAAACGCCATTTTGTTATCAATTGCAGTCTGTACACCGCGTACAAAGCGCTCACCCACTACTGAACCCATTGAGCCGCCCATATATTTGAATTCAAATGCGGCAACTACAGCAGGTACAGATTTAATCGCACCCTGCATTACGATCAATGCATCTTTTTCATTGACAGATTTTTGTGACTCTTTGATACGCTCCGCATAGCTTTTACTGTCTTTGAATTTCAGCGGGTCAATCGGCTGCACATTAGCACCGATCTCAAACTGGCCTTCAGCATCCAGCAGCTGTACCAGACGTGCACGGGCGCCAATACGGTTGTGATAACTGCATTTTGGACACACTTCTGAATTGTCTTCCAGATCTTTACGGTAAAGCACTGATTGGCATGCCGGACATTTGATCCACAAGCCCTCAGGAACAGTTTTCTTGTCAGCACCAACAACACGCTGAATCTTTTGCGGTAATTTATTTAACCAGCCCATTGTTTATTCCTTTTATTTTTTAGCAGCATCAACTGCTGTTTTTAATTCAGTCATCAGTGTAGCGACGTTATCCAGCAGATTATCGTCGTTTGATGCTTCAATCGCCTGCACCATGCGGCTGCCCACCACAACTGCATCCGCAATCGCAGCGGTCGCTTTCGCCGTAGCGGCATCACGAATACCAAAACCTACGCCTACCGGTAAATCTGTCTGCGTGCGAATCGAAGCAACACGCCCTGAAACTTCTTCGATATTCAGGTTGGCAGCACCAGTAACGCCTTTCAGTGAAACATAGTACACAAAACCGCTGGCCTGATTCACAATCAGCTCAACACGCTTAGGCTCAGTTGTCGGAGACAGCAGAAATACCGGATCAATGTCGCGTGCGCGCAATTCCTTAACAAAATCAACGCACTCTTCAGGCGGATAATCAACGGTAATCACACCGTCAACATCCGCAGCCTTGGCGCGATCAGCAAATACGGTTGCACCTATCGCTTCAATCGGATTAGCATAACCCATCAGGATAATCGGTGTTTTCTGGTCGGTTTGGCGGAAAGTTTTTACCATATCAAGCACTGCAGTCAAACCCACTTTATGCAGCAAGGCGCGTTCGCTGGCACGCTGAATCACAGGGCCATCGGCCATGGGGTCAGAAAAAGGCACACCCAGCTCAATCATATCCGCACCGTGCTTAACCAGCGTGTGCATTAAATTGACGGTGTGTTTAGGGTGCGGGTCACCTGCCGTAATGTAAGGAATTAAAGCGGTTTTACCTTGCTGTTTCAAGGAAGCAAAAGTGGATTGAATACGTGACATAAGTGTTTAATTAGTACTTTAAAAAATTAGAAAATGCAAAGTAACGCAACATCGTGGCATATGGTTTTCCAAGCGGCTCAGTGCCTGGAAAACCAGAATGCCTGTCATGCGGAGTTTGCATTTTACAGAGTGATATTAGCGAGCTTGGCGACAGTATTGATGTCTTTATCGCCACGGCCAGACAAATTAACCAACACGATCTGGTCTTTACTCATGGTCTTAGCCAGCTTCTCTGCATAGGCCAGTGCATGACTGGATTCCAGTGCAGGAATAATACCTTCGGTACGGCATAGATTATGGAAAGCGGCCATCGCTTCATCGTCAGTAATTGCTACATATTCGGCACGTTTGATATCTTTAAGCCATGCATGCTCAGGGCCAACACCCGGATAATCCAGACCGGCTGAAACAGAGTGTGTTTCAATAATCTGACCATCGGCATCCTGCATCAGATAAGTACGGTTGCCATGCAAAACACCTACTGGACTGTTCGCGGTCAGCGGCGCAGCATGCATACCGGTCTCAAGACCATGGCCGGCAGCTTCAACACCGATCAAACGTACATTAGGCACGTCGATATAAGGATAAAAAATACCCATCGCATTAGAGCCGCCGCCTACACAGGCAACTACGGCATCCGGCTGGCGACCTGCCATTTCCAGCATCTGCACTTTGGCTTCATCGCCAATAACCGCCTGGAAATCACGCACCATCATCGGGTATGGGTGAGGACCAGCCACAGTACCGATAATATAAAAAGTATTATGCACATTGGTTACCCAGTCGCGCATCGCCTCATTCAAGGCATCTTTAAGGGTTTTAGAGCCACTTTCCACCGGCACTACGGTTGCGCCCAGCAATTTCATCCTGAACACGTTAGGTGCCTGACGCTTTACGTCCTCGCTACCCATATAGACGACGCATTCCAGGCCCAGACGCGCAGCGATTGTTGCGGTTGCCACGCCATGCTGACCGGCACCGGTTTCTGCAATCACGCGCGGCTTGCCCATCCGCTTGGCCAGCAATGCCTGTCCAATAGTATTGTTGATTTTATGCGCGCCGGTGTGGTTCAGATCTTCACGCTTGAGATAGATCTGGGCACCGCCTACTTTGTCGGATAAGCGCCTGGCATGATAAATCGGACTTGGGCGACCAACAAAATGTTTCAAATCATAGTGATACTCAGCCAGAAACTCTGGGTCATGACGATACTTCTCGTACATCACACGCAACTCTTCCAGCGCTTCAACCAAAGTTTCCGCTACAAACGTACCACCATATTGTCCAAAATGCCCACGTGCATCCGGCATGTCATATAACTGCATTATTCACTCTCCAAAAAACCAGCGTGTTTCCCTAATTTTTATAAACCTGCTGTATAAATGCAGCAATTTTAGCTGCATCTTTGATTCCTTTTGATATCTCCACACCGCCGCTCACATCAACCGCGTATGGCTTCACCTGGCTGACTGCCTGCGCCACATTTTGTACATTCAGGCCGCCTGCCAATATCACCGGCTTGTCTAGCGATGCTGGGATCAGGCTCCAATCAAACACATGACCGGTGCCGCCTGCAACACCATCGGTAAATGTATCCAGCAGTAATGCTTTCGATGCGGAAAAATCTTTCGCACATTGTACCAAATTTGTGTCCGACTTAACGCGTATCGCCTTGATAAATGGCAAACCGTAGCTAGCACACTGCTGTGGCGTTTCATCGCCATGAAACTGCAGCAAGTCGAGTTTAACCCGTGAAATAACCTCACGCACAAAATCCGGCTCGGCATTCACAAACAAGCCGACCACCGTCACAAAGGCCGGGATCTTATTCGCTATTTCAGCAGCCTGCGCTATTTCAACGTTACGCGGGCTGGGGCCATAAAAAACCAGGCCAATCGCATCAGCCCCGCTGCTTACTGCATTGAAGGCATCTTCAACGCGTGTAATACCGCAAATTTTAACTCTTACTCTCAATCGATTATCCCTGTTGCTGACACAAAACCAGAAAACGCCATTGTAACGCTAAATCAGCACATGCAAGCCATCTGGCGAACTGCCTGCCGGCAAGCCCCATTTATCATCGTAGCCCACCCCGGTCAGATAAAGTCCATAAGGTGAAAATGTCGGTGGTGACAGCGTACGGTCACGCTTCTGCAGCAGTTCTTTGATGTAGCCTGGAGGATGAGCCCCCTTTCCGACATAAATCAGTGCACCGATCATATTCCTTACCTGGTGCTGCAGAAAAGCGTTGGCTGAGAAAGAAAAAACAAAATAACGTCCGGAAACCTGCACTTCGGCCTGCGTGATAGTTCTTATCGGCGACTTCGCCTGACATTCGGAAGCACGAAAAGCACTAAAATCATGCTCGCCTAGCAAATATGCAGCACCCTCCTGCATTGCGGCAAAATCAAGCGGCAGGTGAAACCAGCCGGCTTTATCTGCCATCAAGGCAGAAGCAACCGGCGCGTTGTAAAGCAAATACTGGTAACTGCGGCTGAATGCTGAAAACCGCGCATGGAATTCATCAGGAACAAGATGCGCCCACTCCACCCTTACCGTATCCGGCAGGTGCGCATTTACACCGCGCACCCAAGCAGATAGCGGCCGCTCAGCCTGCGTTTCAAAATGCACGACCTGTCCAAGCGCATGTACGCCGGTATCTGTACGGCCGGCAGCATGAATTCTTACAGCATGCTGGGCAATCGCCGAAATTGCGGCTTCCAGGGCATCCTGCACACCACAGGCAGATGGCTGGCTCTGCCAGCCGCAGAACTGCGACCCATCATAGGAAACACCTAATGCAACCCTCATGCAAAACCCCGGTAAATCATAAAAACGAACATCGCCGGCAGCAAGCACATCATGACTTTATCAACAAAACCAAATGGCAGCTTCTGAAATGAAACCATATTCGTTTGCGGCAGACTCTCTATCGACGCATCAATTTCATCCAACTGCCTGAAACTGAAGTTATTTTTATCTTTTGCAGCAAGCTCTTCAACGTAATTCAGCGTGAGCATCAACCTTGCCGCAAAGCGCTCGATATTTAAACCGGCAAACTTGAGTGGCATCAGCAGCATATATAAACCCAGCATCATTTGCTCCCTTGGACTGCTGGTCAATAGCAGGCTTAGCGCAGCCAATGCGATCAGCAGCTTTTCTATCTGTACGAACCCCGACTGCAAACCTTCGTAAGTCGGTGCGAAATTGACAGGAAAAACAGGAATCAGTTCTCCCGGAGTACCAAAGGCATAAATGATCAATATAGACAGCAATAGCCAGCGCATACGCCTGACAGCGTGCAGAAAAGAGGTCACCTTCAAGCTCAAAACCATCACGAAAGAAAGCATCATGAGAGAGAACAGCATCAGGTTATCCAGCATGCTGATGAGCAATAACACCAATATAAAACACAGGATTTTTATTAATGGGTGCATGTAAATCGGTTAATCATTTCAAATAGGTTCATGATGGCTGAATCATACTATCGTTAGCTTTGGCAGCAGAAGGTTATTGAACAAAAAAGCCGAGCGTTATGCTCGGCTTTTTTGTTACAAAATAAAACTAAGCCAGGCTTGCTAACAGCTTCTCAGCTGTTAAACGCTGCTGAGGCCCGCCCTCTTTAAGCACTTCATCCAGCAGGTCTCGGGCACCCTCTACATCTTCCATATCAATATATACTTTAACGAGGTCCAGCTTGATATCAATATCCGGATTTTCTTCTGCAACTGCCGATGGCGCTTCTGCAATCAGCTCAGGAACATCAGCAACAGCCTGTGGCGCTTCAATGACTACAGGCTCAGTACCACTTAAATCAAGGCTGATAGCCGAAAAATCAAAGTTATTCGCTTCATTTTGATTTAAGCCACTGGATTCCAGGTCAGCGACAGATGCATCCGACTCATCCACTAACGGAAAATCAAACGAGATTTCTTCAACTTTATTATCATCAACTGCCTCACTAGAAGCAGCATCAGCTTCAAAGTTAAGGCTAATGCCTTCCAGTGCGCTGACTTCTGTCTTATTCCCATTCACTTCAGCTGCCGGCTCACCAAATCCTTCAAAATTAAAATCAATAGAATCAAGCGCGCTAGACTCTACTTTTTCTTCTTCAGCAGGTGTTACGGCATCAGTAAATCCTTCGAAATTAAAATCAACTGCCTCAGCCACTGTTTCCGGGGCTTCAGCCGCCTGTGCCTGGGTGAAATTAAAATCCAGCCCGGCAGCAGCACTTGAATCATCAGGCGCAGATGCTGTCACTAATCCAGTTTCCTGCTGACTAAAAGTAGTCGATGGTTCTTCATTTACAGCTGCAGCCTCTTCTGTTCCGGCAGAGAATGAGCCAAAATCAGGGAAATCAAAATCCATGGAGTTGTCTGCTGTCGCATTACTGTCTGTAGCAACCGCTGAATTTTCAACTGTTTCAGTTGCAATCACGTTGCTATCCAGCCCGCCCAAATCAAAAGATTCAGCCTGATCTGACGTTGCGCTCATGGTATCCAACGAAGGCTGGGCTTCACTATCCGGTTTTGGCTGGTCGAACGAGAAATCCAGGTCATTGCCAAGCCCAATAGCGGCCGCGGCAGCAACTGCACTACTTTCCACAGGCTTGGCTGCAGGTGTTGAAGGTGCAAGGCGGCTAATGTCATAAAGCGGATTGTCAGGCTCGACAGTCACGCCCAGTTCAGCAACTTTAGCCCAGGTAGGATCATCCGAACCCAATGTCGTATAAAGCTCACCGGCGATGGCTTCAAATGCGGAGGCATCTTTTCTGGCTGCGTACATTTCCAGCAATTTCAAATGCAGTTCGTAGCGCTTGGGTTCTTTTGAAATAGCATCTTTGAGTATTTCTTCAGCCTGCGCATCGCGACCATAAGCCATATACACTTCGGCTTCCGCAATCGGGTCAACATCATTGGTGTCAATCATGCCGCCGTCAGCACTTTGTGCGAAATCCGTGAGGAACGAGGTATCCGCTGAACTGGTCGCATTGCCGGTAGTGTTACCGAATACCGTATTCGCACGCAAGCCACCTGAAGTTAAAATGCCGCGCTCGAAACTATCGAGATCTTTTCTGCGCTTATTACGTAAATACACCCAGCCAGCGCCCAACACAGCTAAGCCGCCTGCACCGCCCAGCATGAACAGGTTAACACTTTCCAACAGGCTCGCAATAAATGATGGTTCTTCTTCCGGCGTAGCCTGCACCGGCGCTTTAACAACGGCAGGCGTATTTTTAACATCGGCAACAGGTGCTTCCTGCTTAACAGGCTCAGCTACCGGGTTTGCAGCAGGTTGAGCTGCACTAGCCGCTTCAGGTGCTACCGGAGTTACTTCAGGAACGGGTGCCGCCTGAGCAGGTACCGCAGCTGGCTGATCGGCAGGCTTGGCAGCATCGGCATTCTTCTGCATATCTGCCATCGTCTGGCTTTTCAAAGCCAATAGCTTTTGCATGTCTGCAATCTGGCTTTCCAGTACCGTGGTTCGCTCATGCGCCTCTTTCAGCGCTTTCTCGCGCGCTGTTGCCTCTTCCTGCATAGCCAATACTTTTGCATCGGCTTCCGCACTGGCTTTGCCGCCTTGAGTTGCCGCTTTACCGCCAGCCGACAGTTTTACAACGTCCTGTGGGCCGGATTTGATTGGTGCCGCTTTGTCTTCAGCCGACGCAATCTTGCCGGAGGCCGACTGCTTGCGCTCAGCCTCTTCAGCCACTGGAGCAGCCATTACATTACCGGCAAGGCTATTACGATATGCATTCCAGTTTGCAGAATGCAGCTTGACTTCTTTTTCCGCCTGCTTGGGACTTACCGCGGACAGTGCGTCCTTGGATGGAATTTTTACAATCTGGCCGACCTTCAGCCGATTCATATTGCCATCAGTGAAAGCATTTTTATTGGCTTCAAACAGCCCGACCAGCATCTGATCAAGGCTAATGCCATCGACCTGCACTTCTTTTGCAATCGCATTTAACGTGTCGCCACGTTGAGTAGTCAGCTCATAAGCTTCAGCCGTTTCAGCAGAAGGCTCACTGCTTGGGGTGCTCTTTGCGCTGGATTTTTTTGATGATTTGGTTTTACCTGAAACCGGCTGTGATGCTGTTGCAGCATACGCGCCAGATTTAGTGCTTGTGCTGCCTGTTATCGCAGAACCAGGTTTATTGATGACTGATGCCGCAGGCTCTTCATTGATGGATTGCTTGTAGCCCGGAGGGTCAAGCAATATCGTGTATTCGCGCAGCAGTCGTCCCGATGCCCAATCGACCTGTATCAGCATGTCAAGATATGGGTCATCGATAGGCTGCTGTGAACGCAGCCTTAAAACCGGAGATCCATCCGGATTCTTAGCAAGTTCCACCTTGATGTTGCTATGCACGCCAAGGCGTTGAATGCCTTGCAGGGCATAAGCCTCTTCTGATGCAATCGCTGCCGATAGCGACGAAAGCTCATCCGGCGTGACCGACAATAGATCAATTTCAGCTCTAAGCGGCTCTCCCAAGCCTGAATTAACGCTGAGCTTCCCCAAGCCCGCGGCTAATCCGTAAAGCGGCATAAATGCCAGGCAGACCGCTAATGATATTTTATTTATTTTAGACTTATGCACATTGCTACCTTTAATCAAACTGATTT
>Ga0208882_1000951_pt1 | contig 11874 bp, 10 predicted proteins | sample LakWasMet14_LOW5_2_FD_183862 | JGI IMG/M metagenome (GOLD analysis project Ga0208882, IMG submission 183862) | Freshwater sediment methanotrophic microbial communities from Lake Washington under simulated oxygen tension - Sediment Metagenome... | ecosystem: Environmental > Aquatic > Freshwater >...
AATTCCGCAACCCGCGCTTTTTCATCTTCCCGGCAAACGATCCGATACGCTATTTGTTTCTGTACTATTGCACGGCAATGAACCGACCGGCTTTTTAGCCCTGCAACGCTTATTGCAAAAATACCATCGGCAAACCTTACCTAGGCCGGTCAGTATTTTTTTCGGCAACACCCAGGCGGCTCGTTTGAATTTGCGCCGACTGGACGGGCAACCCGATTTCAACCGGGTCTGGCCCGGCACGGCATTACCTGAGTCGCCTGAACGGCAGGTTACGGAACAAATCGTCGCGGCCATGCGTCAACGCAAGCTGTTTGCCAGTATCGATATACATAACAACACCGGCTTGAACCCGCACTATGCCTGCGTGAACAAATTGAATAACGATTTTTTACAGCTGGGGGCGTTATTCGGGCGGCTACTGGTGCATTTCACCCACCCGAAAGGGACGCAATCCGCCGCTTTCGCTGAGTTTTGTCCGGCCGTAACCTTGGAATGCGGCCGTCCCGGTCAGGAATATGGCACTGAACATGCGTTTGAGTTTCTCGACAGCTGCCTGCATCTGGCGGAAATCCCTACCCATCCGGTCGCCAAACAGGATATCGATATTTATCACACTGCCGCTCAAGTCACGATTGCCGACGATGCGACATTCAGTTTCAGCGAAGAAACTGCCGACCTGTTTTTAAACCATGATTTGGAACGGATGAATTTTACCGATATTGCGGCAGGTACTGTCTTGGGAAAAACCAATCATAGCCGTCTTCCGGTGATTGCTAAGAACGAACACGGCGAAGATATCACCCGCCGATTTTTCAGTAACGATAGGCAACAGTTGGTCATTACCCGCCCGGCTATGCCGTCGATGCTGACCTTGGACGAGCGCGTGATCCGGCAGGATTGCTTATGCTATTTGATGGAACGTATAGAGTTATAATTCGGCCGCATCTGCTCAAAGGCGGTATCTACCTTTTTCTACCCCAAACGCCCGCCACCGCGCTGCCGATCAGGCAATGAAATACCGCTGAAATCGCTGCTGGAACCGGAGCCATCGCCATGTTGGCAAAATGCGTTTTAGCCAGTGCGGCGCCAAGTCCGCTATTTTGCATGCCCACTTCGATGGATACGGTGCGGCATTCCGCCTTGCCGTAACCCAGCCATTTCATCACCACATAGCCAAAAGCAAAGCCGGTGGCGTGCAGTAGAAAAACCGAACCGAATAATTTCGGCCCAGCCTGCGCTATCGTTATCTTATTACTCGCCACAATACTGCTGACCACCAGCATAATCACTGCGACGCTGACTAAAGGGCCGACCGCATTGATGACGGCGCGCACGGCATGACGTTTATGCTGCTGGACACGATCCAATGCAGTGTTGATCAACAAGCCTGCTATCAACGGGATCAACACCACTTCAACCATTGAGCGAAACAAGCCCCAACCGTCAACCGGCAAGTAGGCGCCCGCCAGCCATTGTGTCAGCAATGGCGTCATGACTACCGCCGCCAGCGTGGAACACATCGTCAACAGTACGCTCAAGGCCACATTGGCACGCGCCAGATAGCAAATGACATTCGACGCGGTGCCGCCGGGACAGGAACCGACCAATATCAAGCCTATCGCCAAGTCCGGTTCCAGATTCAATGCTCTGGCCCAAAACCAGGCTGCCGAAGGCATGATGATGAACTGCATCAAAACGCCAATGGCGACAATCTTCGGCATGCGCAAAATTGCTGAAAAATCGGCCAGCCGCAGGGTCAAGCCCATGCCTAACATGATCACGCTTAGCCCGATGGTAATGTAAGGCTGGAACCCTATCCAAGCTTGCGGTTGCCACCACGCCCACAAACAACCGATGACAACCCACAACGGGAACCAGTCGGCTATTTTGACGCAGGTTTTTTGCCAGACTTTTAACATGAGTTGCCTTGGATGATTGATGAGGCCGGGTTATTCAACCCAGCTTTGCGCATTAACAATGCGAGTTTTAAACGCAGCGTGCTCGACAAAAGCACAAAAGGCTTTATCGACTATGTCTTGTTCGGCGAGTTGATCAAAGCTGAGACTGTCATCTATAACAGCCGACTTTATCAGGATCAGTTCGGTTGCCGAAAGGGTCTTCGCCAGCCATACCGCGAGGCTGTCCGAGGTTATGTCCCAACTTGCCGCTATGTCCGCGTTATCAAGTTCGCTTATGTCCGGCGACCAAATAACAGTTTTTTGCTGACTTAGTTGCTCCTGAATCGCAGCAACACTATTGGCAATAGCAAAATCCGGTTTGAGTCCTTTAAACATCAAGGCCATCTGCTGCATGGCCAACAGAGCCATATGGTGCGCGGTGTTGTCATCAAATTGCCAATGTTGTTGCGCCAGCCTGACCTGGTCGGCAAATGCGCCGCCGCCGGGGACGATAACCGCCGCCCTGCCCCGATAGTTTCTCTCCACCGCATTCAGGCAATTGATGAGGCTATCTGTGCGGGACAGGCTGCCGCCCAGTTTAAAAATAATCATGTTACGTCCATACAGTGAGGCTAGCAAACGCGGCGCTTAAACCGTTTAGATTTAACTTAATGGCAGTGGACTCCGGAGTATAGGAACGATGCAACACTGTCGTCCTTGGCGGTTAAATTGTTCATTACTTTGCCGTAAATCGCCGCAGCAAATCGAGCATGGCCGCGGCTTTGTCAAAGCTTTCCTGATATTCTTCTTCTGCTACGGAATCATTGACTATGCCGCCGCCCGCCCAGAAACGGATAGTGTTGTCCGAATGTACCAGCGTCCTGATCGCAATATTGGTATCCATGTTGCCGTTGAAACCGATGTAGCCGATAGCCCCGCAGTAAATACCGCGCCGGTTGGGTTCGAGCTCCTCGATGATTTCCATGGCCCGGATTTTCGGGGCGCCGGTAATCGATCCGCCCGGAAAGCAGCTTTTTAATAAGTCGAGTGCATGCTGGTCATCTGCAAGTACACCGGTTACCGTGCTGACCAGATGATGGACGGTGGCATAGCTTTCTATATCGAACAAAAGCGGCACTTTTACCGAACCGCTTTTGCAGGTTTTGCTAATGTCGTTGCGCAGCAAATCAACGATCATCAGGTTTTCGGCCCGGTCTTTGTTGCTGGCTTCCAGCTCTTTTATTTGTTGCAGGTCTTCGGCGTAATCGGCCTTTCTGGGCCGCGTTCCCTTGATAGGTTTGGTCTCGACCGCACCATCGGTGAGCTTTAAGAATCGCTCCGGGGATGAGCTTAAAACCTGCACTTCGGGCAGGTTAAGATAACAGCTGAACGGAGCGGCATTTAATCTGCGCAAGGTTTGATAGGCCGTCCATGGGTTGCCTTCGCAGTCGGCGACGAAGCGCTGGGTCAGGTTCACCTGATAGCAATCGCCCTCCTTAAGATAATACTTGATCTTGTTAAAGGCCTGGACATAGAAATTTTTGTCCATATTGGACTTAATCTCTCCGACGACCCTGAACGCTTGATAATCCGGCTTTACCGGTAATTGACCGAACTGGTCGATCAATTCTTGCCATTTTTGCTGATCGCAATGCCCTACCAGATAACTTTTCTGCCGGTGATGATCGACGATGACGGCCCATGCGTAAATCCCTACCGCCATTTCGGCGATATGTTCCGCATCTTCGGCCATAGCCGGCAGCGCTTCCAGCCGACGGGCCAAATCATAAGAAAAATAGCCGATAGCGCCGCCGTTGAAAGGTAAGTCTTCATCCAGCTTAAAGCCTGGGAACCGGCAAAGCTGCTGTTTGAGCAAATCGAACGGGTTTTCAGTTGATTGAATGGCTACGCCATGACTGGTTATCTCGGTTATCTGATTATGCGTGACCAAAGTACATACCGGCTCAGCCGCAATAATATCGTATCGGCCCTGCGTGCTGGTAGGGAAACCGCTATCCAGAAAGACAGCCCAAGCTTTATCCGCATAGGCGGAAAATAGTTCCGCACTGTCTGTAAAATAAGGAAGAGCGGCAATAGATTGTTTCGGTGACGGCATTTTTATGAGGAGGCTTTGATGCGTTGTGCATTAACAATGCTAAATAAAGCGGGATTGCTCAAATAGCATAGTAAAAACCTATCCATGCTATTTGGCTATAAAAAATTATTGATTGCTATTTGCCCATGAACTGCCCAAAAGCACGGCTGCCTTCGCCGGTTTTAATGGTGTCTGTCACTTTCAGGGTTCTGGCATCAATCACCGAGACATTGCCGTCAAACCAGTTTGCCACGTAGACATGCCGATCATCCGGATGAGTGCTGATGCCTTCGGGTTTGGTGCCGACGGTAATCAGGGCGATTTCCTTTAGGGTTTCGGTGTCGATTACAGAAACCGAGCCGTCATCCTGGTTGGTCACCAACAGGCGGCTGTCGTTAAGTGCCAGCGCTGTGGCATAAGGCAACATATTGACCTTTACGGTAGCAATGGGCTTCATTCTTGCTGTTTCGACAACCGTGACATCATCGCTTTTTACGTTGGCAACATAAATGCGCTCGCCTCGGCCATCAATGGTGAGTCCGAACGGATGCGTGCCAACCTGGGCGGTTTGTTTTACCGTCAATGTGTTCAGGTCGATTTTGGAAACTGAGTTACTGATCCGGTTGGCGACATATAACCAGCGATTATCAGGACTGACAACCAAGCCGGACGGAGATTCGCCGACACCGATTGTTTTAATGATCTGTAGACTGTCCGCATCAATCGCCGAAACGGTATTCTTATACCAGTCCGCCGCATAAATCCGCTTGCCGTCCGGCGCCACAGCAATACCTAGTGTGCCGTCATTGACAGTGACCTTGGCGATGACTTCGTGCTTTTTTATATCGACAACGGCAAAACCTTTGGCTTCCGGCGTACTGACATAAACTTTGTTGCCGTCAGGCGCAACTGCAATCCCGGCCGGTTTGCCCGGAACAGCAATGGTCTCGACGACACTGCCTGTTGCTGTATCGATAACAGAGACGCTATCGTCCAATTGATTGCTGATATAAGCAGTCGGCTGGGCTGCAAGCGGTGTAGATAAAAAGGCTGTAGCGATGAAAATCGCTACAGCTTTATCGCCAAGGATGGTGTGTATGCCACTAGCCAGCCGGGAGCTGGCGTGGCGATAGTTCACAAGGAACATTTGCTAAACCTTACTTTTCAGCCAGTTTTTTCAGGTTAAGCAAGCCAGTTTCCAAAACAGCTTTTACTGCTGTATTTGCGGCTTCTTCGTTCATTTCTTCCGGTGGATTGTTGTTCATGTAAGCGCGGTAGTAGCCTGCTTTCCAGGTTGCTTCGGTTTTACCACCTTTATCGGCTAATTCAATGCTTGCTGCGTAATCATTGACAGGTAACGCAGGGACTTTTTCTTCAGCACCGGCATGAGTAATAGTTTTAGATGAGCTCATGTCAGTGATTTTATAAGCGTAAGACATTTTAGCTTCGTCGTACTTTTTCAATTCTTCGGTAATTGTGCTGCCGTCTTTCAAGGTTAAAACGCGAACCGCACCTTTGGTGTTATCGCCTTTAACTGTGGTACTCATAATGCCGGGATGCCAAGACATATCGCCGTAGTTCTTAATAATCTCCCAGACTTTTGCAGCGGGTGCATTAATGGTGATTTTTTCTTCGGCTTTTTGACGAACAGGACCATGAGCATTGGCTACTGAGGCAAACAGGACCAGTAAGGCCGAAACCAACAAAATAACTTTTTTCATATTAACTTTCCTTATGGGAACATAAAAATTAAAACGCGCATTATATGACAACCGGCCGCTGCAAGCATCAGCCTTGCCAACTTAAAATACAATATCAGAAAAACACCGCCAACAATTGCCGCTTTTTATTATGCGCTTTTTCGATCGTAGTTAACGATAAGGTTTCTTTAAAACAGAGTGTTCTGCTTAACGATGTATTCTCGAAACTGCGCTTACACCGGGGATTTATTTTCAATAATAGCCAATCGATCAGCTTGAATCCCGAGCAGCAATTCCCCTTTTAACAGGCCGACCAGTTCCCTGCCGGCCATTTCAAAACGCCAGCCGTGCAGCAGCGGGCACTCGTCATCGTCATTGAACAATAGCACTTCCAAATCCTTGCGTGTCGCAAGAATAGCCGGATTTAACGAGTTTTCTTCAGCGCGAATTCTGACCAGTGCCGTTAAAATATCCAGTATCGCTTCCTGCTGCTGAGTTTTTTTAGCGGGTCGGCCTTTTTCATTCAAAGGTAGCGGCGCGCGATTTTTGGCAGCCGTAATTAGCTGGCATAACTCCGCACCATAACGATTAACCACGCGCTCGTTAATGCCGCGAACATTGGCTAATTCAGTTGCCGTTTCCGGTTGCAGCTTGGCTATATCGAACAATAATTCATCACGCAGCAGCCAGCTTTTGGGACGATCTTCAGTCTGTGCAGTTCTTTCCCGCCATTCGGCCAACGCTTGCACGATTGATAATTGCCTGCCAGTCAGCTTGTTTTTGCCTTTAATTTTCAACCAGGCTTTTTCAGGCCTAACCTGATAAATTTCCGGATTTGCCAATTCGGCAAAATCGCGCTCGAGCCAATCGATCCGGCCCAGTTCGGCTAGCTTCTGCAACATCATTTGATAAATCTTGCATAGATAAATCACATCATCCGCAGCATATTGGATTTCCGCAGTGATCAGCGGTCGCTTGCTCCAGTCGGCCCGGGTATGCGCTTTGTTTAAATTCACGTTCAACAGACTGGAAACCAGCATCGCGTAGCCCGGATTCTCCTGGAAACCTAACAACGGCGCGGCGATTTGAGTATCAAAAAGCGGCTCGGGCACTTTTCCTGTCAGTTGATAAAATATCTCCAAGTCCTGTCTGCAAGAGTGAAATACTTTTACGATAGATGGGCTATAGATGGCATCAAAAAGGATATCCAACGATGGCAAGGCGATAGGGTCAATGCAGGCTACCCATTCCGGCGTGGCTATTTGCAGCAGGCAAAACTTTGGATAATAAGTTTTCTCCCTTAAAAACTCCGTATCAAGAGCCAACCAAGGTTCTTTCTTAATTTGTTCACATAATTCAGTCAGCTGATCTGGGGTATTTATATATTGGATGTTGTTTGTCATAGTGTAAAACGAGCAGTTATTAACATACCGTAAAAACATTCGTTTTACGGTTAGCGGTGATTTTTAATGATAAAATTTAGTTTTTGTCTTTATTTGCCATGCGATTTTGTATTATTCCCGTTACTTCTTACCAGCAGAACTGTTCCTTGCTGTTTTGCGAAAAAACTCATAAAGCCGCCATTGTTGATCCTGGCGGCGATATCGATCTGATTCTTAAAGCCATTGCCCGGGAAAATGTATCGCCCGAATCCATCCTGATTACCCACGGACATCTTGATCACATCGGCGCCACGGCGGAACTGGCGGCCCTGCTTTCGATCCCTGTTATAGGCCCTCATCAAGACGACCAATTCTGGATTGACGCTATTCCTGAACAATGCCGTACTTTTCGTTTCCCCGTCTGCGAATCATTTACACCGTCCCGATGGTTAAATCAGGGCGATATTATTAAGGTTGGAGAGGAAGTACTGGAAGTCTTCCACTGCCCAGGCCATACACCGGGGCATGTGGTTTTCGTTCATCGCGAAACAAAATTGGCCATAGTCGGCGATGTGCTGTTTAAAGGATCGATTGGCCGAACCGATTTGCCAAAAGGAGATTTCAATACCTTGATTAATTCGATTAAAAATAATTTATGGACTTTGGGAGGGCAATTTACTTTTATTCCGGGCCACGGCCCGATGTCTACTTTTGGAGAAGAAATGCGCAGCAATCCCTACGTTGGGGTTTAATCTTTATATTTATAGCTCTGATTAACCGCCTTGGGTTTGATCAGAGCCTTCGTTAGATTGAGAGGAACGCTTTCTTCCACGTCGACCATAATTGTTGCGTCTTTTGTTGCGGGCCTTTACCCGTTTTATATCCAGTTTCCGCTGTTTAATTTCTACCGATTTTAAATGTAGAAAAATATCCTGAGGCATTTCATCGGGCAGTTCTACAAGCGTGTAATCGCCCTGAATATTAAGATTATTAATATTGTTTTTGTCGACTCCAGACTCATCGATCAATATTTTTTTAAGATCTTCCGACGTAACCTGATGCTTGCTTCCCACGTCCAACCGATAGCGAACCATTTTAATGTTGGGGGGCGGTATAACTGCTTCCGAATTGTCCAAAGCGCTTGTTTTTGGCGCCTTGGGCAAGTGTTTCCTACGCTGCTCTGCCTTCCCCCTCATTAGTGCCGTACCTTCTGTATCCATGCAATCAAAATTTTTATTGCTGATCATTCATATACTGAAGGACTAACTACGCCGCGCTGTTTCAAAGTCGATCCTGATAAATTTCCACAAAAGCTTCGTCGCGCAATCTACGCATCCAGAGCTCCGTTTCTTCTTCGATCTTGCGCTTACGAATAGCCTCTCTGACCAAGTTCTTTTTGAATTCGCTACTATCGTCCTTATTTTCCCTGCCCAAAACCTGAATCACGTGCCAGCCAAACTGTGTTTGTACAGGTTCACTGATTTCATTAATACCCAGTTTTGCCATGGCGTCTTCAAATGGCTTAACCAAATCGCCAGGTCCTACCCAATCTAGCGATCCGCCTTTTAATGCCGAACCTTTGTCATCGGAATGCGCCCTTGCCAGCGCAGCAAAATCATCACCATCGGCAATACGGGCCTTTAATGCATACAGGCGTTTTTTTGCTTCGGCATCGTCAACCAATTCGTTGGTTTTTATCAGGATATGCCGAACTTTGGTTTTAACAATCATGTGATTATCCATACCTTTCAGCTCTAACATCTTGATAATATGAAAACCGCTCGGACTGCGTATCGGGTCAGACACATCGCCCTGTTTCATCTGAGTAATGACATTAACAAACAAGGTAGGTATTGCACTCGTGGGCCGCCAGCCCAAATCCCCGCCCTTTAAGGCGTTCGCATCATCTGAATCACTGATTGCTGTTTGAGTAAAATCCTGCCCATTTCGCAGCTTCATGACAAGATCATCGGCTTTACTCATCGCTCTTTGTATCTCTGTCGATGATGCGCCTTCCTTGACCGCAATTAATATATGGCCCAGATGATACTGCGTAGCCTCTTCGCCGATTTTATCCTGGGTTTCCAAATAGTGTTCGACCTCTCGGTCGGTCACCTTGATACGTCCGCCTATTTCTCTGCCGCGTAATTGGTTAATAACGATCTCATTGCGTATATTATCCAAAAAGCTTTGATAGCTAATACCCTGGCTTTCCAACTCCGACCTGAATTGTTCAAGATCCATATTATTTCTTCGGGCTATGTCTACGGCCGAACTATTGAGCATTTCTTCGCTGACATTAATCCCGGCTTTTTCCGCCATTTGCCGCTGAAGTTTATCAATGATCATTTTCTCCAGTACTTGCTTACGCAGCACATAAATAGGCGGAACTGAGGCATTACTTTGCTGTATTCTTTGTTCAATAGCGGCGACTTCTCTTTGCAATTCGCGCTCAAGAATAACGTCCTCTTCAACCACAGCGATAATAGTATCGAGAACTTCCGCACCCGCTATGAAGCTGCCGAACAATAAATTACACAGCAGCACGGTTACTATGGTTCTTTTCATGTTTTCTTGCTTAATCATCTTTCGGTGCCCGATAACCATAAATTTGCTGTTCAAAAAACTCGTCCAATTTTTCCCCAATACCGGTCAAACTCTTAAGTTCTACCTGGAAAAATACGCCTGTCTGGCTAATACCTGTCGCTGTAGGATCGATAGTTAGGGCATTCTGAGCACCTGGACCTTGATTAAGCGCTAGGTTATTAATCCAGCGCCGACCAATAACGCGAAAACGCCAGCAACAATTTTCTTTTTCTACGCCCAAAAAGCTTTCCTGCGTTGAATTATTCAACAATGAATAGGTCCAGCGTCCGACCACTGACCAATCGTTATAAACCGGCCAATGAGCGGAAACGTCACTGTTAATAACGTCATAAAGTCTATTTCCCGATGCATCCGGAATAATTGTGTTTTTTCTGTAACGATAGCCAAGATTAATAATTTCACCAGGCTCATTAATATAATGAAGCATGGCGCCATGTCTGACAACCCGATTCAAATGAGGGTTCCATTGTGCACCTGAGCTAAACGAAATATGGTCTGTCAATCCGGCGTTGAGCTCACTCACCAGATTCGAGAACTTATCCGTGTCGGGAAAATAGCCCGGCAAAGGTTCTTTGTAGCTCAGGGGGGGAGGATTCCCTACATCCAAATTAACCGTTCTGTCTTGAAAATATGCAATCTGACCCACACTGAACTTTAGCTTTTCCCTGCCGGTTTGGGCATCAACCAAGCGCGTTGTTAAAGCTGCCGTCAGTTGATTGGCATCCCCTATCCTATCTAAGCCGGAAAAACGGTTTTCCAAGAACAAGCTATTAAAGGAAGGGTCATAAAACGAGGTGTCGAATAAAGGAATATTTCTCTGATCTGCCTTGGGTATATATAAATAAAATAATCTGGGCTCAAGCGTATGCAGATAAGACCTATTAGAAAAATTCACGTTCTTTTCCAGATATAGACCGGTATCAGTAGAAAAAATCGGCAGGGTTCTTGAGATACTGTCAGCAGTTGGTAACACAACGCCTTTGGGATCACTTAACGCATACTGGGTATGCTGCAAAGAGATTTTAGGCGTTAAAAACGCACTGGCAGTTTGCAGTGGAAAACTGACCGACGGTTTAACATTGACACGCTGTCCATTTATTACTGCATCATGCTGAAAATATACATATTCCGTCCCCATTGATGCATTCAACGGCATAAATTTGAATGCATGATTCAAATCAAGATTGACTTGCGGCAATCTTTTATATGGCATGCCTGCGTCTGTTATCGCTTTATCAATCGATTGATAACTATCAACGTGGCCTCGTAAAGAAACGCCTTCGTTTGCATAACCTAGATTAGCCTGACTTAAAAGAAAACTACTGTAAGTAGACATGCTAAGTGCGTTGCCCAAATCAGCGAAATAGTCTTTATCCGACACTTTATTTAAATCGATATTCGAATAAATATGGGGAGTAAATTGGGTGGTATTCTTAAATCCCGCCAAATACCTTGATTTATCAAGAATACTGTCATGAGGCATAAATTCCACGTCCGCACGTCCACCCGTCATCTCTGTCAAATAGCGGAAATTGCCTCCTAATAAAGCCCCTCTATTTGAAAGATACCGCGGCCGAAAAGTGGCATCATAATTAGGTGCTATATTCCAGTAATAAGGCGTTTCCAGCCTAAACCCGCCTCGTTGCGTATTACCAAATGAAGGCGCAAGGAAACCGGAAACACGTCTGTCGTCAATCGGAAAATTAAGATACGGTGAATAAAACACAGGCGTACCTTTAAACTCAAGCCAAGCATTTCTAGCGGAGCCTTCACCGCTGATCTTATTCATCTTTAGCTCGCTCGCATGCACAACCCAATCTTGGTTACCGGGACGGCAACTGGTATAGGCCACATCTTTATATCGAGACAAGGTGCTGCTGTCCCGATAAATCGCATCCGCCCTGCCCCTGAGCGGTGTAGCGGGGGCAATAAACAGCGCGTCCCTCAGCTTAGCCTTATCGGACGCCAAGTTAAGAGATGCCGACTGACTGTGCAGCGCCAATTCATCTTCGCTGTAATAGACGCTACCTTGTAAATCCAGGGTCCCCGAAACAGTGTCGTAACTTGCTTTATTAGAAACTGAGCGTTGATCTGCGCGGACCATTTCAACATTTCCGGTATAGCTGTAGATTTCGTTGTCATATATTTCCGCATAATCGGAATCGATGTCCAGAGGAGATACATCCCTCAAG
>Ga0208882_1000952_pt1 | contig 11860 bp, 10 predicted proteins | sample LakWasMet14_LOW5_2_FD_183862 | JGI IMG/M metagenome (GOLD analysis project Ga0208882, IMG submission 183862) | Freshwater sediment methanotrophic microbial communities from Lake Washington under simulated oxygen tension - Sediment Metagenome... | ecosystem: Environmental > Aquatic > Freshwater >...
CCAGCAAAACACAGATCACTCAGCCCATGCGAACCCTATTGATAAGAGCCTGGATTTTCATGGCGTTTTTTACGGTTATTTTCCTTGCAACGATTGCAATGGGGTTAAAACAACGCTGTCGTTAAAGCAAAATAACAATTATCTGCTGGTGACTCAGCCCGCCAGGGAATCCTCAAGGGAGTTTTATGAAAAAGGAAAATACAGCTGGAATGATGAAAATCGTACCGTTGTTTTAACGCCGCGTAATGAATCGCCTATAAAGCAATATAGTATTGAAGATGAAGGAACGCTCATTCAGCTTAATAGTGGGGGAGGGAAGATGGTGGGCGATGAAGAACGCTATACTTTGCGCAGAAGCGATACGGTAAAGTCGCGTGAGGTGCACATTCACTAGAAGAATGTTCCCAAGGCTGTAAGGCAGGTATTTGCAAGCTGGATTCGCCATTAGGCAATCCACCGCAATTGCTAATCGATCATATTGGTTTACTGTGCGCCTCGGTATCGCTCGCATCTATATTCCACATTGATGGCTGAGTGGCGTACTGCACTGCATCCGGGCATTGCCCTCATATACGGAATATACGGATGATTTTCCGGGAAGTCGGCGTTAATAAATTATTTTTCTCCAAAAACTTATCGTATTTCGATCGGGGTTTTAACAGCCGCCTTTTATGACGGCTGCCCTGCGGATGTTACGGGGGGCGATTGGCCGTATTCAACTTTTTATCGCTATGTTGCTGACGGTGTTTTACCGTTCAATTGGAGCGATATTGTGCTTGATAAGCCAAGCCATTTAGTGGACGCGATGCAATTTCCAGACGGCCGAGCTTAGAAATTGTTAAAGGTCTTCAAATAAATATTATCGAGATGAATCGATAATGTCAGTTCTGCAAAGAATCCAAAAAGAAATTCAATCATATCTTCAATGGCAAGAAAAAATTAGCAACAAAAAGAGTTTCATTTGTGCAGATTATCAGTATGCGCACAAATATGATGCATTTATTTACAATAATTAAATAGGTTTAATTTAGTATTGTTTTTTGTAAGTGTTTGTATTTAATAAACAATAAGTAAATTTAATTTATGTGTTAATTTTGGCTCAGCATTTGCTTTCTATGTTATAGGAGGCCCTAAATGATGAGTGATGCCACTATCAAATCCTAAAGCTTATCAATATAAGCCAGCTCGAATTGGGCATTTCTTAGACGCTTCCTGTAATTGTCATGAAATCTTAAACAAACCGTCATCAGTTTGTTATAGATAAGTTTTAATCTGTATCTGAAAAGCAAAACCGTTTAAACGGAAAATTTGCGGTTTTATACGATTTCTTCAGGAGAATAAAAATGAATCTGCTCAATTTCATCCAAAAAGAGTTCTATGCAGCATTGCAGGAGGCTAACCGCCCATTATTTCCGGAAGGCTCCGAGAATGATGAGCATTATATGGAACTGTTTAACTTCTATCATTCGCTTAAAGGCAAGACCATCGATACAAGGAACGGTGAGTCGTTATTTCCAATAACAATTGATAACGTCTATTTTATTAATAAGGAAATAACTAAAGCGCGGGACCAAAAGTTACCTGAGGCATCGGCCCTGGCTGATTTTGAGGTAAAAAACTGGATGCCCGCTTAAATTCATGAAAATCCGGATGCTAAATCAGTATCCGGATTCCTCCTGTCAAGCGGCAAACTTTGAGTTTAAGTAAACTAGTCAGCCGTGCCCGCCATTGAGCTATAACCTCCCTTTAATGCGATTCGTACGACCCTGTTGTGCAGTCTGGGTTCGCCTTGAGGGACACATCACTGCAATTACTACAAAGCCTAATTAAGCAACGGAAATATGGCCCAATAGGGGTTCCCGTCCCGAGTGAAAGTGTCCTAGAGCATTTCTTTGTTAGTCAGAAACATAGCCCGAATTTTTAAAAACACTTGTCTCGTTCCCACGTGCTACCAAGGAATGCCGTCTGGGATGCGTGACCTTGTAGTTTAAGGAGTCGCTGCCGCGGCGCTCTACCCATCCACTCTGCCTATTGGTTTCGGCGAAAGCCCCGGTGCTCGGCGCGGCAAACGGGACCCAGTCCGTGCAACTGCAAGGGCCTACCGCTCAATAGAGTGAGTTTAACAATGGGAGTAATCTTAAATAATCGAGAATTGCTAGTAAATGATGAATGAAGAGAATGTTATTTATGTAAACGGACATTCTCGTTTATCGGCTTGAATCTTAATGCTATTAGGCGGATATTTGTAAGGTGGCTTCGGTTTTACAATCTGCCGCAACTGCTACAGTTCCGGCCATGGGTGAGTTGTGCATGAACATCATGCCGGCACTGCGAAGTCACCCCATGTTACATTGGGCCCCAATTGTTATCTAAAATAGGAGATTCTCATGTTCAAGATTATTTTGGCTCTAGTCACTGCCCTGTCGATGCAAGGCTGCGCATCGACCCGCCCGGTTCTTTATCCAAATCACCAATACAATACCGTCGGATCAAAAGCCGCAGAACGTGATATCGAGGCTTGCATGGATCTTGCTGAGGCTGCCGGTGCCGATTCCGGCGGCAGCGAGGCGGGGCGGGCGGCAACTGATACCGTTGGAGGTGCCGCCATCGGCGCTGCATCGGGCGCTGTGGGAGGTGCGGTGGTCGGCGCGGCGGGTTCAGGGTCGGCGATCGGAGCGGCTAGCGGCGCGACTGTAGGACTGCTGCGCTGGATATTCAGCGAACCGGAACGCAGCCCGGCCTATGAGAACTTTGTAAACAGATGTCTTCAGGAGCGCGGCTATCAGCCTGTTGGCTGGGATTAAACGGTCATCACTCGCGATGACTATTGTGATCGTGTTTCTGCGAATAATCAGGATCGAAAAACTATGCAAAAAGACAGCTACACAATAAGAACCATGACCCGGCAAGAAGTTAATATCGCGGTCGATTGGGCTGCCGAAGAGGGATGGAATCCCGGCTTACATGATGCCGATTGTTTTTACGCTGCCGATCCAAGCGGTTTTCTGGTCGGATTGCTTGGCGATGAGCCCATTGCAACGATTTCAGCCGTGAAATATGGCGATTCATTCGGTTTTATTGGGTTTTATATCGTCAAGCCGGAGTATCGCGGCCAGGGCTACGGCATTCGCATATGGAACGCCGGGTTGGCGTTACTTGGCGGCCGCACCATTGGTCTTGACGGGGTAGTCGCCCAGCAGGATAACTACAACAAGTCGGGATTTACCTTAGCCTATAGCAATGTCCGGTATCAGGGAAATGGCGGCGGGAATTATCCGGCTGATGCCGGCATTGTGCCGTTGTCTACGCTGGCTTTTGATGATATTTGCGCATACGACCAGGCTTTTTTTTCCGACAATCGCAGGGAGTTTCTGAGATGCTGGATTAATCAGCCGCAAAGTATGGCGTTAGGCATTCTGCGCGGCAACAAGCTGGCCGGTTATGGGCTTATGCGCATCTGCCGCACAGGATTCAAGGTGGGGCCATTGTTCGCAGACAGCCCTGAGTGTGCCGAGCAGCTTTTTGCGGCTTTAAAATCGCATGCCCCGGAAAGCGCTTCGGTTTTTCTGGATATACCGGCCGTGAATGCGGCGGCAGTCGATTTGGTGAATCGGCACAATATGACGGTTTCGTTCGAGACGGCCCGCATGTATGCAGGACAATGCCCTGACTTGCCGATAAACCGGCTGTTCGGCGTGACGACTTTTGAGCTTGGATGATTGCGTTTGTTGGGCATTGGGACAATGCCCTTTATTCAGCAACTAATCTCTATGGGGCGGAATTGGAAGATTCTTGGCCCCGGACGGCCATTAATTTTCCTGGTGTTCCGCATCTTCTTGCTTAGGGGCTTCGTGTTCCGAATCTTCCAGTTTTGGAGAATCCTGTTCCAGGGCTTCCTGTTCCGGCCTTTCGGCTTTTAACAGTTCGGAGATAAGTCCAAGATGGGGCGCTAATTGAGGTATTTCAGGAATACTCCAGGCTTTTCCTGTAATGCGCGACAGTATATTACTCAACCATATCCGGTTCGATTCTGCTTTTTGGAGGATGAATTGATAGACGCCGTTATTGTTAACGATGGCAAAATCCTCCATCCAAACATCAATGGTTTCAACTTCGCCGACAAGCTGAATTTGAACGTATGCTGTTCGCGTGTCGAGGTCGAAACTAAAGTTTTTTAATTCTGCGATGCCTTTCAGCACTATATTCGCCACCCATATAACCATAATGTCGGGCGTGCATTTTATTGCTATCTTAATTAAACCGGCTTTGAAGCTCATATTTATCCTTATTAGTTGTGTAGTGAATTTTCAAATCTAGTCGCTCTTTGTTTTGGTCATTTAATCATAACCCCAAAATGTTGCCAAACTCTCCTGCTACGAAACATTATTTTCCAATCAAATAGCCGTAAAACATGCTGCCGGTTGATTCTGGGTTTATCGAGTTGATCGCGAATTTTTGTAAAATCCGTTGATACCTGAATCAAATAACCAAGGGGCGAATATGATGCAGCTTAAAAATATAGCCAGCCTTTTGTTATCTCGGCAATAATGGATTGGTTGCACATGATCTGCCGTTGCTTGTGACTCAGCGCTTAGAGCGGAATAGCCAGTCCCGGTATTCAGTTTTGCGGCTGCGCTTAATTGAATGCGGCAATGTCTTGCGTTTAGGGCGGGGGTCCTTTATGCAAGAGATAACACATCATACAGACCATCTTAAAGGAGGTGCTTTATGAATATCGATTGGAAAGCTCTTTTTTTACCTGATATTCCTTTAATCGAGATCGTGTTACGCAGCTCGATAATGTATCTTTCGCTCTTCATTCTGTTGCGCATCATTCTTAAGCGACAGTCCGGAACACTGGGCATAACCGATTTACTTCTGATCACTCTTCTTGCCGATGCTTCGCAGAATGGTATGGCGGGTGAATACAAGTCTATTCCCAACGGCATACTGCTGGTTGCCACTATTATTTTCTGGAATTTTGCGCTCGATTGGCTGAGTTATAAATCACCCATCTTCCAACGTCTTATTGAACCGCCGCCGCTCCTTCTGGTAAAAAACGGTCAATTATTACGTAGAAACATGAGAAAGGAATTAGTAACTGACGAGGAATTGATGGTGCAGCTTCGCGAGCAAGGGGTTTCCGATATTTCAAATGTGAAGGAGGCTTATATGGAAAGCGATGGGCACATAAGCGTCGTTGAAAACAAATAAAGGCATCATTAAAACGAGGGCAAAAAAAGAATAGTTGAAGAAAGGCTGGGCTTTGAGTGAATTGCAGATGCTCAAGAATGTTGATGCCAGTTAGAGCCTGCGGCAGTATGGGGTCCACTTTACCTTCTTCTAATAGTTGAACCAAGGTTGGTATGTATTCTGTTAACTAAAAGCAAGATTATGTCCAAGCTGATTATCGTTTAGCGACCTCTGTTACCGATTAATGCGGCCGCATTAATCTTGCTCACGCTGATACCACCGCCCTGTATACCCGGTTTCGGCCTTGTGCTTTGGCTTTATATAGTGCTTGGTCAGCCTGATAAAAAATCGCCGAACCAATTTTTTCGCTAAACTCTGCCGCATGATGCCCACTCCGAATTTCTGTTTTTATTTCTGCCGGCAAATCATCAGGATAAACGGCTAAACCGATACTGGCGCTGACAGGCACCACGGTACCGTGCTGATTCTCGATTGCCTGCTGCTCGATTCTCTGGCGAATCCGCTCCGCAATAGCGTGAGCCTCGTCAGCACGGGTATCCGGTAACAAGATGCAGAATTCTTCCCCGCCATGACGAGCCGCTTCATCATATTCGCGGATGCAGTCGGCAACCTGCAACAGCACAATGTCGCCAAAATCGTGACCATTACGGTCGTTGACCTGCTTGAAGTGATCCAAATCGAGAATCAGCAAGGCAAAGGTCATCTGGTTATCGCGCAGGCAGCGTTGAATTTCCCGTTTCAAGCAGCGTTGAAATTCAATGGCAGTCAACAAATTGGTACGGGTATCGAGCCTGGCTTGCTCCATTATTAATCGCATATTATTTGGTTTCAGTACTTGCGCCAGGCTGCCAAAACCTCTGATCCATTGCCGTAGCCGCTCGCCATCCGCAATACCGTAGGCTTCCAGTAAAAAATAGCCGTTATGATGATAATCCTCTGGTTTAATGATATGGATTCGCTCAGCGACCAATACATGATCACACACATAGCTGTAGAGTTCTTCAGCAAATTCTATGTGCAAACAAGCGATTTTTTCGGGAGCATGAGGGAAATTCAATTGCCTCTGCAAGAAGTCTTGCACATCAAAATCGGGTGTTGGCTGAATGGCCGGAGTCTCTGTCAACTCAATCGCCAAAATCTTGCGGGCCGCCAGCACCAACGGATCTCGACTTTGGCCATAGGAACCTAAAGCCAGCAAGCTCTCATCACGTTTAATTAAGCCAAACACATTGAACTGAAGAAGCTCCTTTTTTCCTTGATAACGTATCGTTACTTGCCTGTTTTTTAGCAATGCCGTGGACAGTGTTTCCGCCACCGCATCGAGTGCAACAGGACTGGATAACACGCCGTCCCAGTGTGGTAGCCACAATACGCGTTGGCTCCAGGCTAACGCCTCGGGATCATCCTTTATCTTCTGTTCGGCACAGATAAACCGGTCTTGCAATGCAGCCCGGTATTCCGCAGGCAATAAATGGCGGAGATAGCGGTTAGCAAAATGGTAGATAAGCGCTTCGCCAGGAGACAGCATTTCATTCATATAGTTATTATCAATTGAGCTAAATAGGAAACTCTAAGTTAGATTACAGCTTGAGTATTTGGGATGACATTGAGCAGCAATCCGACGAGCCATTTTCACTGGCTATCCTACGGGAGCGGCCTTGCCGTCATAGCTGATTAGCCTTCGTAAACGCTTACCAAGACTAGACCAGTTTCATCGGACTGAGGTTTTAGATTTACCCAGTTTTAAATAACTTAGAAAACATAACTTCGCTGACGACTAAAACTCTAGCATTAGTTATCAGTGACCATGGGTATTATTGACCTTCGCTCTTATAAAATCCATGGTTATAAGAAATTTTCTTTTATGGGCAATCCTTGGCTATCCGTTTTAACGAGGCTTTGTAAACTGTTGAGCTATTCATTGTTACGGTTAATACAGCAAATTTCTTTGCATCCCAACGACTATCGGAATAAAGGAGAGATGCCCATATTTTGGATCATCAAATAAACGGACTCGGCCTGATAGCTGGTATTTGGACCTGAAGATACCTTATTTTGGCGCACCAAATGAACAGGCTTGGCATGTTGTTGGATTTTTCCTCCGTTTATCCGGAGTTTTCCATCATCTACAACTATTAAAAAACACGATCAAATAGGCGATTAAAGTTCAGGGCTGGTATTCAAGCCATTGTGTGATAGCGCACCGACTAAAAATACTTGTGCATATATGATTAATCCAGCTTGAATCCGCCGTTTTTTTTGGGATTTGTGCTTAAACCGAACGCAGTTGAACATGGCTTCGATGTCATTTTCTATCTTATTGATAATGGCATGCCATTATTAACCCCTCACAAACGTTAATAGTTATTTTCACATGAGCAGGCAATCAACTAGATATTACCGTTGAAATCATTTTCACGATAAAGCTGATCTTTATAACTCTCCAAAGATAAGGAAACCATTATGAAAATCAAAAAAAGTGTTTATGAAATATCTGACGTCATAAATATGCACCCGTTAGAGCAGACGAACTTGAATTTTTTTAAAATTTTCAGTTTACCGGTTTGGCTGGTCATTATAAGCATCAGCCTTAGTCTTGCATCCAATTCGGTAAACGCCGGCACTGAAGATACCGATTTATATTACCGATATGTTCCTTATCAAGGTCCGTCAAGTACCACGGAAACCGGCAGCCAAAAACCTGCGCAGCCTTCAGGGGCAAGTGAGACTGAAGCTAAAAAAGCTGAACAAGCCACAAGCACAGGCGAAAAGGGCGGGGAGGCGGGCCAAGCCGCTGCCGGCACACCGAGTCAGGAAACTACAAAGCCAAGCGAACCATCCGCTACAGCAGGAACTAGCGGCCAAGCCCCCGCTTCTGGTAGTCAAGGGGCCACCGGTCAAAGCACTCAGCAAGGTAGTCAAGATGCTAACCGCCAAAGTACTCAGCAGGGCAGTCAAGGCGCTACAGGTCAAAGCACTCAGCAAGCCAATGCGCCGAAGACTGAATGTCCATTTGCAGGTGAACAAAAACCGCCTGTACAAAGGTCTGAAAGAAATACGGGGGAATTTCCTTTATACCCTACATTTTGTCAAGCCGATGTCAATGGCGATCACTACATTACCAAGGATGAATTGCAAAACTTCCCTGAACTGCTACGCGTCTTTGACAAGGTCGATGCCGGAAAAGATGGCAAACTGGAACAACATGAATTTGCTAACCTGGAAATGGAAACTTCTCGGGAAGGAGAAATCTAATGATCGGGGGTATCCGGAACAAATATTATAGTTAAATTAAAAAGCGCGGATGCCATGGGCTGCAAGTGAATTAGCGGCCCGCTCGCCCGTCAACTAAAACCACGAAGGCACGAAGACACAAAGCTTTTACCCGGATTTTTCTTTATGTTTCGAGCTTTACTCCATTGTCGAAACTGTTCGTGCCTTCGTGGTTATGCCTTTAGACAGGCATTAATTACCAGCGTGTTATCGGAATTAATCGTCAACCGATAGTGCAAAGCAAGACCGCGTTTTTGATTGTCATAATGACATAATAAAGCTGTCACACTGCTGTAATAAATTTGTCATATTCTGATTTAAGTATTTATACCTATGCGCTTAATCGGAACTACATGTCAATCCTGCATACCGAACTCATAAAAATTCTTAACGGCAAGCAATTAACGCCTCATTTTCAGCCCATTGTTTCTTTAGCGCAAAAGAAAATCATAGGCTACGAAGCCTTAATCCGCGGGCCATCCGATAGCTCGCTGCACAGCCCGTTTAACTTGTTCGACACGGCCGAACGTTTCGATTTAAGCACCAAACTTGAATACATCTGCCGGGAAGTCACCATAAAGCGTTACGCCAGCCTGAATATCAGGGAAAAGCTTTTCATTAACGTAAGCCCATCTGTGTTGTTGCAACCGGACTTTAAAAAAGGGGAAACGCTTAAGCTGCTGGACCAATTCGGCATTGATCCGCGATGTGTGGTAATTGAATTGACCGAACATCAGCCGACGGATGATTTTCAATTAATGCGCGAAGCGGTCAGCCATTACCGAAAAATGGGCTTTGAAATCGCCATCGATGATTTGGGTGCCGGCTACTCAGGATTGAGGTTATGGTCAGAGTTACAGCCTGAGTACGTAAAAATCGACATGCATTTTATACAAGGCATCCATAACGACCCGGTCAAGCTTAATTTTGTACGATCCATTCAAAACATTGCCAGTTCTCTCAATTGCAACGTTATCGCTGAAGGCATCGAAACGGAAGAGGAATTTAAAGCCGTAGAGCAATTGGGTATCACTCACGCGCAGGGCTATTATTTTGCCAGGCCAACGGCCGTTCCTTTAGAGAAAGTTGATAAATCCCTGTTTATTATCAGCGCCCAGCCAAATCAGTTTAACGCTATCAAAGCCGCTCATCTCGTTAAATATGTAATGCCGGTTTCGTCAGAAACCGCGATCAGTGACGTCATGAGCTTATTCCATCACGATAGTGATTTAACTATTTTGCCTCTGGTTGATGGCAATGCAGCGACTGGTCTTATTTTCCGCGACCACTTTTTGTCCAAACTGTTTTCCAGTCGCTACGGTATAGAACTGTATGGAAAAAAGCCCATAAAGTCATTCATAGACAAAACGCCGTTAAGTTTTGATCAAGACACCCCCATTGAGCTGGTCAGCAAACAACTGACGTCGATAATGCGTAATGATCAGGCTTTTATTATCACCCATAACGGGGAATATGCAGGGATAGGGACGATATTGAAACTGCTCGAAGAAATCACCCGTCAGCAAATCCATAACGCCAAACACGCCAATCCTCTTACGCTGTTGCCAGGTAGCGTTCCCGTCAATGACCAGATCGACCAATTGTTGGCAGCCAAAGTACCTTTTAGTTTCGGCTACTTTGATCTGGACAACTTCAAGCCGTTTAATGATGTATACGGCTACAGCGCGGGCGACGATATTATTAAAGCCGTTGCCAACACGCTGACTCAACACATTCCTGCTGAGAGCGGCCTGGTAGGGCATGTCGGCGGAGATGATTTTATAGTCATTTTTACCGGTGATGATTGGGGAAAGTGCTGTAAAAATATTTTGAACGACTTCCAGGGAACCGTCCCCAGCTATTACAAAGATGAGGATGTCAAAACGGGCGGTATCTTTACTGAAAACAGAGCGGGAGAAAAATGCTTTTTTCCGTTGATCAGTTTGTCGATTGGCTTGGTGGATTCAGTTGCAACCAGTCAATGTCAGTCACATGTGGATATAGCCGATTTAGCATCCGAAGCCAAAAAACAGGCCAAAAAAATTGAAGGGAATAGTTTGTTTATTAACCAACGGAAAGTGGAAAAAGGCAGAAAAAATCTTCAATTTTCTGCTTATGGGACAGTTACAAAACTGCATGTGGTTAATTAACCCTTAAGCGGATATCCCATTTTCCTTATACAACGTGAAAGCGTGGAACTAGTAAATAATATAAAAAGGTTCTTAAAATGTTTGGTTATATAAGTTTCAAAGTCCGTATATTACTCGGTTTTCTCGCCATCATCAGTTTGATGATAGGCATAGTTGGCGTGGGTTTGCTTAGTTTTTCGCAGACTCAGCGCGATGTCGCGAAAGTAGATGATACCTATTTGCCCAATGCGTTGTTGGCCGAGCGTATGGCGGTTTATACCGTCCAAGTACAACAACTGCTTACCCAAGCTTCAATCAGCCAGGACCCGGACAGTTTTCAGGATGCCCAAAGGGCTGTCGAAGACTTCAAGCAGGGCATTGCACAGTTTCGTGAGCGTCTGCAGGCGGATGCCTCAACGAATTCGGAATCTGTTCAGTCCAGCCAAGGTGCAACATTAAACAATTTCGCTTCATCCGAGATGAAGTTGAAAGAATTGGCGGCCCTCGATACCGCTTTTGACTGGTACTACAGCGAAGGCAAGCGTATGACCGCGGTCTACTCTGCCGAGGGCGTTGATGCCGGTAACCAGGTCCTGAACGATTTCAATAAACTGGCGAAAAACCTGCGCACGCAACTCAACAGAATTAAAAATCAGGGTGTGAACGACGCTAAAAATAACGCCCATGCCATTGTCGAATCAACCAAGCGTGCGTCCATGATCATGCTGGTCATATCGTTGACCGGCATCGGCCTGGGATTGGGCATTGCTTTTTACTTAACCCGCTACCTGAACAAGAGTTTGGGCATTGACCCTTACTTTGCAAAAGCGATTGCCATGGAAATTGCCGAAGGCAATTTAACGCGGGATATTCAGGTTAATGACAACGACAAAAGTAGTTTGCTCTATGCGATGAAACATATGCAGCAACAACTGCTGGATCGCATCACAGCGGATCGGAAAGCCGCCGACGAAACCCTGCGCGTCAAGATCGCGTTGGACAACGTCAGCACCGGCGTGATGATCGCCGACAACGACCGCCACATCATCTACGCCAACCGGGAAGTGATCAAGATTCTCGGCAAGACCGACAGGGAAGCTACCTCGCGCAACGGCGGAGCAAGCGTCTCGATCGACCGCCTGGTCGGCGCCCGCATCGATGATTTCCACGCCCATCCCTCGCACCAGGCCGACCTGCTGGCCGCCTTAACCGGCACCTATACCGCCGGCATGACGGTCGGCGGT
>Ga0208882_1000955_pt1 | contig 11834 bp, 6 predicted proteins | sample LakWasMet14_LOW5_2_FD_183862 | JGI IMG/M metagenome (GOLD analysis project Ga0208882, IMG submission 183862) | Freshwater sediment methanotrophic microbial communities from Lake Washington under simulated oxygen tension - Sediment Metagenome... | ecosystem: Environmental > Aquatic > Freshwater >...
CGAGTCGCGGCAGCGAAAAATCATCCACCAAATGCCGATTTTCGGACCGGTCATCGACATAACCGATCACTTGCAAACCGGCCCAGGATGATTGGCTCAACTGTCGGCTAACCGCAACGGCCATCTGGTTTAATCCGACCAGGACGATACGCCCCTGAGACCAGCCGCGAGCACGCAACCATTGCAACATATGGGAAAGCAGGCTACGGGCGGTGAGTACGAATAACAAGCCCAGCACCCACCAGGTAACAATCCAGCGATAACTGGAACCGAACCAGAAATGCAAACGAATCAGCGCAACAATGGAGATAACCGACACGATGGCCGATACCCAAGCCCTGACGATACGCGGAATTTCCCCGCGCATCGCATCATTGCGCCAGGGCCGGTAAACCTGGCCGATTTCGAAAAAGATGATGGCCGCCAAAATACCCAGGGAGACCACTATGCGGTAGTCCTGATCGATGACAAACTGGCGAAGCCATAAATAATGGGAGACCCAAGCGGCGCCAATGAGCATGGCTATATCGATAAACCGCAGCAACAGGATCACCGTGTGTCCATATTGCTTAAAGAGCCCGTTGAAGATGTTACCTATACCGAGTGGCATATTCGTTAACTCCCTATTCTGTCTGTGTCCAATAATGAACGGCGAAACCGTTCATCCCCAAAGCCATCGCGACCGGCGTTACGCGCAGGTCGCTACGTTTGGATAAAGGTTACAGAAGCAAGATGAGGGGAATCCTGTAGGTTTAATTAAAATCAGATGAAGATCGGAGTAATTTTATGAAAGGATCAATATGCGTGATTACAGCATTTGTCCAATAGATATTAATCGTCCCAAAAGTTCTCGCATCAAACTGGGGATCCGTAATTCCAAATTGGTCTAACCGTAGAGACGCGATTTATCGCGTCTAGATTAGCGCTATTCCCGTGATTATCCGGAGATTCCTCAAAAGACGCGATAAATCGCGTCTCTACCGTCTGCAATAGTCTCGCCAACAAACAATGTTGTTTTATTTTATGTAAGATCTGATATGGAAAACGTGCAAAAGCTTTGGGGACGATTAATATTTAACAGCGCCAGTACCCTACGGGGCTGGGCTATCGATTGATTTGGTATAGATGATCACAACAACCCATTAGCCAGTTCATCAAGTAAATACTTTCTAAGCTGCCTTTCGCCGCGGATGACATAAAGTATATATACCTCACGCGGTCACGCCTGCGGATTTTTCAAATAGCTGAAATTTTGGGTTTAAAAGTGTTTTTACTTGCTCCTTGAAAACAGATTTCATCTTATCAAGGCAGTCGTCAATGGCTTCTGTTCGGCGACAACTATTCTGGCACGTGGGGTCAACATCGGAATTTTTCCAGGTTGAAGCGTAGGGTTATTGCTTTTCAATCGCCTATTTCCGTTGTTTAAACCGATAGGAGTCATTGCCGGTTTCGAGAATATCGCAGTGATGGGTAATGCGATCCAATAAGGCTGTGGTCATTTTCGCATCACCGAACACCTGCACTCATTCGGCAAAATTAAGATTGGTCGTGATGATCAGCGACGTTTTCTCATACAGCTGACTGATCAGATGAAACAGCAAAGCGCCACCGGACTCAGGGAATGGCAGGTAGCCAAGTTCATCAAGGATAACCGCATCGATATGTATCTCAACTGCTTGGCCAAGTTTCCGGCCTTGCCCCATTGTTTTTCCTTTTCCAGTTTGATTGACGAGATCGACCGCGTTGTAGAAGCGAATGCGTTTTCCTTGATGGATAGCCGATACGGCCAAAGCGGTCGCCAAATGGGTTTTTCCCGTGCCCGTACCACCGACCAAAATCAGGTTGTGCGCCTGATCCATGAAGCTGGCCGTCGCCAATTGTTCAATGCGGGATTGCTCCACGGGTGTTTCGCTCCAGTCAAAATGGATTAAGTCGTGATAAACATCTGCCGGCTATACGTCAGCCGGAAATGAGCAACCTTGATGGTTTGCGACACGCCGCCTAACATCACGACTTCATGACGCCAATCAAACTGGCAGGTCTCTCCGGCTGGAAAAAACAGCGGCACAAAGACTTGTGTCATAGCCTGACGGTGGCCGGCTTGCTATTTCCAGTTCAGCACAAACCGTTGAACAGGACCATACGAACCTTGATAGCCTACCACCTGCAAGCATTCAAACAACCGTTGTGCCGTCCGACATTGACGTTTCGGCAGTTTTGCATCCAACACCAGCCAATCGGGTAATTGCGCTTGAAACTCACCCAACTTGGGCGCGGGTTGATGCTGACGCTGATAATTGGGTTCCGCTTGAGCTTTTAACGCTTTGCGAACCGTAGGTCGAGAAAGTGTAAGACTGCGCGCAATTGAGCTGATGCTCTCGCCCGCTCACAAAATGACGCCGTCTGATTTCGGCTATAAATTCCATCGATAACACCCAGGGTAACTCCGGTAAAAATACCGGATGATTGCACACTATCGGGGTGGTAACTTTTCAATGTTGATTTCCCCGATTCCCTGGTAAGTTTTGCATGGTGATTAACACCTGCGGTAACCCTACGTTAAACATCTACCCGCATTAGTAGTGGGGCTAGGAGTTTTAAAAACCGGGAAATTTCAGTTAAAAAAAGTTATTTGGGTTATAGCTCCAGGCCCATATTTTTTTACTTTTCTATTTATTTTGTCTTCAAAATCTCTCCATGATCGATACGCATTTTTGCTATTTTTTACATTTTTGGTTTGAGCTTCGACATATCCCGGTTTTTTCCATCGATTTACAGTTATGTTTTGAGGGAAAATATTTTTTATATCTGTACCGCTACCACCATTTTGCATCCCTACGATATGTCCGGCATCCCATTTTTGTCCCTTAACTTTTGGGTTTTTTACTTTAATGAATCTCGTTTTATCGGTACCATTATCGCTTTTGTATTTAATTTTTAATGTAACCGTTTTTGGAATATATGTGCTTGGGTTATTTGCAAACTTTCTCGTTTTCTCACTGGTAGCCGTTCCCTTCCCCTTTCCCAATTTGGAAGTACATGTGGTGTTATGAACCAACACCTGCTTATCACTGTCGCCAGCGAAATAGGTGTGCGCCTCTGCGACCTCGAAGTTATAAACACGCGTTGGAGTGTCATTCGCCGTTACCTTGCTTACCGGATGTACCTGACCGTTTTTGTCTCGTAATAGATCGCCCTGCTTTAGTAGGTAAGCCTTTACCCAGCTATCGGACTGAGTCCAGAAAGGATGCTCACGGGTGGTGACGAGGGTCATGCCTTCGATCTGCACTTCAATGATATCATGGGCTTCGCGTTGGTGCAGCGCCAAAACCGGGTAAGTGCTAACCGTCCCATTTTCTGACCGCGCCCAAACCGAATCGCCAGTACGGATTTTTTCAATATCTTGAGTGCCGCTTTGCGTAGCGATTTGTGTGCCTGCCGCGAAACTGAAACAATTCCTTGCGTCGGATGCGCTGAGCAGCGGGTCATTCTCGCTCTCACTCGCTGCGATGCTTAAGGAACGGTTTTTCACAGCTCCAGCACCTTCAGCTAAGCTTTCGCCGCCACGCGCCATCATTCGACTGGCACTGCCGGCCAGCGCGCCAGCACCCGCAGCTACGCCCGCTGTCAGGCCACCAAATGCACCGCCCATCAAGCTTGCCTCGGCAATGTCCTTTGGGCTTCCGCCACCTAATGCTGAGTATGCTGCGCTTTCTCCGGCTCCCACGGCGATTGAGCCGGCGATGCCGGTTGCGACACCCACTTCAAAGGCGGCGGCGCCAATGGCGCCACCGGCTGCGCCAATCGTTGCTCCTGCAAAGATTCCGGCATAGGTATTACCTTTGCGCCAATCCCAATGCGATGGATCCATTTCGTGATTAACTGCGGAACCGCCAGTATAGGCGCCGGCGACGACGACTGCCGCCAGTATCAGTAGTTGGACGAATTCGCCGTTTGGATCGGTTAAGGTCAGTGGATCGTTGCCCACATAAGCGTATGGACTGGCAAACTGATTTTGCGGGTCGGGCTGGAGAAAGCGCCCAAGCGTGGGATGTTGATAACGCGCACCCAAATAATTGAGCCCAACCGTTTGATCCAGTTCCGCACCGGTAAATTTAGGACGAAAATCGTTGGGGCCGGAACTACGGTTTTGGTCGATGTCGCCATAGGGCAAATAAGCCACTACGGAACTTTCCTTTCCTTCGTCATCGGTTACTAATACCGAGCTTCCCAGGGTATCCGTGTTGAAATAAAGGTCACCGACTACCGGCAAGCCGTCGCCCGCGCTTAAATTAGCGGCGGTTTGGACAGGCCAAGTTGCGGTCAAGAAGGTCGCCATGATCCAAGGAACGGTCGCTGACCTCCAGGGCGCACAGTTTCCGCCACTTGCTTCATTTGAAAGCTTCGCTTTATGTCCGAGCCACAAGCTGACGATCAAGGTCAGCAACAGTATCATCCAAAACAAATGGGCGAGGGATAGCTCAGACAATAAGGAGTCGATGTTGCCGATTGTGGCTTCGACGCGGGGGTGCCAGAGGTGCTGACTCAGGCCTTGTATATTTATCCCCAAACCGACTAAGTCGGCGGTAGCCTGATCCGTCGGAGCGTTTACTGTTGAAGCGGCTATGCGGCCATCCGGCCCATTGATGTAGCGGGTATACAACGTTTGACCGTTACTGATCGTTACATCGAAATCAGCCGAGACATAAAGCGATATAGCTCCTGAAGCATCGGTACGTTTCAGGCGGTTGCCGGCAAAGTCATAAAGATAACTTGTTTGTGATGTACCGTTCAGTTTGACGTTATCGAGGTTGCCGCCAGTGTTATAGTTGTAATTCCAGTTAGCGTTTGTCCAGTTTAAGTTGCTGACGTTGCCTGCTCCATCATGCCCAGCTACTAGGCCATTGCTTGCCCCGGCCAGATGATTGGTGTTGGGCGCATAGGTATAAGTGATGCCATCTTTGAGCGTGATGTTGCCAGCGCTGTCGTATGCATAATCAAGCGTACCGTAAGGGCCTGTCGCTTGTTTGAGCCAGCCCATTGAATCGTAGGTGTAGGTATTGCTTTCAGCTGGGCTGCTGCCGTGAACCGCGTTTGATGTGGCAAACTGGCCAACCTTATTCCAGCTGTATGAGGCGTTATAGCGGGCGGTGCCGCTTGCTGTGAGGCTCATGGACTTGGGGCGGGCCATGCTTTCAGCATAGGAATAATAATCGAAAGCTGTATTTGTACCGTTGCCGAAAGCGGCGTTGATCACTTGGTTTTGGGCTGAATATTTGGAATAGTTTGCAATTTGGCGTGAGCTGGCTTGCGCACTATCCTTGAAATCCTGGGTAGTAAGGTTGCCAACTGCATCGTAGCCGGTATTCAGTACCGCGTTATCTGGGTAAATCAGCTGAGTTAACAAGCCTGTAGGTGCATAGTCGTAAGACTCCGTATAGGTATGTCCATCAATAAGCAGTGATTCTTGCTGCACTTCGCCATAGGGCGTATAGGCAAAGTTTTGCGTCGCCGTCGGCATGACTACTTGCGTCAGTTGACCTAATCCATTCTGGGCAGTTGTACTGTCATAGGTATAAGAATAGGCATAGACTTGGCCATTTACGCTGGTGGATTGCAGCAACACCCGGCCCAAAGCGTCATAAGTGTAAGCGATGGATTTATTATCCGGCGATTGAATAGTTGTCAGCAGCCCTTGAGCATTGTAAATAAAATGTTTTTCACCGGAGTCGGCGCTGGTTGATCCGATCACCCTTCTTAGCGAATCATAATTAAAGGTGGTGACGTTACCGTTTGGGCCAATGCTTTGGCTGGTTTGTACCAATGGGTCATATTGCTTAGTTGTCGTGCCGCCATTGCGGCCTACGGTTTTAGTGACAGCTTCGCGCACGGAACGATAGACCGTGTTACTGCGTTCATCCGCAGTGCCACGGGCAAGCGTACTGAGTACCTGGAGCTCACCTTTAATGTATTCTATATTTTGTATCACACCATCTGGCTGAGTGAGCTTGATGGGTCGGCTAAAGCTATCGTACTCATAGCTCATCCAAGAGGCGGCCGCGTCCACGAAGTGTGGGTATGAGTTTTGCGATAAAAGACCAAGATTGTTGTAAGTTTGTTCAGCCACAACCTCTTGACCACCCACTGGCCCCGACTGAATTGCACGTATAGACCTGCCCAGCCCATCGACATAAAGCCGCGAGTATGGCCAAGTGGTAGGATCGGCACCGGACCAATCGTGCCGTTCGCGCGTCTCTACATAGGATCCGCTACTGTCTTGGCTGTATTGGATAGTGCTCAATAATTCGCTGGCTAGACCTGAATTGCTGCTGGGCAGTGGCCCGTACGTCTTTATCTGGCGGCCAAAGCCGTCGTATTCGTTTTTGTTTTGGTTGCCGTTCGCATCGATTTCGATCAGCAGATTGCCGAAGCCTGCGTCATAACTCATTTGCGTGGTTAGCTGCAAACCGCTTGAAAGCACGGGGGATGTCACCTGAATGACGAAGCGCTTAGATGTGTCCAGGGTCAAGCGAGTGGTATTGCCTGCCCAATCGGTCATGCTGGTGACGTTGCCGAAGCCGTCGTAGGTTTCGCTTTGTGTCAGCCAAACGCTGTTTTGATTATCCCAAGCATCAAGCGCGGCAGGGTTTAGGTTGGTGTCATAACCGGTACGATCCCAAATAAGGTCGGTTGTGTTATTCCAAGCGGTGCTTGGCGTTTGCAAGAAAGTGCGGCAACTCGATGCGGTTCGCGTCGTGCGATGGCTTTGTATATAGCCAAGTCGCCATTGCGTTGTGTCATTGAGATAAACCCAGCAATCGTATACATCGTCCGATGGGTCGTTGGTTTGGCCTAGGTCTTGAATCAGTGAGGCGTTGCCATACGTGTCGTATTCGTATTTTTTTTCATAGACGTAATCGGCGCTACCTGCGGTATAGGTTGAAGATTGTTCCGATAGGGGCAGTACTACAGCGACATTGGTATAAGGCTTGATCACTGTAGGCGTAAAGGTGCTTTTTGTCATCAAGCCGCCATTACTGGCAAACTGGCTCACTTGATCGATGAAGCCGACGATGGGGTAATTTTGGGTATAATGGGTTAGTGAATAACTTTTGTCGGCCACTGTCGTGCGTTTGATTTGTTGAAATCCAAGCCAACGCCGCAAATCTATCTGGGTGCGAGCGCCTTGATATAGGTATGTAAATGCATAGTTCGCACCTTTGCCGTCAAATTGTGTGTAGTTATCGACTAGATAAAGCGGCGTGCGAACATCCAGAACGGGGTAAGTGACAGGATCGCCGTTCAGATAGATCGCGTTATTCGTCATCGGTTGATAACTGAAACGGGCGCCGCCACCGAGGCCATTGGTGGCAGAAGTAAGCAAATCCGGGAAGCCTGATTTATGCACCAGAACGGATTGCGTACCCGTTGCAGAATCGGCACAACTCAGGTCAGTCAGCGCATCGCCATTGAAGTCGCTATTGCCCGCGCTAAAAGCCGAATTTTGACACCATCCAGTCTTCAGTAACCCATCTGTCGCGTTATTGGGGGACTTCAGCAAGGTACCGGTTGAAACAAGCAGAGACTGACGTCCGCTCGTTTCATGGCAGAAGGCATCTGCTAGACCATCGCCATTGAAATCCCCCCAATCAAGCGTACTGCTTGACGCGCTACACCAGCCGCTTTTCACTACGCCGTTGGCATCGTTATTGGGGCTGATGACGCTTTTACCAGTTGACAGCAGCACTTCAATAACACCCGATGAAACTCGACAACTCAAATCTGCCAGCCCGTCGCCATTAAAGTCCGTTGCGCCCACCATATCGCTGGCACCTGTACACCAATTGCTGCGCAGCAATCCACGTGCATCTTGGTTGGGGCTGACCAATTGCTTCCCGGTTGACACTAGGACTGATTGCGTACCATGGTCATGACAAAATAGATCGCTTTGTCCGTCGCCGTTAAAATCGCCCCAAGAAGTGGTGGCGCCCGTAGCCGCGCAAAAACCTGTGACAACGGTGCCAGTGGCGTTACTGTTCGGGCTTCTCACGTCACTGCCCGATGAGATCAGCACACGGTGATCACCGTTGGCGCAGTCGCAGGCCAAATCGCCGCGCGCATCTCCGTCGAAATTGGTGAGTCGTACTTGGCATTGCGCTGATGCATCGCACCACTGTGTCGGTACATTTAGTTTGCCGTCAGCTTGATTATTAGCACTTTTTACATCGGTGCCGGTTGAAAGCATTGCTTTAAAAGTGGATGCGCCGGTGGAGCAGACCAGATCAGTTTTGCGGTCACCGTTGAAATCAGTCCAACCCAGCATGACCTGACTGCCGGTACACCAGTTTGTGGGCAGATTTAACTTGCCTGTGGCCTGGGTGTTTGGACTTTGAGCTATAGTGCCAGTCGAGACCAGCACAAAGGCTGTGCTGCCTTGGGTACAAAGTAAGTCTGGACGTCCATCTGAGTTGAAATCGGCATTGGCGACAATAGATCCATTGCCTTTACAAAAGCCTGAGGCGACTACGCCGCTGGCATTGTTATTGGGCGATTGTATGTCACTTACTGCTTGCTGCCAGGTAAAGTTGGTTGGGCTAAGGCATTCGCCGGTGCGCGCCGAGCAGACATTGACACTGGAAAGCAGGCTGCGCGATGTAGTATTGCTGATGCTGTAAGTAAAGTTATAGTTGAGCACATCGGCAGAGTCCGTGCGGGTATGGATAGCGGATAAACGCTTGTTCATCAGGAATTTTTGCCCGCCCATATAGCGCGGCAGGGCATCGGTGCGTGCTTGGTAGTCGAAGCGAACTTCACTGCTGCCTTGCGTGATGCCACCAGCCGTATTTTCCGTATAGGCCACACGCTGGGGTAAACTTTGTAAGCCATCCGCAGTAAAAGCATATTCGACGCGTACTGCATTGCCGTTGAGATCACTCGTTCGGGCGATCTGCCAACTGATGGCTGTAGGCCCACCTGTTACCAGCGGGCGAGAATCTGGGGTCGTCGCAAATTCAAGCGTCCAACCGTCCTTGTTTGTGGCGGTAAAGGAACAGGGCCCATTGCCGCAAGTACCCTTAGCGATGATTCGAGTCCAAGTTTCGCTTTCCGTGTGATATTCGGATCCATCCTGTCCATAATTGCCTTTGATGACGATTAAGCGCGTACCATCCAGGCAAAAACGATCCTTGAGCGTGAAATCTACCGAGCTGATATAGCCATCCAGCGGCAAGGTTGCGCCACATCGGCTGATGCTCGATAAACCGGTCAGCGACATTCCTAATCCAATTAAGCCGTCGCCTTGTTGATTGTTGTATTGCACTGAAAGTGCGGGTTGCATACCGAGAATGCCGGGGGGGACTTGTATCGGCAGTTGGAAAGTGCTGCCGCCGAGTGAGCTCACCTCCGTCGTGGCGCTCAATGAGCCGGTCAAATTAGCGCTGTGTGCCGTAGAAGGGGCCAAACCGAGCCATAAACAAGCGAATAAAACCAGTTGCGCTAAAGCGTTAAGACGAAGTGAGTTCATAATATTTCTTGTCGGGAGAAAATCGGGTTTTGCAACCCGACCTGTAGTGCTGGGTGATGAAGCAGTTAAATGGTGTTTCCATTAACCGTTAGTACGCCTTTGTTGTTGCCGTTGCTGCCATTACTGCCAACATCGGAACCGGCGCTTCCTGGTTGACCTGCGCTTCCTGCATGACCGCCACCGCTTCCGCCTTTACCGGCGGCCCCGCCTAGACCAAGTCCCCCAGCAGTGCCTTTACTGCCGCCCGTTCCCGTGTTGTTGCTGGCAATCACCGTGCTAGACGTATTGAGTGCTGCCGTATAGGTGATGCTTACAATGCCACCATCGCCGCCGCTTCCGCCACTTGCTGATGCCCCGCCGTTGCCGCCGTTGCCGCCGTTTCCTCCATCACCGCCGGTGCCGCCCTGCGCCCCGCCACACATCTTGCTATTGCCGCCGTTGCCGCCATTACCGCCCTGTTGACCCGCTGCACCGCTGCCGCCGCTGCCGCCGTTGCCGCCACGGTTTGATACGGTTAAGTTGCCGGTGAGGCTTGCGATGCTCACCGTTACAGAAGGCCCGGTAAGGGCGGAATTACCGCCATTAGTACCGTCAGCCCCATTGGCGCCATTAGCACCTGATGAGCCGCCTCTAGGATAATGAGCCACGCCAGTACCGCCATTATTGCAATCCGTGCTGGCACCATTTTTACCGTTATCTGCTTGACCTAGAGTTGCAGGCGTGATCCCGATTGCACCGTCTGCGCCATGCACGGTGAGTATATTAGCCGCAGTCGAGGTGCCGCCTGGAATGATATTCATGGAATTGCAGCTGAATGCGCAATTGGTCGAGATATCGATATAGCCACCGTCCTGAATGGTAATCGTACCGAAGGTGGTTAGATCTCCAGCATCATTGATGATGAGTGGATTAGTATTTGTCACAGTAATGTCGGTCATTTATAAACTCCAAAATTAAAAATAGGTTATTTCCTGTTTCAAAAAAACAAAACTATCAAACAAATAAAAACAGTAATCCCTAAACTTACACCAAGTGAAAAGGATGCGTGGGCTGCGTTATGTATTAGATTTTCTGCAATTGAGAAATTAGATTTCTTTATGAAAATCGAAAAATAAATTGATTTTTTGCTGCGCATCAAGGAATGCTGGGCGGCTGTGAGCATAGCATGATCGGTAAATTAAGAATGTAGTCCCAGGATTAAATTCAAGTAGTCTTATGCCTACAGTGTTGAACTATCAGCAACCAATTATTAATTCTAATTTTACTTATCCGGCCGAATAGCCGCATGAATGAGTTGCTGTTGTGATTGACACCGGATCATTTGAATCGATAAATCAGAAATTGCCTTAATGAAAGGCGAGGATGACCGCCTGTGTTTATTGATCATCATCGGCGTTAATGAACAAGGCGAGAAACGCTTGTTAGCCCTGTCAGACGGTTATCGTGACCCGCAGAGCTGCGAAGCAGAATCCAAGGCGTCTTGGCTCGCACGCCTGCCCGATTTGACCGCCGGGAGCCTAAAGGCCGCGCCGAAATTGGCCATAGGCGACGGTGCCTTGGGCTTTTGGGCGGCCTTGAATGAAGCCTGGACTCAAACCCGTTGTCAACGTTGCTGGGGTACGCAAGACCGCCAATGTGCTCAATGAATTGCCGAAAGCCATCCACGGCAAAGCCAAAGCGGAGGTTGCTTGAAATATGGATGGCCGAAACCAAAGCCCAGGCAGAAAAGGCATTTGACCGGTTTATGCGGGATTTTGGCGCAAAGTATCCCACGGCGACCGGCGTTTTGATCAAGGATCGGGTGGTATTGCTCAGCGCTGTTGGCACGTTACCCGATGTAACGCAGGATCCGATGATAAAACGGCAGCAGTAAAGCCACAATCCATTGGCATAGTGAAACATCGAAATATTGAACATAAACAGCATGCCTGCGGGCTCTATAAGCAGCGTCAATCTCTGGTCAGTCGCTCATACTCGGCACGCGCAAGCACATAAACAGGGCTGGCGGAGATAGGGATGTCCGCATATCCTGAGGCATCAACCGTCAGTTCTTGAACATGCCCCACCACATCCACCAGCACCCAGGATTTACCGGGAACAAGCTGCTGCCGCCAATTGCCGACTGCCTCATCGGTCCGCCAGATCATCAAGGTTTCGCCGAAATAAGCCGCCTGGATATTGGCGTCCTTGGTATCGAAGGCTTTATACGGCAGGCCGTCGATTAAGGCGCTTGCGGTATAGAGCGCCGCCTCGCCGGGCTTGTGGCCCATCGAGTAATCCCAGATCCGGCCATAGGCTAGGTCGTATTCGT
>Ga0208882_1000957_pt1 | contig 11803 bp, 8 predicted proteins | sample LakWasMet14_LOW5_2_FD_183862 | JGI IMG/M metagenome (GOLD analysis project Ga0208882, IMG submission 183862) | Freshwater sediment methanotrophic microbial communities from Lake Washington under simulated oxygen tension - Sediment Metagenome... | ecosystem: Environmental > Aquatic > Freshwater >...
GCGCGATTATCGGCGATGTAAAAGGCGCTGATGAAATGCCTCCGCGTTTCAAACTCGCGCCCTTGTTACGCAATGCGATGCATCAAGGGCAAGTCACTGGCATTCATCACGATGGCAGATGGACCGATGTCGGAACACCCGAGCGATTGGAAGCATTGAATCTGCAATTACCCTGAATATGTTTTTGTGTGAGCAGCTTTGGCAGCGACAAGAAATCAGGTATGCGATGTCGTTTGAAATTTAATCGCTGCTAAAGCAGCTCCCACATAAGTGCTTACAAAAAAAGCCCTGAATAATCGGGGCTTTTTTGAATATCGAGATCGGTAATCGCTATTTTGCCCCGGCAGTGCAACCGGAAATTTCCATCGAATAGGGGATATACAGCAGCAGTTCGGTTGCGGACGCCCTGCCCCATTCGATTCGGCCATCGAGGTGGCCCAGTTTGATTTCACAGCCGGCCCCCAGATTTGCGGTGATTTTTTTCGCATCCTCCGAAATGGCCGCAATCACTTCGTAGCGATATCGCTCCGGCTTGCTCATTCCCAACGCCGTGTCTTTTTCCACCTCGACTTCAGTACGACCGACCTTCTGCGATTCACGCGCAAAACTTCTAAGGTTTGCGACCAGCTTGTCGCCATCCTCCGTGCTGCCCGTGATAGTGGTTCTAATGTATAGAGTGACGCGACTTACATCCGGCCTGGAACCATCCTTGTTCAGATCGACCCGGTAAGTACTTTTATTGAGGACGGCACGGTAACCTTCGCCGGACAATAATTGATATTGACCGCCGGCCTTTGAAAGAATCTTTTCAATTGTCGCGTAGATTTCCTGTTTTCTGCCTTCCTCGCTTCGAGTGTCGTTGATCAGCGTGATTTTTTGCAGCAGGTAATCGCCTTGCTTGGTGATCGAGATCGCCGGCGTGCCTTCGAGATCCTCGTAACTAATGCGGCTTCCGGTGACTTCGACACTTTCCATTTCCTTGGCTTCGCCTCCTTGCTGTGCGAACGAAGGATTGACGGCGAAGAGGCAAAATAGGGCGGCAGTCATGAAACGCATATCAATTCACCTGATTGGGTTGGCTGCAAGGATGTTGCTTTGAATCCGAAGATTCGGCAAGCGGAATTTCAAATCGGAGTTGCCGCCTCGTGTCTGGTCATTTCTGCCGATATAAAAAAGCCCCGGACGACCGGGGCATTTTCAAGCTGAAGCACTGGCGGATCAACGCTTGTCGAGCGGCACGTAATCGCGGGTGTCGGAACCGGTATAGATTTGGCGCGGACGGCCAATCTTGTTTTCCGGATCGGTTTGTTGTTCCAGCCAATGCGAGACCCAGCCGGCTGTACGTGCAATAGCAAACATCACGGTAAACATTTCGGTTGGAATACCGAGCGCCTTGTAGATGATGCCGGAATAGAAATCGACATTCGGGTACAGCTTGCGTTGAATGAAGTACTCGTCTTTCAATGCCGCTTCTTCCAGACGCATCGCTACTTCGAGCAATGGGTCGTTAACGCCTAGTTCTGCCAATACTTCGTGGCACATTTCACGAATGATTTTTGCACGCGGATCAAAGTTTTTGTAAACGCGATGGCCAAAGCCCATCAGACGGAAACCGGACTCTTTGTCTTTCGCTTTGACGATGGCGCTGTTGACGTTTTCCGGACGACCGATTTCGGTCAGCATTTCCAGCACCGCTTCATTGGCACCGCCATGGGCCGGGCCCCACAAAGCGGCAATACCCGCCGCCACGCAAGCGTATGGGTTCGCGCCGGTGGAACCGACCAAGCGGACGGTTGAAGTAGAAGCATTCTGTTCATGGTCGGCATGCAGGATAAAAAGCAGGTCGAGGGCTTTTGCAGCAATCGGTTTCATCACCAAAGGCTCGCTTGGCACTTCGAACATCATGTGCAGGAAACGATCGACGTATTCGAGATTGTTGCGTGGATAGCGAATAGGCCAGCCGATCGAATAGCGGTGACACGCTGCCGCGATGGTCGGCACCTTGGCCAGCAAACGAATCGCTGCCAGACGGCGCTGCTCAGGATCTTCCAAATCCAGATCGCCGTGATAGAAAGCGGCGAGTGAACCGAGCATACCGGTCATCATCGCCATTGGATGCGCATCGTGACGGAAGCCGTAAAGGAAGGTACGGAAAGCCTCGTGCATCATGGTGTGATGCGTGACTTCATGTTCGAAAGCGGCAAATTGCTGCGCATTCGGCAAGTGTCCGTTCATCAGCAAATACGACACTTCCGAAAAATTCGAATGTTTCGCCAATTGCTCGATCGGATAACCGCGATACATCAGGATGCCGGCATCGCCGTCGATGTAGGTGATCGCGCTGCGGCAGCTTGCGGTCGACATGAACCCCGGGTCATAGGTGAAGTTGCCGGTTTCTTTGTACAGCTTGCCGATATCAATGCAGTCCGGACCCAGTGTGCCGGAGTGAACGGGAAGTTCGACGTTTTTATCGCCGGCGCTAAGGATGACGCTCTTGTAATCGGACACGGCAGGCTCCTGGAATTCTATGCTGTTGTTGTGAATGACAGCGCATTACACCCGTAAGCGCCAAGACGCGAAGTATCTCATAGGCACACGACATTCGTCAGTCATCAACTTGTGAACTTGTGCAATATTCCGGTGCCGCAAATGCAACGCCCATCTCACGGTCAGCGACGCAGAGCACAAATGCAAACGGCTACCCTGGGGTAGCCGTTGGTGAACACCTTGGAGCCGAGCTTATTCTGCTGCGGGCGCTGCGGTATCCGATTCTGCCTTGGCATAGCGCTTGCGGAATTTATCCACGCGGCCACCGGTATCGACGGTTTTTTGCTTGCCGGTATAGAACGGGTGCGAAGCCGAAGAAATTTCCACTTTGATAAGCGGGTATTCTTGGCCGTCTTCCCATTTGATGGTTTCTTTGCTGCCCAAGGTGGACTTGGTCAGAAACGAAAAGCCTGCAGCCGTGTCCTGGAACACAACAGCGCGGTAATTTGGATGGATATCTGCTTTCATGGGAATTCCGTGAACGAACGCGTGAGAAAAGAGGACTATTTTAGCGGCCGGCCGACCTTTCTGCAAGTCAAAGCCGCTGAAAATCAGGAGACCCCGAGCGCGTCACGGATTTTGGCCTCAAACAGGGCCTGTGGATAAGTCATCAGAATGCGTGCATTGGCGGGCTTTCCGCTGCGCTGGGCCCAATCCACCGGGGTTGCTCCCCGGCTCAAATGACCCTCGGTTTCGACCGTAATGTAGCGGGTTTCGGTCTTTTCTATCGATTCCGGATACAGCGCCGCGACCATGGCCAAGGCGTCGGCCGAGTGCCAGTGCAGGCCACGCTTCCCTTCGGACCAGGCCCGGGTCTTGCGTGAAATGGCGTCATAGAAAGCCGCCCGGTGATCGCCGTCGGTCAGCCACGACTCGAAATCGGTATGCAGGAAGCCATGACGCAAAACGGCCTCCCAATCGACGATATCCATCATGGGGAAGGCTTCAAACGTCACTTTTGCCGCCTCCGGGTCGAAGGCGATATTGAATTCGGCCGAAATCGAAGTATTACCCTGCCCGGTGACTGCGCCGCCCATCACCACGACGCGCTTGATGCGTTTCGGCAATTCCGGGTCAAGCCGCAAAGCCAATGCGATATTGGTCAGCGGCCCAAGCGTGATCAGGACTAGCTCGCCGGCATATTCTTTCGAAAGACGGATGATCGCGCTGACTGCATGCTCTGCTTCGGGCTTTTGAGTTGCGGACTCGTAACCAATGTCGCCAAAACCATCCAGACCATGCACGTAAGCCGCATCCTCTGCCGCGTGCACCAATGGCACCGGGCAACCGGCGTAGATCGGGACATCTATTTTCGCGATTTCGCAAAGTTTCAGTGCGTTCGCGACCGTGTGCTGCAAACCGACATTGCCGGCGGCAATCGTCAATGCCTTGATTTCATGATCCTGCGAATTGAATGCCATCAATAAGGCAAGCGCATCGTCAACGCCGGGATCGGTATCAATGAGTAAGGGGATTTTTTTAGTCATGTTGAATTATAGGCACTTGATCGGAAAGAAGGCATTACGCCCCCGCAAATTTCGCCGCACTGCCAACCCAGCGCTCGACCACTTTATCGGCCAGTTCCGGGGTTTCCCGCAACAGGGTTTCAGCCACGCGATGCACAGTCGGCAACAAGGCGGCATCACGGCATAGATCGGCTATGCGAAAACCTGCAATTCCGGTTTGTCTTGTTCCCAATAACTCGCCCGGGCCACGCAGTTCCAGGTCCTTTTCGGCAATCACGAAACCATCGGTAGTTCTGCGCATCACATCCAGCCGTTCACGGGCCATCTGTGACAACGGAGATTTGTAAAGCAACACGCAACTTGATGCCTGCGCGCCCCGACCAACGCGGCCACGCAGTTGATGCAATTGCGCAAGCCCGAGACGCTCGGCATTTTCGATCACCATCAAGCTGGCATTAGGTACATCGACGCCGACTTCGATCACGGTTGTCGCCACCAGCAAATCCAGATCGCCGGCCTTGAATTTCGCCATCACGCTTTGCTTGTCGACCGGCTTCATGCGTCCATGCAGCAATGCGATGCGAATGCCGAGCAAATTCAATTGCAATTGCTCGAAGGTGGACTGGGCGGATTGCGCCTGCACTTCTTCGCTTTCATCGATCAGCGTGCAAACCCAGTACACCTGCTTGCCTTCCTTGCAGGCGCCACGAATGCGTTCGGTGACTTCATCGCGTCGCTCGGCGCTGATGGCTACCGTCTGCACCGGTGTGCGGCCAGGAGGCATTTCATCGATGACCGAAACATCCAGGTCGGCATAGGCCGACATCGCCAAGGTACGCGGGATTGGCGTAGCGGTCATGATCAATTGATGCGGTACTTTTTCGCCATCGGTGCCTTTGTCACGCAATGCCAATCTTTGATGCACGCCGAAACGATGCTGTTCATCGACGATGACCAATGCGAGTGAATGAAAAATCACTTTTTCCTGCATCAAGGCATGCGTGCCGACAATCATTTGCGCTTCGCCCGATGCCAACTGCGCCAATGCTGCTGCGCGTGCCTTGCCGGTAACTTTCCCGGCAAGCCACATGACTTTGATACCGAGCGGCTCGAGCCAAGCACGGAAATTGGCCAGGTGTTGTTCCGCCAATAATTCCGTTGGTGCCATCAAGGCAACTTGTTTGCCGGCTTCAATCGCACGCAGGGCAGACAAGGCCGCGACCACGGTTTTACCGCTACCCACATCGCCTTGTACCAGACGCAACATCGGCACCGATTCCTGCATGTCTTTGCTGACTTCGGCAAACACGCGTTGCTGGGCAACGGTTAATTTATACGGCAAGGCTGCAAGCAATTTCTTTTGAAATGCGCCTTTGCTTTTAATCGGCAAGGCGCCATGTGACCGCAAGGCGATACGCTGACGTTGCAGGCTCAAATGGTGCGCCAACATTTCTTCCAGAGCCAGACGCCGAATCGCGGGATGCTGCCCGGAACGGAGATGGTCAATGGTGGTTTCTGCCGGCGGCCGATGCGCAGTAATCAAGGCTTCACGCAAACTCGGCAATGACAACTCTTCGCAAATTTTTCCTGGCAGCAATTCCAGTTCCTGCGCTGGCGGCAAACGCCGAAGCGCTTCATCGACCAGCTTGCGAATCGTTTGCGGACCAAGACCATCGATACTCGGATACACCGGGTCGAGCCTGTCCTGCAATGGCGCTTCATCGCTATCGAGTAAAAAGCGATAGCTCGGATGTACCATTTCCAGGCCATGCGCACCTGGCCTTGCTTCGCCATAACAACGGATACGACGACCGACAATAAATTGCTGGGACTGCGCGCCGCTGAAATGAAAAAATCGTATGGTGAGCGTTGAACGTGAATCATCGCCAATCGCGACCCGCAAAATCGGACGATAACGAAATCCACGTTCGACCGCTTCCACCCGGCCTTCAATCTGTGCGGGCTCGCCGGGAATCAAATCCAGAATTTCGGAAATTTTCGTACGATCTTCATAGCGCAAGGGCAGATGCAGCCATAGATCCTGCAAGGTCACCAGACCACGCAGCGTCAGTTTTTCGGCGATTTTCGGGCCCACGCCAGACAGCGTGGACAAGCGCACTTCACCAGCTGAGCTGAGCTTGGTTACTGTGCTGGATGAAGTTCGCGCCAAGAAGGGCTATCTTTATTGTCTTGCTTTAAAAGAAACGTCATCCCCGAATGCTTTTGTCGGGGACCCAGAGACTTCGTGCATTAAAGCAGCGACACTGGGTCCCCGCCTGCGCGGGGATGACGAATGGATGGATGCGTTAATTAAAAGCACCTCAGCCTAAAACCATCACGGCATCGATTTCGACTTGTGCGCCACGCGGCAAGCCTTTTACTTCAATCGTGGAGCGAGCCGGATAAGGCGCCGTGAAATATTCGGCCATCACGGCATTTACTTCGGCAAAGTCTTTCAGGTCAATCAGATAAATGCCAACGCGGGCAATGTCGTCAAAACTTCCACCGGCTGCAGTGCAAACCGCCTTCAGATTATCGAACACACGACGCGTTTGCGTGGCGATATCGCCTTGCACCAATTCGCCTTTCGCCGGATCGAGCGGCACCTGGCCGGAAAAATATACCGTGCTGCCCATGCGAACCGCTTGTGAATACGGGCCGATGGCCGAAGGTGCCTGATCGGAATGAATGGCAATACGTGGCATAAAAACTCCGCGAGTGGTGTTCAGAATATAATCAAAAATGTCAGGTGTCTGTCAGGATTTATCGCATGGCGAGGTAGGAATCATCCGCCGCGCTCGTCGCGAACGATCGCATCAACGGCCGCAATAGCAGTCATATTGACTACACGTCGCACTGTCGCGGAAGCGGTCAATACATGCGCAGGTTTCGCCAAGCCCATCAAAATCGGACCGACGCCGACGCCATCGGTCATCGCACGCAATAAATTATAGGTCGCATTGGCGGCATCGAGATTCGGCAGTACCAGCAAATTGGCGCTGCCGGACAAACGCGAGTTCGGGAAAATACGCGAACGCATTTCTTCCATCAAGGCGACGTCCATATGCATCTCGCCTTCGACTTCGAGCTTCGGTGCTTTTTGATGCAGGATAGCGAGCGCGTCTCGCATTTTCTGCGCGCTCGGCGTGTCGCTGGAACCGAAATTGGAATGACTGATCAAGGCCGCTTTCGGCTTGATGCCGAACAGGTTCAAACGATATGCCGCCTGCATCACTGATTCGGCAATCTGTTCGGCATTCGGATCGGCCTGCACATGGGTATCGACGAAAAAGAACACGCCCTTGTCGTTCAATACCGCCGACATTGCAGACAAGCCTTTGACACCGGCTTCCACACCAAGAATTTCTTTCACGTATTTCAGTTTGCGGACATAACGGCCAACGACGCCGCAGAGCATCGCATCAGCTTCACCGCGCCTGACCATCAACGCGGCAATCACGGTGTCGCGGGCGCGTACCACGGCTTTTGCGGCAGCCGGCGTAATGCCCTTGCGCTCCATGATTTGATGATAAAGCTGCCAGTAATCATTGAAGCGCGGATCGTCGTCGATATTGGTAATCTGAATATCGACGCCATTGCGGATGCGCAGACCCAAACGTGCAATGCGGCGTTCAATGACGGTCGGACGGCCGACCAGAATCGGAAATGCCAAGCCTTCGTCAACCACGGTTTGCACGGCACGCAACACGGTTTCTTCTTCGCCTTCGGCATAGGCCACGCGTTGTTTATGCGCGCGTGCCTTGTCGAACACCGGCTTCATCAGCAAGCCGCTGCGGAATACCCACTGGCTCAATTGGTCGCGATAGGCATTCATATCGACGATCGGACGTGTTGCTACGCCGGAATCCATCGCGGCTTTTGCAACAGCCGGTGTCAATGACACCAGCAAACGCGGATCGAATGGGCGCGGAATCAGGCAGTCGGGGCCAAAGCGCGGCGTTTCACCGCTGTACGCGCTGCCAAGATCGGTCGCTTCCCTGCGTGCCAACTCTGCGATCGCATAAACACAGGCGCGTTTCATTTCTTCGTTAATCGTGGTGGCGCCGACATCCAATGCACCACGGAAAATATACGGAAAGCACAAGGCGTTGTTGACCTGGTTCGGATAATCCGAACGGCCGGTCGCGATAATCGCATCCGGACGCACGGCTTTGGCATCATCCGGATTGATTTCCGGATGCGGATTGGCCAACGCAAAAATAATCGGGCGATCCTTCATCGTCGCGACCATTTCCGGTTTCAGCACACCACCTGCCGACAAACCGAGGAATAAATCGGCATCCTTCACGATATCGGCCAATTTTCGCGCCGAAGTGTTGCGCGCGTATCGCGCGATTTCCGGATTCAGATTCGGGCGACCTTCATACAAAACACCTTCGACATCGGACACGAAAATATTTTCCGGCTTCAGGCCGAGCGATACCAGCATATCCAGACAGGCGATACCGGCAGCACCGGCACCACTGGTCGCCAGTTTTACCTCGGCGATATTTTTACCGACTACGAACAAGGCATTCAGAATGGCGGCGCCGACAATAATCGCGGTGCCATGCTGGTCATCATGAAATACCGGAATCTTCATGCGTTCGCGCAATTTGCGCTCGACTTCGAAACATTCCGGTGCCTTGATGTCTTCCAGATTGATGCCGCCGAAAGTCGGTTCCAGGCTGGCGATGATATCGACCAGTTTGTCCGGATCGTTTTCGTTGATTTCCAGATCGAATACGTCGATACCGGCGAATTTCTGGAACAGAACCGCTTTACCTTCCATCACTGGCTTGCCGGCCAGCGGACCGATATTGCCCAGCCCGAGTACAGCGGTACCGTTGGTAATTACCGCGACCAGATTGCCGCGTGCCGTCAATGCGGATACCTGGCTGGGGTCGGCGACAATCGCTTCGCAGGCATGTGCAACGCCAGGCGAATATGCAAGCGACAAATCGCGCTGCGTCACCATCGCTTTGGTCGGCACCACCTTGATTTTACCGGCCGGGGTTTGCGTGTGGTACTCAAGCGCGGCTTGTTTGAAAGCGTCTTTATCGGAATCTGACATGATGGTTCGGGTACTTTTTTGGCTATGTGACAGTGTAACGAAGTTTTGTGACCTTTGTAGGAGCGCGTAGCCCGGATCATGGCTCCATCTGACCCGGGAAGGTCTGCGATGTCATCGCAGGAATAGTCGAGTGTTTAGACTTTTGCTATTCGAAAAATTTTCAAGTTACCCGGTATTTTTCGGCAAACCCGGGTCAGATGGAGCCATGACCCGGGCTACCTTATAAACCCAACACCAAATCATCGGCATCAACATTATCGAGCTTGATCTTGTTGGCGAACAAGGAAAACGCCAGCATGCCGGCCAGACCATTGGCGCGTTGAATCCAGGGCGGCAAATACAAGGCTTCGCGAAGCACGCCGTCATCGAACATCGGCTCCAGATCGAACACATCCTGCAGGCTCATTTTTCCGGCGAACAATAACCGTGTCAGGCGCAGGCGTTTATGCCGCAGGCACCAGCGGAAAAACGTATGTACCGACAGCAAGCCATGCAAATAAACGGTGTCCTTGGTAAACGCGGCACCGCCTGTGACCGGCACGCCGCGAAATACCCGCTGGGTGGAACTGAAACTATCGGTATCGTTTTGCCCGGCTTCCAGAAAAAACTGGAATACTTCCAGGAAATCGGCGCCATGCAACGCTTTATCAATCGCCAGAATTCGCAGGCTTATACGCTTCATGCGTTCGATGTCGATCGCGCCGGTGATCAATTCGGCAAACGTCGCCAAACCTTCCTGTGTCGCGGTGATGCGCGGCGAATTTCGCGCCAGCGATTTGAAATAGGGTTGCTCGCGGCCGTTCAATGCCGTCAATGAATGCACGAAGGCTTCGTGTTCCAGCAGTTGATGGCGATCGTATTCGGTGAAGCAAGTGTTATCGCGCAGGCGGATCCGGGTCGGGCCGGCGGCAGCTTTCGCAATGAGGTTCGGATCCAGCTCGACATTCACCTTGTGATGGATGAAAAAACGATCCAGTGCTTCCTGCAATTCGGTCTGCACGATTTCCGCCGACAGGCAATAATCCGCTTCGATACTGTTCAACTCGCTGTCGAGTTCATTGGCCAATGAAATGAAATGCTGGGCGGCGACGATATTGCTCGGCCCATTACCCGGCAAGGCATCGCCAGGGCGGCCAAACAGTTTTATCGAATAATCGGTAACCGCAGGCGTACCAAGCGATTCGAGCAAATGCGTGGCATTGATCCAGCTATTCGCGGTGCGTTGCACGTAACGCCCCAGAGGATGTTCGGTATCGGCCGCCTTGGCAATACTCAGCAATTCTTCGCGCGTGGTCGCATGTTGTTCGGGTTGATACACCACTTCCGGCAGTTTTTTGATGCCGCTGCGCCAATCGGCCAGAAATTTCTGCTGCACATCCTGATGCCAACTTACAGACTCCAGCAATCGAATACCGCGCACCGCCTTTTCCATCCGCTGATCCAGACCAGCATGATGTTTAACTTCGATGGAAAGCGCTTGATTCACCGGCGTCCGTATTTGTCTTTGGTTCTTTTCACGAAAGCGGCGTTCGCCGCCTTTGCATCGGCGCGGCGTGCGGCCAGCGAAGTCGCGGCGGCATCGCGCTCATCGCGCAATTTCAGGTAATGCGCATAACGTTCGGCATCAAGACTGTCATCTGCCAGCGCCGCCAACACGGCGCAACCGGGTTCGTTGCTGTGGCCGCAATCGCTGAAGCGGCATTGCGCGGCGAGGCTGTCGATATCCTCGAACGTACCTTCGCTTAAATCTTCATCGCCGCTTAGTTTCAATTCACGCATGCCGGGGGTGTCGATCAGGCATCCGCCCTGCGGCAGCGCAATCAATACCCGATGCGTGGTGGTGTGGCGACCACGCGAATCATTGCCGCGCACTTCCTGGGTTTTCATTTTGCTGGTGCCGAGCAAGGTATTGGTCACGGTGGATTTACCCGCACCGGACGACCCTACCAGAACCGCCGTCTTCCCGACGCCTAAAAACGGATGCAGCACTTTCAAACTTTCTGCATCTTTCGCATTGACCGCAAAAATCGGAATACCGCCTTGCACGATTTCCTGCAGGCTTTCCAGCGCCATCTCGACGTGTTCGGTCAGATCGGCCTTGGTCAGCACCAATACCGGGCCGGCACCGCTGGCCTGCACCAACAATAAATAGCGCTCGATCCGGCGTGGATTGAAATCGCCATCCAGGCCGCAGACCACCAATACATGGTCGATATTCGCGGAAATCAATTGGGCTTTGTAGTGTTCGCCGGCGGCGGCGCGTTTCAGTACCGAATGCCGCGGCAAGAGGCTCAGGATGTTCTTGCAATCTTCGTCCAGCACAACCCAGTCGCCGACAATCGCTCGGGTTTCCGGGTCCACCCGCGGCCGGGTCCAGGGCGCCGGCGGCTGTACGCGCAGGCTTTGATCAATCTCGGTCGCCACGACATAGGCGCTTCGATGCTGGCCCACCACCCGCGCTACCCGGCTGCCGTTGGCCGCCTCTACTGCTGCATTGAGGGTCGCGTCATCGGGCCAACCCATCTGGCGCAAGGCGGAAATATGTTCGGGATTAATCTGCATTGGCCGTATTCTAGCCCCTCCTGCACTTGGTCTTGACGGCAACCGGTCTAAATTTGTCTTTATGAAAAATCTGAACATCGTAATTTTGACCATTGCAGGACTGGGTTTTGTCGCATTTGGCGTGATCTTTTTGTGCTGGCCCGACATGGTGATG
>Ga0208882_1000960_pt1 | contig 11798 bp, 11 predicted proteins | sample LakWasMet14_LOW5_2_FD_183862 | JGI IMG/M metagenome (GOLD analysis project Ga0208882, IMG submission 183862) | Freshwater sediment methanotrophic microbial communities from Lake Washington under simulated oxygen tension - Sediment Metagenome... | ecosystem: Environmental > Aquatic > Freshwater >...
CTGCATCTTTATGAGGCAGCCACACCTCACAACATTGAATTGTCTGATAACATCTGCAGCGCACTGCAAATCATTAACTTTCTGCAGGATATAGCCATAGATTTCAGAAAGAATGATGGCAAACAACGCATCTATATGTGCCAGGATGAGCTGCTGCAATTTGGCATTACAGAGCAGCAGATTGCGGCTTATGTAAACGCGTCCAGGCCTGTGGATAATCACTGGCAGCAGTTTATGCGATTCAACCTGCAGCGTGTACACGCCCTGCTCACCGCGGGCAAGCCTCTGGGGCGAATCCTAAAAGGCCGCATTGGTTTTGAAATGCGCATGATCATTGCCGGCGGCGAAAGAATCATCACTAAAATAAAGCGGGTTAACGGTGATGTTTTCAATCACAGGCCAACGCTGAACTATTGGGACTGGCTGCTGATATTCACTAAAGCGCTATTAAAAATTTAACTCCATTATAAAAAAACATTTTAAGTACAGATTAACATGACGCCAAAGCAATATTGCCAACAGAAAGCCGCCGCCAGCGGCTCCAGTTTTTATTACAGTTTTATGTTTTTACCTAAACAAAAACGTGAAGCCATCATCGCACTCTACGCATTCTGCCGTGAGGTTGATGATGTTGTGGATGAGTGCACGGAGCTGAAAGTCGCGCAAGTGAAGCTGGCCTGGTGGAAAGAGGAGATTCAGAACCTGTACAAAGGAAACCCCATACATCCGGTGACCAAAGCCTTGCAGCCGTTCATTCACGCGTTTCATCTGAGCGAAGAGCATTTCCTTGAAATCATTGACGGCATGGAGATGGATCTCAATTTCAATCGGTATGAAGACTTTAAGCAGCTCCAGCTTTACTGCTATCGGGTGGCCAGTGTGGTCGGGATTTTATCGGCACAGATATTCGGCTTTCGTAACCGGAAAACGCTCAAATTTGCGCATGACCTCGGGCTTGCGTTCCAACTCACCAACATTATCAGGGATGTGGGCGAAGACGCTCGCAGAAACCGCATTTACATTCCGCTGGATGAGCTTGCCAGATTCGGTGTGTCAGAAGAAGACATTCTGCGCAGCCGCCAGTCTGAAACGGTGAAACAACTGCTGGAATTCCAAATCGAGCGTGCCGAGAGTTATTATGACCGCGCATTAAATGAACTCCCGGAAGAAGACAGGAAAAGCCAGCGCGTAGGCTTGATCATGACGGCAATCTACCGTACCCTGCTGCGCGAAATTAAAGCGGATGGCGCTGAAAAAGTATTAAATTTCCGTACCTCCTTAGGTACTTTGCGCAAACTCTCGCTGGCATTCAACACCTGGCTGAAAAATCTATAATAATTACAAGGTTAGACAATAATGCATAAATCCCATGTGGCTATCATAGGCGGCGGCTGTGCCGGTTTAAGCGCGGCAGCCTCGCTGGTCGATCGCGGCTATGCGGTGACTGTATTTGAGGCTGGTTCACAGCTTGGCGGCCGGGCGCGCACAGTTGCAGTTGAAACAAATGGCTTATTGCATCTGCTCGACAACGGGCAGCACATCTTATTGGGAGCGTATCAGGAAACCCTGGCGCTGCTTAAAAAAGTAGGCGTCAGCAGAAAAAAAGCTTTTCTGCGTGTTCCACTGCAGATCAATATGCAGTCAGGCGCTGCAAAATCTGTGTTCTCACTTAAATCTTTTAATGTACTACCGGCACCATTCAATCTGCTATTCGGGCTCTTGTTCTGCAAAGGAATCAGCATTAAAGAGCGCATGGCCGCATTAAAATTCATGCAGGGCCTTAAAAATACACAATACCAGATCGTGCGCGACCTGCCTCTGGAGCGTTTTTTAATCAACCAGCATCAATCAAAAAAGTTAATCAGTTTCCTGTGGGAGCCGCTGTGCCTTGCCGCATTGAACACCCCTATTGCAAAAGCCAGCACACGTATTTTTTTGAATGTGCTGCGCGACACATTCTCGGGCAATAAAAAAAATAGCAACTTTCTGCTACCGCGTTTAGATTTATCCCAGATTATTTCCGAGCCTTTATCGCATTACATTCAGGCCAAAGGCGGAACCATAAAGCTCAATCAGCGTGTACGTGCCGTTGTGACTGAAGCCAATGGCTTCAGCATAGAAACCCGGCAGGAGAAGTTACATTTCAGCCATGTCATTATTGCGGTATCTCCGGCACGTGTCGAGAAACTGATTGCGACACTGCCAAAGCTGAATCACGCGATTGAGCAGACATCGACCTATCAGTATCAACCCATCTATACCGTATACCTGCAATACCCGCCAGGAAGCAAGCTGCCCAGTGTCATTTCAGGCCTGAGCGGCTCTATTGGCCAATGGGTATTCGACAGAGGCCAGCTTTGTGACCAGCAAAACCTGATTTCAGTGATTGTCAGTGCCGAAGGAAAACACCAGCAGCTCACGCAGGATGAGCTTGCATTAAGGGTAGCAAAGGAGCTCAACCGTGCATTTCCGGCATTAGCGAAACCTTTGTGGCATAAGGTGATTGCGGAGAAACGCGCTACTTTCTCATGTGAACCGAATCTGCCACGCCCTACCAACAGGACGCTGCAGCCTAATGTATTCCTGGCTGGCGATTATACTTACCCGGATTATCCCGCTACGATTGAAGGTGCCATCAGAAGCGGCATCCACTGCGCGAACTTGATACACAACACGTAAGCGTATAAGTATCCTTAAAACACCAGACTTGCGTGTAGTTAGCTATTACGCACGTGATTGAGCGCCTGCTCCAGGCGCTCAACACCGATTACCTCAATACCATCAATAGGCTGTTTAGGCACATTCGCTTTCGGTACAATGGCTTTGGTAAAACCAAGCTTTGCCGCTTCTTTAAGGCGTACCAGCCCGCCCTGCACCGGACGCACTTCCCCTGCCAGGCCAACCTCACCAAACACTATAAGTTTATTATCTAATGGTTTGTTTTTTAAAGAAGAAACTATTGATAGAATCACCGCCAGATCAACTGCTGGCTCACCGATTTTTACACCACCTACCGCGTTGATGAATACATCCTGATCAAAACACGGGATGCCCGCATGGCGATGCAATACTGCCAGCAGCATGGCCAATCTATTCTGTTCCAACCCTACGCAAAGACGCTTTGGATTAGGTGCATGCGCTTCATCCACCAGCGCCTGAATTTCGATCAGCAGCGGGCGCGTGCCCTCTTGCGTTACGGTGATGCACGAGCCTGCAACCTGCTCGCTGTGATGTGACAAAAACAGTGCGGACGGGTTGGTGACCTCGCGCAGACCTTTTTCTGTCATTGCAAACACGCCGAGCTCATTGACTGCGCCAAAACGATTTTTAAAAGCGCGAATCAGGCGAAAACTGGAATTAGGGTCGCCTTCAAAATACAGCACCGTATCCACGATATGTTCCAACACACGCGGCCCGGCCAAAGCCCCTTCTTTAGTGACATGGCCAACCAATATCACGCTGATACCGGCCTGTTTTGCTAACCTAGTCAGCTGTGCCGAGCACTCCCGTACCTGTGCCACAGAGCCCGGCGCTGATTGCAATGCCTCTGAATAAACGGTCTGGATCGAATCAATTACGGCAATATCTGGTTTGTGAGCCTGCAATGTTGCCAGAATCTTTTCCAGATTGATTTCAGCCAACAAATCAATCGGGCTCGCATCCAGCCCCAGGCGCTTGGCACGCATCGCAATCTGCTGTGCGGACTCTTCACCGCTGACGTAAATGGCTTTACGTGGCTTAGGTTTGGTCATGGCGCCAATATGACATAAGGTCTGCAGCAACAACGTGGATTTACCGATGCCGGGGTCGCCGCCGATCAGCACCACACCGCCCGCTACCAGGCCACCGCCCAGTACGCGATCAAACTCGCTCACACCGGTTGGCTGCCGCGGTACTTCTGCCGCTTCTACTTCTGCCAGCTTTTGCAGAATACTGCTTTGCGCAACACCATCAAACTTGTTGGCATAACGATTAGTGGTCGCTGTTTCGGCAATGCTTTCAACCAAAGTATTCCATGCCAGGCAGCTTGGGCACTGCCCTTGCCATTTTGGCTCCTGGGCACCGCATTCTGTACAGGAATATATCGTTTTAGCTTTAGCCATCACTCTGTCATTTTAATTTGTACGCGCGATGAAACTGCACACAGCAACTCATAGCCTACGGTGTCCGAAGCTTCGGCCACGGCATCGACCGGTACCTGGCTGCCCCATAGCTCGACCGGGCTGCCAATATCAGCCTCCGGTATATCGGCAAGGTCGCAGAACAGCATATCCATGGATACCCGTCCCAGTGTTCGTGTCACTTTTCCAGAAACTGCAATCGGCGCGCCATGGGGATGCTGGCCGCCTAATAATCCGGCGTGCCTTGGGTAGCCATCGGCATATCCGCAGGCAACAATGCCTATGCGCGTTGCCTGCGCTGCAGTAAAGCGATTGCCATAACCGATACTCTCGCCAGCAGCGATGGCCTGCACGCCGATGATTTCACTGCTTAACTGCATTACCGGCTTAAGGCCAAACGCAGTTGCAGATGTACCGCTCACCGTGCTGGCACCATACAGCATAATGCCTGGGCGCACCCAGTCAGCCTGTAAGTTAGGATAACGTAAAACCGTAGCGGAATTTGCTAATGATACTGGCTGCGCCAGGCCTTGAATCGTTTGCTGGAACAATGCCAGCGGCACTTCTATGCCAGGATCTTTATCTGCGGTTGCAAAATGCGTCATGAAGGTAACATCTGCAACGTTGCTGCTGGCTTTGAACTGGTGAAATACCGCGATATATTCTGCTGGCGTAAAGCCAAGACGATTCATACCGGAATTCATTTTAAGATGAACGTGAACAGGTCTTGAGAGTGTGGCATTCAGCAGCATTTCGACCTGCGGTCTGGAATGCACAACGATATCAATACCATGGTCAGCAACAGCGATCAGTTCACTCGCGCAAAAAACACCCTCCAGCAGCAGAATTGTCTGTTTAAATCCTGCATCACGCAATGTCATGGCTTCATTCAAGCCAAGCACAGCAAAGCCATCAGCTGCATTGAGGCTATGGGCAACGTTCAGCAGTCCATGACCATACCCGTTAGCCTTAACGACGGCCATGACTTTTGAATGGGGTGCATGCTGTTTAACTACAGCAAGATTGTGCTGCAAGGCACTTTTAGAAATAGTCGCTACAATCGGGCGCATCACAACAACCTAGTACTCATCATCCATGTGACCGGAGCCGGCGAAATTCTCAAATCGGGTATGCTGACCCAGGAATGTCAGCCGCACGCGGCCGATCGGGCCGTTACGCTGCTTGCCGATAATAATCTCGGCAGTGCCTTTATCCGGCGTGTCAGGGTTATAGACCTCATCACGGTAAATAAACAGGATAACGTCCGCATCCTGCTCGATCGCGCCGGATTCGCGCAAGTCACTCATGACCGGACGCTTATCCGGACGCTGCTCCACGCTTCGGTTAAGCTGCGATAGTGCAATGACGGGCACATCCAGCTCTTTTGCCAGCGCTTTTAATGAACGTGATATTTCTGAAATCTCGGTCGCACGGTTCTCGCCCTGCTTGCCGGCCGGAGCCGCCATCAATTGCAGGTAATCGATTACGATCAGCCCCAGTTTTCCGGTCTGGCGATGCAAACGGCGCGCCCTTGCCCTTACGTCAAAGCTGCTTAAACCCGCGCCTTCATCAATAAATATAGGCGCTTCATTAAGCTTGCCCAGCGCTGTGGTCAGTTTTTCCCAATCTTCATCTTCAAGACGGCCGGTACGCATACGATGCTGATCCAGACGCCCTACCGAGCCGATCATACGCATTGCAAGCTGTGTGCCCGCCATCTCCATCGAGAATACCGCAACCGGCAAACCGCTATCCAGTGCGACGTTTTCAGCGATATTCAGTGAAAATGCTGTTTTACCCATGGAAGGACGGCCTGCAACAATAATCAGGTCACCTCCCTGCAAGCCGGATGTCATTGAATCCAGATCCGCAAACCCGGTTGGAATACCGGTGACATCCGTTTGATTGTCACGTGAAAAAAGCTGATCGATACGGTCGGCCACTTGCGGCAGCAATACTTTAATATCAGTAAAACCTTCTGAACTTTTTTTACCGCCTTCGGCAATCTGGAATATCTTGGCTTCAGCCTCATCCAGCAACTGCTGCGCATCGCGGCCATTCGGCATGTAGGCACTTTCCGCGATACCGGAACCCACGACCACTAATTGCCGCATCACGAAGCGTTCATGTACGATTTCTGCATAGCGGCGTATATTGGCTGCTGTCGGAGTATTCTGTGCCAGCGCCCCAAGGTAAGCGATGCCGCCCACGCTTGAAAGTTCAGCCGAATTCTCCAGCGACTCGGCAACAGTTACGATATCTGCCGGCCGATTATGCTCAATCAGTTTAGATATGTGCTGAAATATCAGCTTGTGGTCATGTCGGTAAAAATCTTTGGCACTTAAAATATCCGCAACTTTATCAAGCGCTTCATTTTCCAGTAACAGGCCGCCAATGACGGATTGTTCGGCTTCTACCGAGTGAGGGGGAGTTTTTAATGCGTCTAGTTGTTCATCAGTCATAGCCAGAATTATACTCAATTAAAAGCATACTCAAAGCTGCGCCTGAAATAAAAAAAGGCTACCGAAGCAGCCTTTTTTATTTCAACGAAATATCAGTAGATATTTGGTTAATTATGCCTCAGCAACCACTGAAACACTGATGTTAACTACAACATCATGGTGCAATGCAACTGAAACAGCGTGATCGCCAATAGTTTTCAGCGGGCCGTTTGGCAAGCGGATAGCCGCTTTAACCACTTCGTGACCTGCTGCAACTAATGCTTCAGCGATGTCGCCATTGGTGACTGAACCGAACAGACGGCCATCAACACCAGCTTTTTGTGTGATTGATACAACAAAGCCATCCAATTTTTCGCCACGTGCTTGCGCAGCAGCCAGAATTGCAGCTTGTTGTTTTTCCAGCTCAGCACGGCGTGCAGCGAATTCAGCTTTGTTAGCCTCAGTAGCGCGTTTAGCTTTACCTTGTGGAATCAAAAAGTTACGGCCGAAACCATCTTTAACTTTAACTACGTCACCCAACCCACCAAGGTTGCCAACTTTTTCTAATAAAATAACTTGCATCCTATATCTCCTTAGCCTGGGTGTTTGTCAGTGTATGGTAACAATGCCAAGAAACGAGCGCGTTTAACCGCTGATGTTAATTGACGTTGATAACGTGCTTTAGTACCCGTCATACGTGCTGGGATGATTTTTGCATTTTCTGAGATGAAATCTTTTAACAGATCAACATCTTTGTAATCTACTTCTTTGATGCCTTCTGCTGAAAAACGGCAGTAACGGCGGCGTTTATACATATCTCTTGCCATTTTAAACTCCTAAACTTTTTAGTTTATGCAAGCTGCGCTTACATAGTTTTTATATCGTTAATATGCATGACCAATTGTATGCTTTTAAGACTGCGCCTGGCTAAAAACCCCTGAGCAGTAATTTGCGCTCCCGGTTTTAAACCTTGTAATGCCAGCTCTCCCAAGATCACTGCATTCACTTCACATTCTACTTTTCGCTTCATGCCGGCTTCTATCTGCTCTGACACATGATGCAATACAACACTTAACAACGGTATGCCTGCTGGTGTGTAGCGTAGCGGCTCAATTTGAACCACCTCAGCCTGAAGCACCAGCTTATTCAATTAAGCTGCAGCTGCCTCTGTAGGAGCAGCCGGTGCTGGTGCTGCGTCTTTTCTCAAAGCATCTTTAGACTTTTCTTCCTTCATCATTGGTGAAGGTGCAGTAACAGCAGTTTTAGTAGCCATTGTTAAATGACGCAATACTGCATCATTGAACTTGAAGCCATGCTCTAACTCTTCTAAAACTGTTTGGTTGCATTCGATATTCATCAACACGTAATGTGCTTTGTGAATTTTTTGGATTGGGTAAGCCAATTGACGACGACCCCAGTCTTCCAGACGGTGAATCGCACCGCCGTTGCTGGTGATCAGTGCGCGGTAACGCTCGATCATCGCTGGCACTTGCTCGCTTTGGTCCGGATGGACGATAAATACTACTTCATAATGTCTCATAGACACTCCTTTTGGATAAAAGCCACCTGCTTACACGCAGTGTGACAAGGTAAAAAAATGCTTGCCGAACACAATGGTTCAAGCAAGCGCGGGATTATAGACAAAAGTCAGGCACTAATCAAACAATATTTAATGAAATCAATTGTTTTGACACATTAAAAAGGAAAATATAACTTTAGCGGCTTTATAAAGGCATAAAACCCAGGCGTTTAAACCAGATCAGGCATTTCAGCCCCATAGAATTTGACCCTGAGTTTTTTGAGCTGGTCCCTGAAATCAGCCGCTTTTTCAAACTCCAGATTTTTAGCTGCATCATGCATGGATTTTTCAAGGCGCTTCATTTCCTTGGTGATCTGTTTCTCGCTCAGAGACTCATAGTTAGCCTGATCCTGCAATGCTTTGCGTTCGCGTAGCGCTTCATCTTTATCGTAAACGCCATCAATAATATCTTTAATACGCTTGGTTACGCCTTTTGGCACAATGCCATGTGCTTCGTTAAATGCCTTCTGCACGCCTCTCCTGCGCTCGGTCTCATCCATCGCCAGTTTCATGCTGCGTGTAATTTTATTGGCATAAAAAATCACTTGCCCGTTCAGGTTACGTGCAGCACGGCCGGCGGTTTGAATCAGGCTGCGCTCCGAACGCAAAAAGCCTTCTTTATCAGCATCCAGCACGGCGACTAAAGACACCTCGGGGATATCCAGCCCTTCGCGCAGCAGGTTGATGCCGACAAGCACATCAAATTCACCCAGGCGCAAATCACGGATAATCTCAACGCGCTCCACGGTATCGATATCACTGTGCAGATATCGGGTTTTAACGCCATGCTCGCTCAAGTAATCCGTCAGGTCTTCTGCCATGCGCTTGGTTAATGTAGTCGCCAGCACACGCTCACCGATGTCAACGCGCTTTTTAATCTCGCCCAGCAAGTCATCGACCTGCGTATCCGCCGGTTTCACAATAATTTCAGGGTCTATCAAGCCAGTTGGCCTAGCAATCATTTCCACCACTTGCTGCTGATGGTTTTTCTCATAATCTGCCGGCGTGGCTGAAACAAACACGCACTGGCGCATGATGCGTTCAAACTCTTCAAACTTCAGCGGGCGGTTATCCAGTGCAGAAGGCAGGCGCCAGCCGTAATCCACCAGGTTCTCCTTGCGTGAACGGTCACCTTTATACATGCCGCCAACCTGCGGCACCGTCACATGGCTTTCATCAATAATCATCAATGCGTTATCCGGCAGGTAATCAATCAGCGTCGGCGGCGGGTCGCCCGGATTGCGGCCAGACAAATGGCGCGAGTAGTTCTCAATCCCTTTGCAGAAACCGATCTCATTGAGCATCTCAAGATCAAACCGGGTGCGCTGCTCGATACGCGCTGCCTCTACCAGCTTGTTGTTCTTGATATAAAAATCCACACGGTCTTTTAGCTCGTGCTTGATTTTCTCCATCGCGCGAATAGTAGTCTCGCGCGGCGTTACATAATGGCTGGACGGATAAACCGTGTAACGCGGAATTTTGTTAAAGATCTGCCCGGTCAGCGGGTCAAACAAGGTGATCGATTCGATTTCGTCGTCAAACATGGAAATCCGCACCGCGGTTTCATTATTCTCAGCCGGGAACACGTCAATCACATCACCACGCACGCGGAAAGTACCGCGGGAAAAATCAAATTCGTTGCGGTCATATTGCATGCCTACCAGGCGCGTAATCATATCGCGCTGTGCGATTTTTTCGCCCTGTGTCACGTGCAGCACCATGCCGTGGTAATCCACCGGGTCACCGATACCGTAAATGGCCGAAACCGTAGCGACGATAATGCTGTCTTCACGTTCCAGCAAAGCCTTGGTTGCAGAAAGCCGCATCTGCTCGATGTGCTCGTTGATGCTGGAATCTTTTTCAATGAACAGGTCACGTGATGGCACGTAAGCCTCAGGCTGGTAGTAGTCGTAATAACTGACAAAATACTCTACCGAGTTATTAGGGAAAAACTCCCTGAACTCACTGTACAGTTGTGCCGCCAGCGTCTTGTTCGGTGCCATGACAATGGCCGGGCGACCCGTACGCGCAATCACATTTGCCATCGTGTAGGTTTTGCCGGAGCCGGTTACGCCTAGCAAAGTCTGGAATTTTAAATTGTCATTGATGCCCTGCGTGAGCTTTTCAATGGCCTGCGGCTGATCCCCTGCCGGTGGAAAAGGCTGATGAAGCTGATATTTGCTATTTGGAAAAGTAACGAACACGTTATGCTTTTTTAAAAAATTAGCTGTAAATTTTACCAGCAAAGTACTTAAAACACTTTAATTTTAAATCTTTGATTTAACTGCTTAAACATCAAACAGAACTTTGAATGATATATCAGGTCATTTGCTAAAGATTCAAGCTTTCAGGGTTTTATAAGTCTGATTAAAAAATAAGCTGCAAATCCTGAATTATAAAAAACAAAACCAACATAAAACCCTGGAGATTCAATATGCGCGGATTGATTTTGCTAATACTCACGCTCAGTTATGTGCCGCCTGCATTGGCGCTTGATCAACAAAAAATACTGGCATCACTCCAATCCGTGGTGATGATACGCGGCTACAACGACAAAGGCGGCGTTTCATACGGCTCCGGTGTAGTGGTCAGCGCTAACAAAGTAATTACCAATTGCCATATATTCCGTAGCACCAAGCAACCATGGATATCACGCGGTGAAGACACTTACACCATCACATCGGTACAGGCTGACCGCTGGCATGATTTATGTCTCGTATCCACAGCAGACCTGCCGCTTAAACCCGCTCCATTAGGCAAAGGCAATGAAATCAAAAGAGGCCAGGAAGTACTTGCAATCGGCCATTCCAATGGCGTACCCAACGCACTGACTTCAGCTGGCGTTGTTAAAACCACTTACGATTTTGAAGGCGGCCGCGTCATCAGGAGCAGCGCCAAGTTCTTAATGGGTGCCAGCGGCAGCGGTATTTTTGACCTTCAAGGCAACCTGCTGGGCATCAACACCTTTAAAACCCCAGGGCGTCCAGCCTACTTTTACTCGCTGCCTATTGAGTGGTTAGCCAACCTTGAGAAATTGCCGGTTGAAACTACATTTCCAGTTACCGGAAAAGCATTCTGGGAAGAAGAAGACAGCAACAAGCCATTTTTCATGCAGATTGCCATCCCGGAACTCAATAGCGACTGGCCAAAACTGGCACAGGTTGCTGAAAAATGGCTGGCGATCGACCCTAAAAATACGGATGCCTGGTATGAGCTGGGCTTTGCTAACGAGAATTTAAGCAAAAACAGTGAAGCCAAAAAAGCCTACGAGCAATCAGTGGCTTTAGATCCAAATAATACCGACTCCCTGATTCGGCTGGGTATGCTGGCACAATCTGCCGGTGATAAAGAAGGTGTGCGCAGCATTAACCTTGCACTCACTAATATTAACAAAGACCTGGCGGCTGAATTCAATGCCATGATTGGCTGCAGCAGCGAATGCTGAATTAATATCCACCCCCTGCTTAATCAATAAAAAATCCTGGAAAATTCACCGGGATTTTTTTATTTAAGCAATATCGCTGTTCGCTGATTGTTTATTATTCCTATTCGTGATTTTTATGCGTAAAATGGCGGATATTCAACCATTTGCATATAAATTGTTTTAAGGAAGCATATTTTGGCAACGTCATCATCAGCCGCTCAAGGCCAGGCAAA
>Ga0208882_1000961_pt1 | contig 11797 bp, 11 predicted proteins | sample LakWasMet14_LOW5_2_FD_183862 | JGI IMG/M metagenome (GOLD analysis project Ga0208882, IMG submission 183862) | Freshwater sediment methanotrophic microbial communities from Lake Washington under simulated oxygen tension - Sediment Metagenome... | ecosystem: Environmental > Aquatic > Freshwater >...
GATGCGCCCTCGGTCAAATCAACCGCAGCAGTGATTTCGCGTATCAAGATCATGGCCAAATTAAACATCGCCGAGCGCCGATTGCCGCAGGATGGCCGCATCAAAGTGCAAATGCTGGGTAAAGAGCTGGATCTGCGGGTTTCCACGATACCAACGATGTATGGAGAAAGCGTGGTGATCCGTTTGCTGGATAAGGAAACCACGGTGCTGGATTTTGCCGCACTGGGCTTTTCCGGCAAGCACCTACAGCAGTTTATTGAAGTACTATCTCAACCGCATGGCATCATCCTGATCACGGGGCCAACCGGAAGCGGAAAATCGACCACGATGTATGCCGCGTTAAAGCAGCTCAATACCTCCGAGCGGAAAATCATCACCGTCGAAGATCCGGTGGAATATCAGATGGAAGGGGTCAACCAGATTCAGGCGAAACCGCAAATAGGGCTGACCTTTGCATCGGCGTTGCGTTCTATCGTGCGACAAGATCCCGACGTGATTATGATCGGTGAGATGCGCGATTTGGAGACCGCAAGAATCGCCGTGCAATCGGCGTTAACCGGGCATTTGGTGTTATCAACGCTGCATACTAACGATGCAGCTGGCGGCGTCACTCGGTTGCTGGATATGGGACTTGAAGAATATCTGCTCACCTCCACGGTTAACGGCATATTGGCGCAACGTCTGGTGAGAAAGCTGTGTCCCGATTGCAAGCAACCTTATACGCCGCCTTCGGATATCATAGAAGGCATGAGGCTGAGGCAGTTTGCTTCGGCAATCGCCAAAGAAGGTGTGAATGCTGCAAGCCAGTCGGGAACTGGCGCGGATATCGCCAAGGATGGTGTGTATGCCGCAGACCTGCCGGGAGCAGGTGCGGCGATCGCCAAGGATAGTGTGTATGCCGCAGACCTGCCGGGAGCAGACGCGGAAGGCGAGATTGTCTTATACAAACCGGTCGGCTGCGCGTCTTGCGGCGGCTTGGGCTATCGTGGGCGACTGGCGATTATTGAGTTTCTGCAAATGACCGATCCGCTGCGTAAATTGATTATGGCGCATGAAGAAGCCGGGGCCATTCAAAAGCTCGCCATTGAAGAAGGTATGACCACAATGTACGAAAATGGCGTGATTAAAGCCCTGCAAGGGATTACCACTTTGGAAGAAGTGCTGCGGGTAACTTCGGAAACATAATGTTATTTGCATATAAAGTAGTTAATAGTTTCGGCGAGATTGAAGAAGGCGTCAGAGACGCGGTTGACGAACGGCATCTGATTGCGGCTTTGCAGTCTGAAGGCTATATCCCTGTTCGTGTGGTACCGGCCAGCGCCAAATCGTTTCTGGGCCTGCCGCTGGGCTTGAAGCAGTCCAAATTATCGCAAAAAGATATTGCGCTGTTCACCAGCGAATTGGCAACCTTGCTGGAGTCCGGTTTGCCTTTGGATAAGTCTTTGCTGGTATTGATGGATTTGACTGAAGACAATGAGCGGGTCACCAAGCTGATCGGCAGGGTTCTGGATAAAGTCAAAGGCGGCTCCACCTTGGCCGATGCGCTGGAAAAACAGTCCGGCATATTCAGCAAGTTTTACCTGAACATGATACGCGCAGGTGAGGCCGGAGGCAGTTTGGGTGAAGTATTAACGCGGCTGTCCGAATATCTGGAACGCTCCCGCGAGTTAAAGGATACGGTCAGTACGGCCTTGATCTATCCGGCCATCTTGCTGATTATGTCAGTGGCGTCTTTGTTCGTGATGCTGACTTTCGTGGTGCCGCAGTTTTCAGAAATGTTCGAAAGCGCCGGCAAGGCGTTGCCGGTATCGACCCAGATCGTGGTGGGACTGGCCGAATGGCTGCAAAGCTACTGGTGGGTTTTGATTTTGGGTATTGTCGTCATTACCGGGTATATGAACCTTCAAATGGCCGATCCGGTAAGAAAGAAGGTCTGGGACGGCCGTTTTTTAAAATTGCCGCTAGTCGGAACGATCATTTTGAATAAGGAAACCGCCAACATCAGCCGCACCTTAGGCACCTTGTTGGGTAACGGCGTTTCTATATTGTCGGCCCTGGTTATCGTTCGCGAAACAGTAGACAACCTGGTTCTGGCGGCGTCCATTCAAGACACCGAAGACCAGTTAAGACAGGGTAAAAACATGTCGGATGCCTTGCTGGACAAAGGAATATTTCCAAAGATGGCCATGCAGATGATAAAAATGGGCGAAGAGACAGGGCGGTTGGAAGAAATGCTGCTGCGCGTGGCGAATATTTACGATAAACAGCTTAGAGTGGAAATACAGCGTATGCTGGCGTTGTTGGAACCGGCTTTGATCATTTCGCTGGGACTGATGATTGCGGGCATCATCGTATCGATCTTGCTGGCTATTCTGAGCGTTAACGATTTAGCTTTTTAAACAGGAAACACGACACTATGAAAGAAATGAAAAAAACTATCGCCAGGGAAGGGATGAATGCCGCAAACCGTTCGGGAACCCAAGCGGGCTTTACCTTGCTTGAGTTGCTGGTTGTGTTGGGCATAATTGCAATGCTGGCCGGGATAGTCGGGCCGCAGGTTATGAAGCACATGGGCGAGTCCAAGACCAAAGCGGCCAAAGTGCAAATTGAAGACCTGTCGGCGGCCCTGGACATGTACAAACTGGATTTGGGCAGCTACCCGAGCACAGAACAAGGCTTGAAAGCTTTGATTGAATCGCCTGACAGCGCCAAACGCTGGAACGGCCCTTATTTGCGCAAAGCCAAAATGCCGCTGGATCCATGGCAACAGGAATACCATTACGCTTCGCCCGGCGAGCACGGTAAATTTGATTTGTACACCTTAGGGGCGGATGGTAAGGAAGGCGGTCAAGGCGAAGACCAGGATATTGTTAGTTGGGAATGACGTATACGGCACAGCGCTGTAAGGGGTTTACCCTGCTGGAACTGGTGGTAGTGCTTTTTGTCGTTGTTTTGGGGTTTTCCGTGATTGGCCTTAACTTGTCATCAGGGAGCGACACAACAGAAATCAAGGCGGCGGCAAGAGATATCGTTTCAGCGTTGCGTTATGCCAGGGGGCAGGCTTTAATGACCCACAGGGAAACCACGGTAACTCTTGATCTTGAGAGCAACAGCTACACGGTCAGCGGCCGGGATAAGCTTTACCAAATTCCCAAAGGCATTGACGTTACCGTAGTGACTGCGCAAACTGAACTAACCGGAGAAGGCTCAGCGAGCATCCGCTTTTTCCCCGATGGCTCCTCCACGGGCGGAAGAGTCACATTGGAGCGGGGACAGACCGTGTGGAAGATCGATATAAACTGGTTAACCGGCCAGATTGAACCTGAAAATGAATAAGCAACGCGGCTTTTCATTATTGGAAATACTGATTGCGTTTTCAATTCTGGCGCTTTCCCTGGGGATTTTGCTGAAGATATTTTCTGCCGGCGTCAACACTGCCGGCGTTGCCGAGGAATATAATGCAGCCGTGCAAATAGCTGAATCCATCATGGCTAGAACAGGCGTGGAAGCGCCTTTGCAGCAAGGCGAGGTTACCGGGACGGAAAATGAAAAATACTATTGGCGGGTGTCCGTTAGCCCGTTCCAGTTCACGGCTGAGAATTTGGATGTTACCACTATAGCCGCAGTGCTTTATAGGGTTAAGGTTGTGGTCAGCTGGGGCGATGATCCTAGCACCGATGGCCGTCAGGTCGAGCTAGTGACATTGAAACTGGCGAATAAATTGCTATGAGGAAAGATACGGCACAAGGTTCAAGGTTGAGAAACGCGGGCTTTACGTTGATTGAAGTTCTGATCGCAATGACACTGTTAAGCCTGATGGTCGTGTTATTGTTCAGTAGCCTGAGAATTTGCGCCCAAAGCTGGGAGCAGGGGGAAAACAAAATAGCCGAAGTGAGCGAGGTCGCCGTAGTCCATAACTTTTTTCAAAAGCATTTATCCTCAGCTATACCTTTATGGAACGATTTTATTGCCGGGGATGAAGTGGGGGCGGCGAACCAGCCGGAAACGGGTGCGGCGGCCGACAGTGGCGCGGATACGGAAAACTTGAACAAGACATTCTCTTTTCAAGGCAGGAAAAACTCTTTGCAGTTTGTTTCGGTTTTTCCTGCAAGCGTTGGCAGGGCCGGCATGCAGCTGTTTTCAATAGAGCAGCAGCAAGAAGATAAAGAGCAAGTGCTCAAAGTGACGCTAACGCCGTTTTTCCCGCTAGCGGAAGGCGAGGAATGGAATCAGGAAGAGGTGGTCTTGCTAAGGCATGTAAGCGATTTTGAGCTGTCTTATTTTGGTGCTGTCGATAATACGGACAAATACGAGTGGCAGGATCAATGGTTGAAAAAAGACGTTCATCCGCAATTGGTCAAGATCAACATTAACACGACAGATGGCGTTTTTTGGCCGGAAATGATCATTGCGCTAAAAGTGGCAGGAGCAGGGAGTGGAGCCAGCCCACAACCTTTAGAGGGCAGCCAATGAGAATGAGCAAGTCTGGCGGTTTTGCCCTTGTGCTGGTTTTGTGGGTACTGAGTCTGATGACCATCATGGCCGGTAGTTTTGCGCTCAGTATGCGGCGGGAAGCGGGCACTGTGGCTGGCAGCAGCAATAATGCCCAAGCCGTGGCTATCGCAGAATCGGGACTTGCCATCGCAGAACTGATGATAATGAATCCGGATCAGCAGCAGCGCTGGCGCACCGATGGCAGCATTTATCAAATTAATTACGCGGATTCGAGAGTCCGCATCCGCCTGCTATCAGAAGCGGGCAAAGTGGATTTGAATAGAGCAGATGAAGCTCTGCTGCGAGATCTGATGATGCATGCTCCTGCTGATGAAGAGCTGCAAACCAAACTGTTTAACGCGATTCTCGATTGGCGCGATGGGGATGACCTGGTGCGCATGAATGGTGCGGAGAAAGAAGAATACAAGAAAGCGGGGTTGAGTTATCAGCCCCGCAACAAGCCGTTTCAGTCTGTTGACGAGCTGCAAATGGTTTTGGGCATGAACGAGCAGATATTCAAATGGCTTGAAAGCCGGGTCACGGTCCACTCTGAACAGACGAATGTGGATATGGCTCAGGCTGCGAAAGAGGTTTTATATGTATTGCCGGGCATAGATGTTGAGCTGATAGACCAATACATTGCAGCCAGGCAGGCAAATGCAATTAATGGCTTGCCCCCGCCGCCAGCTCCGGTAGTCTCTAATTCCGGCATGGCGCCCGCCGGGCAAGCAGGCGCTAATGCACCCGTAACAGCTATTAGCGGCGGAGCGGAACAAAAAGCTGCAATGACGGTGGTTGCTGAAGCCATGCTGGACGATGGCACAACAGCCGCCATCAGGGCGCTGGTAAAAAGACAGGATAGTCCGACGGGGACATCGCCGTTTCAGGTTATGAAATGGCAGCGTAATGTCGCGGTTGACGAATCATTATTTATAAATGAAAAAGATGAGTTGCTAGTGGGACAGTATGCCGAACCTCAATTCAACAATTGATCTGGATGTTAAAAAGTTCTTCCGCTGGTGGCTGCGCGAACTTGACTTTTTAGTGCCTGAAAAAATCAGGCAACTGGTTCATGAGAAACAGGGTTTCATTATTGTTCGTCCCGAGAACGATCGGCTGGCGCTGACTTATGTGCTAAATGAAAAAATCGAGCCTCTGGTGAAACTAGAGCGCAACGCCGCAGGCATAGAACAATACAAAGCCCTGCGCGCCAAAGATGAACGGTTGGCTAAAGCGGACGTGATACTCCGGCTGACAGGGAACGAAGCGATTCAAAAAGAGCTTGCCTTGCCGGCCGCCGTAAAAGAAAACCTGTCACAGGTTGTTGCCTATGAACTTGACCGCTATACGCCGTTTAAGGCAGAGCAGGTTTATTTTGCGGTTAAGCTGATGGAAGGCGAGCATGAGCCTGGGCAAATCAGGGCTATGCTGGTATTAACTCCAAGAGAAACGCTTGACGCCTTATATGAATTCATCAGGGCAATGGACGTGTCGCCGCTGTTCGTCGATTATGAGGCGACGCCAAATGATCTTGAGCAACGTTATGACACTTACAATTTACTGCCGGAAAGCCTAAGGGAAAAACCGGCAACGGCGCCGCGCCTGATTTACACCGGCCTGATTGCAGGCATACTGTTACTGCTGGGCGCCGCGCTGATGCTGCCGGTCTGGTTTGAATATCTGACGGTCAACACTTTGCAGGACAAGATCGATGCCATAGAAAAGGATGTCAAAGAAGTTAAGGCCATGCAGCTGGAGATTGATGCGATGATAGAAGAAACGCGACTATTGATAGCGGAGAAAAACGCGGCTCCAACCATAGTGGATATGCTGAATACTTTAAGCATGCTAATAAAAGATGATACTTGGCTATCCTATGCGCAATATACGGATAAAAATCTGCAAATACAGGGCGAATCGCCTTCCGCTTCCGCATTGATCGGCGTTCTGGAAGACTCAAAATTGTTTGCCAATGCCCGTTTTGTATCGCCAGTCACTCAGGATAGGGTTACCGGACAGGAGCGGTTCCAGATTACCGCTGACGTTATTCCGGCAACTGAACCTTCATCCACAACGCCGCCCACCGCGCCGGCTCCAGGTAGCGCTGCACGTACACCATCCCAAGCGGCGCCAGGAGGGGCAAATGGTCAAGGCCAATAGTCAGCAAATGCAAAGATGGCTGGCCGTCGGCCTGTTGCTTGCAGCGGTACTGATTGTCATCCTCGCCGTTATAACGCCCGTCGTTAACAAAGGCTTGGAACTGCATGAAGACAAAAATAACCTTGCTTTCAAGCTACAGCAATATGAGCGGATTCTGGCAAGAAAAGACGCCGTCATTGAAAACATGAGTACCTTAAAAGAGCAGTATCAAGCCCGTGGGCTTTTGAATAAGCAGAGTACCGGCGCTTTGGCATCCGCTGAGCTTCAGGAGTTTATCAAAAGAACGATTGTAGAGGCCGGAGGACAGCTGAGCAGTACTCAGGCGCTGCCGGTTTCGGCATTTACTCCCGGCAATGGCCGAGCGCCTAAATCTGCGCAAGCGGGGGCCAAGAACGAATTTAACCGGATAACCGTCAGCGTAAGGATGACAGGCAACAGCAAAGTGTTACGGTCGGTGTTGTACAAGATAGAAACATCAATGCCGCTGATTATTATCAACCAGATAGAGATAAGGCCGGTACGTGGCGTTAGAAGCAGAACAACGCGGCAGATAGAGTTGAGTAACGAACTGGATATTAATTTTCAAGCGGTCAGTTTTATGAGAAAGCAGCCGGAATGAATATTAAGCTTATAAAATTGCTAATATCTGTCGGCATAGGCCTGTGTTTGGTTATTGCCGGAGAATGGCTATACGCACGCTATATGCAGCATCGTTTGCTGGAGTCCATCGCTTCGGAAGAACCCCAAGAATACAAAGCGGATAAGCTGCCCGAAATAGAGCTGACAAGTCAGCCGGAAGACAATTACGTAGATCTGGTTGCCAGGCCGTTATTTATTAAAGGTAGAAGACCTGTCGATGAGCCGGTTCATGAGACCGGGCAAGTTGCCGTTAAACCAGAGACTTTCGATTGGCAACTGACCGGAGTTTACAGCACCAAGCAAACCGTATCGGCATTATTCAGCCGGGCTAAATCCAAAGTTGCCAAAGACAATCACCGAAAAATAACCGTAGGCGAGGACCTTGACGGCTGGAAACTGATCGAAATAAACAAGGATAGGGCCGTGCTCAAACAAGGCAGTAAAGAGAAAGAGCTATTGCTTCGGAAACCGAAATCAAAAGTGCCGTTACCTGGCGCGAATGGCGCAACACCGGCTACGCCTGCCCCAGTTCCGACCCCGGCTCCGCCACCGCCACCTGAATCTGAACCGCCACCTCCACCAGAAAATAACGGAGACACATCCGAGGGTAACCAATGACTAACATAAAAAAAATAACAACAGCTTCCTGTTTAGTGGTCGTAGGTTTAACACTGTCAAGTTGCGAATTGCTCGGACCCAAACAGGCCGCGAAATTGCCGTTGACGCCGGTAAAAAAAGACCAACCCGAGACTGTTATAAAAGAACTGGAAAACAAAGCGCCGGTTATCGGAGAAGCCCAGGCCAAACCTGAGTTGTTTCCCGGCACAAACCGGTTTATAACCGATACCACAGTGCCGCATCGGAAAGGCAAGAGCACCGGCGAGGGCGCATATAGCCTTAATTTTGACGAAGCCGATTTGGGGGAAGTGGCCAAGGTGGTATTAAGCGACATTCTCGGTTTGAACTACGTGCTCAGCCCCAAAGTGGCAGGCAAGGTCACCTTGCAAACAACGGAGCCTTTAAGCAAGGACGAGCTCATTCCCACTCTGGAAATGCTGCTGCGCATGAATAACGCCGTGCTGATCAGGGACGCGAACATTTACCATATCGAACCGGCCAGCGAAGCTATGTACAGTTCCGGTTTTTCGACTCCCAGCGGCGGCAAGACAGGCTTCCAAGTCAGGGTTATCCCGGTCAGAAACGTGCCCGTACAAAACATTGCCGATGTGATAAAACCGCTGGTGCAGGAAAAGACCATTCTCAATGTTGATGCCACGCGCAATATCCTGATTGCGTCCGGTACCCCGGATGAAGTGGGCCGGGTCATGGACATGGTCAGCACTTTCGATACTGATGTAATGAGGGGACGATCATTCGGCCTGTTTCCGTTGACGCATGTTGAACCGGAAACTTTGATCAAGGAACTGGAGCAGATCTTTTATAAAAAGGGCAAGGAAGGGGAAGAAAACGAGTTTTTCCGCTTTATTCCCGTTGAAAGACTGAATGCCGTCATGGCGATTACGCATCAGGCCAGTTATTTAAGGGATATCGAAAACTGGGTATTCCGCCTGGATAAGGCAAATACAGCATCCGGCGGCGGCGTGAATGTCTACAGGGTTCAAAATGTCGATGCTGAAGAACTGGCGGCAACGTTAAATGAGATTTTTACCGGCGCTGCCAGGAAAGAAAAACCTGCCAAAGTCGCTCCAGGACAAGAGTCGGCTGAAGTAACCAATAAACAGCAGTCTGACAAACAGAAAAAAACACCAGCCAGTAGAGGTGCCTCCCAAACCGGAGAGGCGGAAGTGGCTAATGTGGGCGAGGTAAAGATTATTGCTGATGTGGCTAACAATTCGGTAGTTACTGTTGCCACGCCACAGGAGTACGAAGTGATGCTCCCCATCATCAAACAGCTCGATGTATTGCCGCTGCAAGTGCTGATTGATGCATCCGTGGTTTCGGTTAGGCTGACGGATAGTTTACAGTACGGCATAGAGTGGTTTTTAAAACAAGGAGACACTGGAATCAGCAGCAATTCAGGCAAGTCAGGAGGAGTCAACCTAACAAATCTGGCTGTTGCAGGAGCCCAAGCCTTTGGATCGGGGGGGCTCAGCGTGGTACAGAACTCGGCTGATATAAAAGCTGTTTTGCATGCGGAAGCCACTAAAGGTAACGTTAATGTCATCTCATCGCCGTCTTTAATGGTGTTGAATAATCAGCAAGCGAAAATAAATGTCGGTCAACAAGTACCCATATCAACCGGCACCTCATCGATTCCTCTCGCTGGCGGGGCGGTGGCTCCCTCCTTTGCTCAATCCAATACCATTCAATATAAGGATACCGGTGTCACCTTGGAAGTTACGCCCAGGGTCAATGCGAACGGTATGGTTATCATGGAAATCAAGCAAATTGTTAGTAGCGTAGTTACTGTACCAGCTACAGGGTCTACTGCTACGCAACAACAAACTCCTACCATTGATAAAAAAGAGATTGAGAGCTCTGTGGCTGTACGAGACGGGGAATCGATAGTATTAGGCGGCCTGATTGATGAACAAGACACTGAGAACAGAGGCGGGATTCCTTTTTTATATGACCTTCCGTTGATAGGGCCATTATTCGGCAGTACATCTCATGATAAAACCAAAAATGAATTGGTTGTCCTGATCACGCCACGCGTAGTAAAAAGCAAGCAGGATTCCAGGTTGATTTCAGATGAATTCAAACGGAAATTAACCGGAATTTACGAGGAAAGACCCGTTGTTCCAGGGGGCTCGGTCGTGCAATAGTTGGGAGGGCGATGATGGCCGGTATGTCGCTTCGGCATATCGCCGCGCTGTTCCTGCATCCTTAGCTGCAATAAATTTACCGGCTATAGATGCAGGGAACAAACCGGGCGCAATGCGGCCCGGCTTGCCGACAAGCTTAACGGGTAATAACTTCGGTACCTTTGCCGACCAGCACTACGTCTGCGGGGCGCATTGCAAAAATGCCGACCGTGACGACACCGGTAATGTTGTTGATGATTTGTTCCAACTTGATTGGATCGATGATGTCCAAGTTGTGCACATCGAGAATCACGTTATGGTTATCGGTGACGAAGTTCTCCCGCCACACCGGCTGGCCGCCTAATTTAACCAGTTCCCTGGCGACATAGCTTCTGGCCATCGGGATCACTTCAACCGGCAACGGGAACTTGCCCAACACATCGACGCATTTGCTCTCGTCGACAATACAAACAAACTGTTTGCTGGCTGCGGCAATGATTTTTTCGCGGGTCAATGCGCCGCCGCCGCCTTTAACCATATGTTTATGCGGAGTCACCTCGTCAGCGCCGTCGACGTAAACATCCAGGGTACCGACTGCATTCAGGTCCAGCACAGGAATGCCGACTTGTTTTAACTGGGCGGTGCTCATTTCGGAACTGGAGACAGCGCCTTCAATCTGCCCTTTTAAATCGGCTAAATAATTGATGAAATGCTTGACCGTAGAGCCCGTGCCTACGCCGACGATGGCGACATCTTTAACGTAGTGTATCGCGGCTTGAGCTACTTTTTGTTTTAATTCATCTTGAGTCATGAAGCTTCCTGATTTTAGTTAAGGGTATGTAAATGGTGTGTGATAATACCGCAGAACCGAAGATTCCTCAGCTGATTTTTAAAAAATGCCTACGATAAATTCAAGCGCACATGTTCATCCTGCACAGCTCCAATAAAACCGAAAATCTGGTCCTTCACTTGACCACAGTCATGGAAAACTCTCCGCTGTCATCGCCTTTCGCCAAGGAAGTTTTTTTGATTCAAAGTCAGGGCATGGAGCGCTGGTTATCACAGCAGTTGGCCAGCCAATTCAAGGTCTGGGGCAATTACGAGTTTTTATTTCCGGGCAAGTTTTTCAGTTCCCTGGCGCAGGGCATCGACAGCCGCTTAAGCGATGCGGCTTTCGAGCGTAATTTGATGCTGTGGCGGATTGAGGCGTTACTACGTAGGCTCGATGGCGACGTGTTTGCGCCGCTGACCCAATACCTGTCCGGCGAAAATGTCGCCTTAAAGCGCTATCAACTAGCCCAGCAGCTGTCGCAGATCTTCGACCAGTACCAGATGATGCGGCCGGATATGCTGGAAGCCTGGCAAAAAGGCCGGCTGTTGTATGAAACAACAACAGAACACTGGCAGCAGGCGCTGTGGCTGCAAATAACAGCACAGACCGGCAGCAAGCATCGCGGCTCGTTGTGGCTGGATGTGATCGCCAAACTCAATGCCGCAGAGGAAGGCGCATTCAGTTCGAAGCTGCCGGAGCGTATTTCGGTATTCGGGCTTAATACCATGCCGCCGTTATTTTTAAGCTATTTGCAAGGCCTGTCCAAACATTGCCAGCTGCATCTTTTCCTGCTCAATCCGGCGCAGGATTTCTGGGCCGATCTGGCCGGTAAAAGGCAGCGCACCCTTGACGAAAGCTTTAGCGGGCATCCGCTGTTGTCGAACTTGGGCCAGCAGGGGCGCGAATT
>Ga0208882_1000962_pt1 | contig 11784 bp, 5 predicted proteins | sample LakWasMet14_LOW5_2_FD_183862 | JGI IMG/M metagenome (GOLD analysis project Ga0208882, IMG submission 183862) | Freshwater sediment methanotrophic microbial communities from Lake Washington under simulated oxygen tension - Sediment Metagenome... | ecosystem: Environmental > Aquatic > Freshwater >...
CGCCTGCCAGTCCGAATCTCGCTGCTGAACTTGACGGAATTACAATCGATCTAAAACAAATTAAAGAACCCAAAACAAAAAATCATCTTGTCATTGAAGGAGCAGGGGGAATTTTGGTACCGCTAAATGATAAAGATTGCGTCGTAGATTTAATCCAAAAAGACTATAAAGTGATTGTAGTTTCGAGACATTATTTGGGAAGCATCAATCACACTTTGCTGACTATTGAAGCATTAAAAAACAGAAAAATAAATATTGCAGGAATCATTTTCAGTGGTGATAAAAATCAATCTTCTGAATCGATAATTCTCAATAAAACCGGAGTTAAATGCATTGGAAGAATAGAACAAGAATCTTATTTCGATCAAGCCGTTATTCGAGAATACGCTGATTTGTTTCTGGAGAATCTATTGGAACTTCAATAACAATAGCAAAAATCAATTTCAATCTAAAATCTAAAATCGTTAATCTGAAATCAAAAATCAAATGAACCTAACAGAAAGAGACCAAAAAAACATTTGGCATCCTTATACCCAACACAAAACCGCAGCACTTCCTATTGCTATAAAAACAGGTAAAGGTGCTTTGCTTTGGGACGAAAACGACAAAGAATACATCGATGCAATCGCTTCTTGGTGGGTAAATCCTTATGGGCATTCGAATAAGATTATTGCCGATGCGATTTACAAGCAATTGACAACGTTGGAGCATGTTCTTTTTGGAGGATTTACACACGAACCAGCGATAGTTTTGACTGAGAAATTGATTGAAATTTTACCGAAAAACCAACAAAAAATATTCTTTTCGGATAATGGTTCAACTGCTGTCGAAGTGGCGATAAAAGTTGCCTTACAATATTTTTTCAACAAAGGAGAAAAGAAAACAACCATAATCGCTTTCGAAAATGCTTTTCACGGAGATACTTTTGCCGCAATGGCTGCAAGCGGAATTTCCTTTTACACCCAAGCTTTTCAAGGAATGTTTATCGATGTGGTTCGGATTCCGGTTCCAATAAAAGGGCAGGAACAAACAAGTTTCAATGCTTTGGAGGAAGTCATAAAAAACAATAGTTGTGCAGGATTTATTTTCGAACCATTGGTTCAGGGAGCTGCCGGAATGGTAATGTATGAGCCGGAATCACTTGACAAATTAATTAAAATTTGCCAAGAAAACAATGTCCTTGCCATCGCCGATGAGGTGATGACCGGTTTTGGGAAAACTGGAAAAATTTTCGCCTGCGATTATTTAACCGAAAAACCTGATATGATGTGTTTGTCAAAAGCCTTGACGGGTGGCACAATTCCTATGGCGATTACCTCTTTTACCCAAGAAATTTTCGACACTTTTTATGATGATGACATCAATAAAGCGTTGTTTCACGGACATACATTTACCGCGAATCCTACAGGTTGTGCGGCTGCTTTGGCGAGTTTAGAATTGCTGCAGACCCAGGAAATGCAAGCGAACATTTCTCGAGTAAATCAAAGCCATTTGGACTTTCAAAAGCATATCGAATCTCACCCAAAGGTTACTACGACACGTGTCTTGGGAGTGATTTTTGCCTTGGAAATAAAAACCGAAAGCTCCGAAAGTTATTATGGCACTTTGCGCAACAAACTCTATGACTTCTTCATCGAAAACGGAATAATCCTGCGCCCTGTAGGCAACATCGTTTATATTTTGCCTCCCTACATTATCAATGATGAGCAATTGCAAAAAGTCTATCAAGTTGTCGAAAAGGCATTGAAAATAGTCTAATTTTATAACAATTAGGTGATTTTTGCATCTATAAATTTCGAAAACACTTGTGAACTTTGCGAAAAACTTTGCGACCTTTGCGGTAAAATAAATTAGTCTTGTCACAAACCATCTCCATAACTGCTATAGCTTCCATTTCCCCTTTGGGTAACGACTCGAAAACGATTTGGGAAAATTATCAAAACACAAATCACTATTTTACTGAACATTTTTTAGACCATAAAAAAACGCTCATTGGCAAACTCGATGATGATTCAAGTAAAATAATTGAGGCATTAAAACAATCGGATATTAAATACAAATTTTTGGACAAAACGGTATTGTATGCTATGGCTGCTTCGCGCAAAGCCATACAAAATGCGGGTTGGACTTCAAATGATATTTTCGGAATCAACATAGGTTCTTCCCGTGGAGCAACCGATCTATTCGAAAAACACTATCAAGAATACTTGGAAACAGGCAAGGCACAAACTTTGGCATCGCCAACGACAACTTTGGGAAATATTTCTTCTTGGGTTGCCCACGATTTGCAAAGTTCTGGCCCTGAAATTTCACATTCCATAACTTGTTCAACTGCTTTGCACGCCTTGTTAAATGGTGTTGCTTGGCTTCGAGCTGGAATGGCTGATAAATTTCTTGTTGGTGGAAGTGAAGCGCCTTTGACGGATTTTACGATTGGTCAGATGCGAGCTTTGAAAATTTATTCCAATAGTGACGGAGCATTTCCTTGTCGCGCTTTCGATTTGGAAAAAAAGCAAAACTCCTTGATTCTTGGCGAAGGAGCCGCGGTTTGCTGTTTGGAAATTGGCAAAAAAGAAAACGCATTGGCTTTTATAGAAAGAATTGGATATGCCACAGAAATCTTGGAACATAATATTTCCATTTCTGCAGAAGCGATTTGTTTCCAAAAATCAATGAAAATGGCTTTAGAAAATACGGATTTGTCCGAAGTGGATGCCATCGTGATGCACGCTCCAGGAACAAGAGCCGGTGACTTGACCGAATATAAAGCTATCCAAAAAATGTTTGCCTCGTCAGTTCGACCTTCGGTCTCGGGTGGCACCAATTTGCCAATGCTTACCACCAACAAATGGAAAATTGGACATACCTTTGGTGCTTCGGGAATGTTAAGTATTGAAATGGGGATTTTGATGATGCAACATCAGAAATTTATAGGCGTTCCATTTGCCGAAGTACAAAAACCAAGAAGACAAATCCGTAAAGTTCTTGTAAATTCAGTTGGTTTTGGAGGAAATGCGGTAAGTGTTTTGTTGTCTCTGTAGTTTTAGTAATAAAAATTAGCTACAGATTTTAACGGATGAAACGGATTCCCACAGATAATTTTGATTGTTTTTCCAACTTAAATGACCTTATATTTCTTATATGGTTAAAAAAATCTGTTTTATCAGCGTTTTTGCTTTAGCAAATCCTTGTCTGTCATCTCGAGCACAGTCGAGAGACGTGTGACATACTCTTGTGTCAGTCTGATCTTGCCGAAGACTCCAACTCTTTCACTTTATCATAAACCAGATTACTTTCAAAACCGCGGCGGAGCATATAATCACAAAATTTTTTCCGCTTTTTTAATGCATTTGTTTCTCTGATGGATTCCCAATGCCGTTCCCCCAATGCGTGAAATGTTGTTGTATATTCCTCAGGAGTGATTTCTTGAAGAGCGGTATTGATTAGTATTTGAGAGATGTTTTTAAACTTCAATTCGTTTATAATCCTGATTTTCCCCCAATGTTTGATGCGGTGTTTTCCTCTGGCAAAACTACAGGCAAAACGTTCTTCGCTGAGAAAATTGGAGGCGATAAGATGCACCATAATGGTGTCTATTTCTTCTGAATCCATTTTCATACCACGCAATTTAGTAACCACTTCTTCGTGACATCGTTCTTGATAGGAACAAAAATATTCTATCTTTTGAATGGCTTCTTTTATGGAGAAAACGTCTTTCATTCCTTGGTTTTTATTTTAATTCCAACGTGATTCCAACCACGAGATTAGTGCAAAATTAGTTTTTTTTATGTTTTTTCAAACAACGTTATTTACAATCATTATAAAAACAGCTATATAACGGATATTAATGTAGTTAACCGACTTTATTTTATGTTTTCGCTAAGTAGTTATTACTTCGTATTATGTTAAAATTTTCATTTACAGCAATATTCTTGTAAAGATAGATGGCAAGTACCAAAGGCATTGGACATTTTAAAATTTGGTTAACCTACAATTTTTAAAATAGGGAAATATAAAACCTTGTTTTTGTTGAAGGATTGTTGGAACATGAAATCATTCATTATGAAGAAAAACTACTCTAACTCAAATAAAAATTGGGTTTCTAAAATAAAGACAAATAGCTTCATTGATAATGCAAAAACATTTGCGTTTTTATTGACTGTTTTTTTTCTTGTGAGTATAAGTACTTCAGTAAAAGCACAGTCTGGTATTTACGAGAGTTACGCCATATTGAAAATTAACGGTGGTGGTAATACTTATTATGATTTACAGGCAAGTACAGGAAATCCTGATTTTCAGGGAGCAAATTTAGGCACTTTTTATTCTGGAAATAGTTTAATTCTAAATGGAGGTCAGAATAAGGTATATGTTTGTACACCTGATGATATTACGAGTGGCAATTTGTACTATAGAATTTATAAAATTTCAGACACGCCACCTTCCTTTACAAACTCTATTCAATTTCTCGACCCAGTTATAAATTATCCAGGAGCAGCTTGTTCAGGGACGGGTAAAAATCAAGATTGGGAATCGAAAACGGCAGGTATCAATGTACTTGGAGGCTTAACTCCTGGGACTTATTATCTCGAAGTTTACACAAATGCTGACTACAAAGTAAGTGGTGTTCAGCAGGGAATACCTCATTATGCCAACAATGGTGCTTTAAATTACAAATCTCAGTTTACCTTAATGGCAAATTGTGTTACAGGTATATCTGTAAATCCAGCTACCATTACACCAGTTTGTGTAGGAAGCACAGCAGCTACTTTGACAGCTACAATAACCACGGCATCAGGCTCAGGAGCTGCCAATATTACCTATGAATGGTTTAGTAATACGTCAAATAGCACAACTGGTGGCACACTTGTGCAAAGTACATCTACCACAACGGCGACCTCAACTAGTAGTTATACGCCATCAACCGGATCAGCTGGAACGCTTTGGTATTATTGCACGGTTACCAATACGGATTCTACTTGCTCGGGTAGTTTTAGTACAACTCCTGTAGCAGTTGTGGTTACTTCTCCTCCAGTTTTATTCTTTTCGCAAACCAATGTATTGTGTTTTGGAAATTCCACGGGTGCAATCAACATAACTGCAACAGGTGGAACTGGAGCATACACGTATGATTGGGCAGATGTTGCAGGAACTTCCAATACTGAAGACAGGACGAATCTTCCTGCTGGAGCCTATTCTGTAATTGTAACGGATGTCAATGGATGTTCAATGGCCTCTTTACCCGTAACCATCACCCAGCCTGCATCATCAGTATCAGTAGCTTTAACTTCCCAAACCAATGTATTGTGTATTGGAAATTCCACAGGAGCAATCAACATAACTGCCTCTGGCGGAACTGGAGCATACACTTATGATTGGGCAGATGTTGCAGGAACTTCCAATTCCGAAGATAGAACGAATCTTCCTGCTGGAACTTATTCCGTAATTGTAACGGATGCCAATGGTTGTGCCACAACAGCATCAGCCACTATCACACAACCTGCTACTGCTTTAGCCGCATCAAGAACATTTGTCAACGTGCTTTGTTTTGGCAATTCCACAGGTTCCATCGATTTGACAGTAACAGGCGGCACTTCGCCATATACTTATTTATGGTCAAATGCAGCAACAACTCAAGATATTAGCGGACTTGTCGCAGGAAGTTATAATGTGACAATAACCGATTTCAACGGTTGTACTACAACAGCATCGGTTATTATTACCCAACCATCGGTCGCATTAGCAAGTACAACCTCCCAAGTTAACGTGCTTTGTTTTGGCAATTCCACAGGTTCGACAGATTTGACAGTAACAGGAGGTACTTCGCCATATACTTATTTATGGTCAAATGCAGCAACAACTCAAGATATTAGCGGACTTTCTGCAGGAAGTTATAATGTGACAATAACCGATTTCAACGGTTGTACCACAACAGCATCAGCCACTATTACCCAACCTGCATCGGCAGTGACAGTAGCTTTAACTTCCCAAACCAATGTATTGTGTTTTGGAAATTCCACAGGAGCAATCAACATAACTGCCACTGGCGGAACTGGAGCATACACTTATGATTGGGCAGATGTTGCAGGAACTTCCAATTCCGAAGATAGAACGAATCTTCTTGCTGGAACTTATTCCGTAATTGTTACGGATGCTAATGGATGTTTAACGGCTCTCCTATCTGTAACCATTACACAACCAGCGGCATTAGTTATTACTGCAACTTCTAATAGTGTCGTATGTATGGGAAATACATTGAATTTATTTGGTAATGTTACTTCAGGAGGGATTGGAACGCCAACTTATTCATGGGTTGGCCCTCTCGGATTTAATTCAACACTGCAAAATCCGAGTATTACTAATGTGCCTATGGGAGCTGCTGGAATTTATACACTTACTGTTACCAATGGGAATGGTTGTACAACTTCACAAACAACCACTGTAATAGTAAATCCTGTTCCCAATGTGAGTATTACCCCGACATTTACATCTGGTTTTGTTAAGAAAAATACTTTTTCAACAGTATTATATAATTTTACAGTTACAAACATTGGTTCTGTATCTGATTATTTCGATTTATCATCGATACAGGTTGCTGACCCAAACACTGTTATAATGGATGTTCGTTTTCTCACTATGGGGGGAACAACCATTTCTGCAACTCCAACTATACCTGTATCCGGCACATACACATTCCAGATAGAACTTTCTGTGAATGGTAATCCTCCAAAAGTTTACAATCATACAATGATTACTGCCACAAGTCATTTATGCAGTATATCTTATGTGTCAGCAGATATTTATACTTATGAATATAATGGTTCTAACCCCCCAGCTCCTTCTGGAGCTCAACTTGAAATAGCGGTAGTAAGTAGTGTTGCTACAGCGATTGTAGGCATGCCTTTTCAATATACGATCACTGCATTAAACAACAGCAATGCTGCAAGTGCAACCAATGTAATCATTTCTAATCAAGTACCCGCAAACCTTACTATAACTGATAGTGATGGTGGCGTGCAAACTGGCAATTCGATTTCTTGGAGTATTGGAAATCTAAGTAAAATTAGCAGTGGTACAAATGTTGTACAAAAAACAATCACAGTAGTGCCTAACTGTACTTCGGTGCCATCGGTCAATATTACCGCCAACGTTATAAGTAGCCCAACTGATAATGGGCTTGGCATTCCTAGTGCTACACTTCCAATTCCAGTTATTGATAATATTGCTCCTACTGCAATTTGCAAACCAATAACTGTAATTCTTGATTCTACTGGAGGAGCAACTATCACAGTGGCTATGATAAATAATGGTAGTTATGATAATTGTTCTATTCAATCTATTGCTATAAGCAAATCCGTTTTTAACTGTTCAAACCTAGGCCCTAATAACGTTACCTTAACTGTTAAAGATGTTTCTGGAAATGCTAATACTTGTATTTCGGTTGTAACGATTGTCGACAATCAGACACCAGTTTTTACAATCTGTCCTACAACCCCTGCACCTATATGTGCGGATAATTTAACAACTTATACAAAAGTTGGCACAAGTTGGGATGCATCGGCAACAGATAATTGTGGTTTTTCACTTATTTATTCTTTAACAGGGAGCACAACAGGTACAGGAACAAGCCTAAATGGAGCCGTTTTTAATGTAGGCACAACAACTATTACTTGGGCAGCCGTTGATACTGCAGGCAATACTACAAAATGTATATTTGCAGTAACTATAAATCCAATGCCAACAATAAATACTCAACCTATAAACCAGTTAGATTGCGAAGGAAGTATCGTTAGTTTTAAGGTTGTTACTTCAGGAACGGGACTCAACTATATTTGGCAAAGAAAAAGACCATCAGACGCAAGTTTTGTTACTATACCGGTTGAGGCAAATGTCTCCTATCCTAATTCAGGAGAAATTCGACTTCAAAATGTAGGTAGTTCATTATCTCCTGATGGTACTCAATATCAAGTCATTGTTTCGAATGCAACTTGCAGTGTCACTTCAAGTGCTGCAACTCTTTCTGTAAATGAAATAACGGGTGTAACAGGCGGGACAACAGTTACTCAATGCTATGGAACAAATTATTCTTATACGGTTTCAACTTCCTATCCAGCCAATGTGATTTCTTACCAATGGAAGAGTTCTGTTGCTTCAGGCGTGTGGAATGATGTAGTTAATGGAGCTCATTTTTCAGGTGCTACATCTGCCACTTTGAATATAATTAATGGAATGCCAACAGAGTCGGCTGAATACCGTGTTTATATTACGTTTCATTCTTCTGGTACCGATTGCAATGTGACTAGTGCTTCCCGAACTAGAAATATTACATTTCTACCTTTGTTACTTACACCATCGGTTACCGTAATACAGCCTACTTGTACTGACCCAACAGGAACAATAACCGTAACTGCACCTATACCAGCTGTCGGGATTATATATACAGTTGTTGGGATAAGTCCAGTTGTCGCAGCAGTAACGAATACAACAGGAGTGTTTTCAGGATTAGCAGCAGGCGATTATAGTGTAACAACAACTAATGCATTGGGGTGCGCATCAGGTAGCACACCAGTTACCATACAAGCGGCAACAACAGCAATTTGGAATGGTTTGGGATGGACAAATGGGCCACCAACCATTAACCAACCTCTTGAATTCACTGGAAATTTCAATTCAATTGGAGATTTAACAGCTTGTTCTTGTACGGTTACCAGCGGAACTGTTATTATTAATCCAACACATACTCTAAAAATTACCAATTGGGTTCATGTTAATGGTGGTTCTTTAACTTTCGAAAACACGGCCAGTTTGGTACAAATAAACAATGTTTCTAATACTAATTCAGGGAATATTACATACAAGAGACAAACCACTAAAATCAGTAATATGGATTATACCTATTGGTCAACTCCGGTATTGCCATTTAGCTTAGGAGGTGTATCTCCTTTGACTCTTGGAGATAAGTTTTATTCTTTTGATGCCAGTATAGAAAATTGGAAACAAGAATCAGCAGCAACAACAATGGTACCAGGAGTTGGTTACATTATTCGAGGGCCTCAAACATATCAGTTCCCGACCCCACCAAGTCTTTATGATGCTTCTTTTATTGGCGTGCCCAATAATGGTCACTATGAAATTACTGGAATTATTGCAGATAGATCCTATCTTTTAGGAAATCCATATTCATCTGCTTTAGATGCAGATATGTTTTTGATAGCTAATGCGGGGGTTTTAGAAGGCACTCTTTATTTCTGGACGCATAATACGGCTATTCAATTAGCAACTAATATCACTAATGGTGCTGCGGGTTCAGGTGCGTATGCCTATACATCAGATGATTATGCTGCATATAATATAACGGGTGGCACAGGTACGGCAGCTCCAAGTAGTGTTTATCCCTATATGGGATTGAATAGTAACATCCCAACTGGTAAAATTGCTGCGGGTCAAGGATTCTTTGGTGACAGTAAAGTTTCGCTAATTGGCTTTAAAATTGTTTTTGACAACACTATGCGTGTTGGTGTAGGAGGAATTACAGGAGATAACTCCCAGTTTTTCAAAACTAAAAAACCTAAAGCAAAAATAGCGAATACAATCGAAAAACATCGTATTTGGTTGGATTTAACTAATGATAAAGGGGCTTTTAAACAAACTCTTGTGGGTTATATTACTAATGCTACTAATGACTACGACAGCCTTTTTGATGGCGAAAGCTTAGACGGAAATAAATTCGTTGATTTTTACAGTGTGAACCAAGGCAAGAATTTAACGATTCAAGGAAGATCTTTACCCTTTATTGATACTGATGAAGTGCCTCTAGGACTCAAAACAACCATTGCTGGGGATTTTACCATAAACATTGACCAAGTGGATGGTTTGCTAATGAACCAAGCCGTGTTTATTGAAGACAAATTAACGAATACCATCTTTGATTTAAAAAATGGAAACTATACTTTTACCACGAAAGCAGGAACATTCAATGAACGTTTTGTTTTGAAGTTCACCAACAAAACATTAGCAACAGCTAATTTTGATGTGCCAACAAACACTGTTTTGGTTTCCAATAAAAACAAACAAATAAAAATCAATTCCTTTGTCGAAACCATAGATAAAGTTACGATATATGACCTACTGGGAAGACAAATTTATCAAAAAACCAATGTTGATAGCAATGAACTTTCTATACCTAATTTGGCTTCTAGTCATCAAGCATTGGTGGTAAAAACAAGTTTGCAAAATGGCACGACGGTTACAGATAAAATTATTTTCTAACACCGATTGAAAGTCTTTTTTTTTAAAAGAGTCCCTTCAAATTTGGGAGCTTTTTTTCTTTAGTACTTGCTTAACTTGGCTAATCGCATAAAATCTTCCGCTTTTTCAACCATGTTATTACTGCCACAAAAGAATGGCACTCTTTCGTGCAATTCTGTTGGTTGAATTTCCATTATTCTTGTAAAACCATCCGATGCTTTTCCTCCGGCTTGCTCCACAATAAACGCCATTGGATTGCATTCATAAAGCAATCGCAATTTACCTTTTGGTGCTTTTGTGCTCGTTGGATACAAATAAATTCCGCCTTTTATCATATTTCTGTGAATGTCAGAAACTAAACTTCCAATGTATCGTGAAGTATAAGGTCTTTCTTCCTCTTCAAGCTGGCAATATTTGATATAATCTTTCACGCCTTGCGGAAAATGCACATAATTCCCTTCGTTGATGGAGTAAATATTTCCATCTTTTGGAAATTGCATTTTTGGATGTGACAAATAAAATGTTCCAATGGCTGGGTTCAATGTAAATCCGTTTACACCGTGTCCAGTAGTGTAAACCAGCATTGTCGATGTGCCGTAAATCACATAACCAGCCGCAACCTGATTGATTCCGGGTTGCAAAAAATCCTCAAGAGTCGCTGGAGTTCCAACAGGAGTTATTCTCCTATAAACCGAAAAAATGGTTCCCACAGAAACATTCACATCAATATTTGAAGAGCCATCCAGCGGATCCATTAAAACCACATATTTATTGTTGTGGCTGTTGTCTGAACCTTGTACGGTAATAAAATCATCATTTTCTTCGGAGGCAATTCCACAAACAATCTCACGATTTATCAAGGTTTGAATAAAAACTTCATTGGCATAAACGTCCAATTTTTGCTGGTCTTCACCTTGAATATTTTGTGCTCCAGCGGCACCAACGATATCAACTAATCCAGCTTTGTTCACTTTGTAGTTGACCACCTTGGCCGCTAATCGAATCGAGTTGATGATTCTGGATAATTCGCCTGACGAATATTGAAAGGCGGTTTGGTTTTCGATGATAAATTCACCTAATGTTTTGTTGCGTACTTCCATTACGAAATCGTTGTAGTTATTTTGAAGTCACAAATATCGTTTTTTTTGTGAAAATGATTTGAATATTATTTACTTAGTTTATCACTATTGTATATTTGTTGTTTAAAGTGGTATTTTAGTGCCTTAAATAAAAATTTAGCACGATAAAAAACCCATTAAAAACAAAATGATGATCATTAGAAAAGGAAATCCCGAAGATATGCAAGCCGTTTTAGGGCTTATACAAGAATTAGCCCATTTCGAAAAAGAGCCAAATGCGGTTCTTGTAACCGTTGAAGATTTAATTCGGGATGGTTTTGGTTCAGTTCCTTTATTTCACGTTTTTGTTGCCGAAGTCGAATCAGAAATCGTGGGAATTGCTTTGTATTATTACCGATTTTCTACTTGGAAAGGAAAAACAATTCACTTGGAAGATTTGGTGGTAAAAGACAAGATGCGT
>Ga0208882_1000964_pt1 | contig 11775 bp, 10 predicted proteins | sample LakWasMet14_LOW5_2_FD_183862 | JGI IMG/M metagenome (GOLD analysis project Ga0208882, IMG submission 183862) | Freshwater sediment methanotrophic microbial communities from Lake Washington under simulated oxygen tension - Sediment Metagenome... | ecosystem: Environmental > Aquatic > Freshwater >...
CATCGCCACCGACGCAAAGGGCGTCATCCAGATCTTCAACGTCGGCGCGGAACGCATGTTGGGCTACGCAGCCGCCGATGTGCTGAACAAGATCACGCCAGCCGATATTTCCGATCCGCAGGAAGTGATCTCGCGTGCCAAGGCGCTGAGCGATGAGTTATCCACGTCGATTTCGCCAGGCTTCGAAGCCTTGGCGTTTAAGGCCTCGCGTGGCATCGAAGACATCTACGAACTGACTTATATTCGTAAAGATGGCAGTCGATTCCCGGCGGTCGTGTCAGTCACTGCATTGCGCGATGCTCAAAAAGCAATTATCGGCTACCTGCTGATCGGCACCGATAACACCACTCGCAAGCAGATAGAAGCGGAGCAGAAGTTGCTCGATCAGCGTCTACGGGACCAGCAGTTCTACACGCGCTCATTGATTGAGTCCAACATCGACGCGATCATGACTACCGATCCGTCCGGCATCATCACGGATGTCAACAAGCAAATGATGACGCTTACCGGTTGCCAGCGTGACGAATTAATTGGCGCAGCGTTTAAGGATTATTTTACCGATCCGGAGCGGGCCGAAGCGAGTATCAAGCTGGTGTTAAGTGAAAAAAAGGTCACCAACTACGAGCTCACCGTGCGAGCCCGAGACGGTAAGGAAACGGTGGTCTCCTACAATGCGACCACCTTCTATGACCGAGATAGAACTTTGCAAGGCGTATTTGCCTCTGCGCGCGACATCACCGAGCGTAATCGTCTGGATCAGGTGCTGAAAGAAAAAAACGCCGAACTGGAGAGCGCAAAGTCTTTGGCGGAGAAGGCCAATCTCGCCAAATCGGATTTTCTTTCCAGTATGAGCCATGAGTTGCGCACCCCACTCAATGCCATTCTCGGCTTCGCCCAACTGCTGGAGGTTGGTAATCCGCCGCCAACGGCCGCCCAGATTTTAAGGTTACAACAGATTATCAAAGCCGGCTGGTATCTGCTGGACCTGATTAACGAGATCCTCGATCTTGCGGTGATCGAGTCCGGCAAGCTGTCGCTATCGCGGGAAGCCGTGTCGCTGATCGAGGTCATCCAAGAATGCCAAGCCATGGTTGAGCCGCAGGCGCAACAGCGCGGCATCACCCTGAGCTTTCTGCCCTTCGACCACCACTGGTTTGCCAACGCTGATCGAACCCGGGTCAAACAGGTCCTGATCAACTTGCTGACCAATGCGATCAAATACAACCGCGAGCATGGAACGGTCGAGGTGCAGTGCACCGAGAGCAGTCCGGAGCGTCTACGTATCACCGTCAAAGACAGCGGTGCCGGATTGCCTCCGGAAAAGCTGGTGCAGCTGTTTCAGCCGTTCAATCGTCTCGGGCAAGAGACTGGCGCCGAGGAAGGTACAGGCATCGGCCTGGTGGTCACCAAGCAGCTAATCGAACTGATGGGCGGCGCGATCGGTGTCAAAAGCACGGTCGATGTCGGCAGCGAGTTCTGGATTGACCTAATCAAGGACGTCACACCGCAACTGGCCGCAGGACACACTCCGGCTGCGGAACTGGCGCCGCAATCTCAGGGCAATCCGGCGGTGCGTACGCTGCTCTATGTTGAAGACAATCCGGCCAACCTGATGCTGGTCGAGCAAATCATTGAGGATCACCCCCATATCCGTATGTTGAGCGCCCGCGATGGTTATCTCGGTATCGCGTTGGCCCGTGCCCATCTCCCCGATGTGATCCTGATGGACATCAACCTGCCCGGTATCAGCGGTGTCCAAGCTCTCAAACTCTTGCGCCAAGACCTGACACTCGCGCACATTCCGGTCATTGCCCTCAGTGCCAATGCCATGTTTCGCGATATTGAAAAGGGACTGTCGGCCGGATTCTTCCGGTACCTCACCAAACCCATAAAAATCAATGAATTTATCAGCGCGTTGGACGATGCCCTGGAATTTTCTGAAACGAAATTGCCCCATGCCAATGAAACCGGTCCCCTACAATGATTAGCGAACAAGATATTCTTAACGCCGGCATTCTGATCGTTGACGATCAGCAATCCAATGTTCAATTGCTTGAAGAAATGTTGCGGGATACCGGTTATCTCCGCGTTACCTCGACAATAGATCCTTATGCGGTTTGCGAGCTGCATCGCAAAAATCGCTACGACCTGATCCTGCTCGATCTGCAGATGCCCGATATGGATGGCTTCCAAGTGATGGAAGGTCTTAAGGACATCGAAACCGAAGGCTATCTTCCGGTCCTGGTGATTACCGCCCAGCCGAGCCACAAGCTGCGAGCGCTAGCTGTCGGCGCGAAAGATTTTGTCAGCAAACCGTTCGATCTGGTTGAAGTACGGACGCGCATCCATAACCTGCTGGAAGTGCGGCTGCTATATAGAAAACTGGAGAACTACAGCAAGGTACTGGAACAAACGGTGCTCGAACGGACCGCCGAACTACGCGAAAGCGAAGCACGTTTTCGCCGACTGACTGAGCTGTCGTCGGATTGGTATTGGGAGCAGGATGAGGACGGGCATTTCACCAAGATTTTCGGTCCGGTACTTGAAATGCTCGGAATCCAGGTTGATGATGCGCTGGACAATACTCGGGATGACCAGGGCGCGAGATGGAATGTAACCGAGCGCAAGATACTTGAAGCGAATCTGTCTGCCAGGCGCCCCTTCCTTGACTTTGTCTACAGCAGGACCAATCCCGACGGTTCCAAACAATATTTAATGGTAAGCGGGGAACCAATGTTCGATTCTTCCGGCCGTTTTACCGGCTACCGTGGAATAGGTAAAGACGTGACCGAAACGATGTACTCTAAAGATGCATCATTAATTTAATTAACTGATGTTAGGCACGCACACGACAGAAAAGCGCAGTGATCTTGCCCCGATTTTCTGGACACTTTGCAAAGAGACTATTTTGGCCTCAAACGCTTCTAGGCTGAGATAGCCCAATGTGGAGTGAAGCCTTTTGCGATTGTAATACACCTCAAACTATTCAAACACTTGATACTTTGCATCGGATCGAGTTAAAAACCGCTCGCCATGAACAGCTTCAACTTTAAAACTATGGTTCCAGCTTTCCATGGCCGCGTTATCATAACAATCACCTTTCTTGCTCATACTACAGATCAATTGATGCTTGTCGAAAAGCCTTTGGTAGGCGGCTGAGCAATACTGGCTGCCTCGATCAGAATGAACAATCATGCCTTTCGGCATGCGCTGACGCCATCACGCCATTACCAGGGCATCACAAACCAACGATGCCGTCATCCGTTCGGCGATTGCCCAACCCATCACTCGGCGCGAATAAAGCTCAAACACAACCGCCAAATACAACCAGCCTTTTCCAGGCGGGCATTTTCTCGTTTCAGGCGAGCCATTTCTGCCAGCTGAAGTTTTTGATCTTCGAAGGGCGGGCCAGTTTGACGACGCTTTGCTCGCCATGAATACACCAGTGATTCGGCAAGTCCTAAATCTTGGGCCACCTTGGGGACACCGTCCTTGTCAGCGCGTTCCAATGCCTGCTCTTTGAACTGTGATGTATATTTGTTACGAACAGCTGTGGTAGTTGATTCTTTTTTGGATTTCATTATTTACCTCGGTTTTAGAGATTACTCTCTTAGCCGAGTGTCCGCTAGACCGGGGCAAGATCACCGCTACGCAGCAAACTCATTAAGGAACTTAATGGATGAATAATGAGGGATCGTGATCGTTAGGCTGTTTTTTAACATCACCTAAAATAGCCTCGGTTTGCCAGCCGCCGCCCAGCGACTTGTATAGCGCAATCAGGTTGCTGGCAAGCTGGGACTCGCTGGTGACCAGACTGCTCTGGGCTTGATAAAGCGCCGCTTGGCTGGTTAATACGTCCAGAAACGAGGTCAGGCCTTTTTGATAGCGCTCGTTGGCTAATTGAACCGCCAGCTGGTTGGCTTCTACGGCTTTTGCCAAGGCCTTGCGGCGTTCCTGTTCTTTACGGTAGGCAACCAGTGCGTCTTCCACTTCCTTAAAAGCCAACAGCACGGTGGACTGATAAGTCAGGAAAGTTTGCTCGTATTGCGCTTTTTTGCTTCTGATATTGGCGTTCAATTTTCCCCAGTTGAAGATCGGCATGGTTAATGAGCCGGCTGCCGACCATGATTTGCCGATCGGGGTGAAGTCGGTGATGGTGGTGTTTTGCAGGCCGATGAACGCGGCCAGGTTGATTTTCGGGTATAGCTCGGCGGTCGCGACGCCGACGGATGCGTTGGCGACGGCCAGTTGCCGTTCGGCGCGGCGGATGTCCGGCCTGCGTTGCAATAGTTCTGAGGGGAGGTTGGTTATTACATTAGCGGCAACGGTTGGGATGGCGCCTTGCTGGTCAAGGCGAACAGCCAGAGCACCGGGTTCTCTGCCGAGCAACACGCCGAGTGCGTGAATCGACTGCTTAGCCGCCGATTCGTAATTCGGCAGCTGCGCCTCGGTCGTGGCAGCCTGGGCCTGCGACTGCGTCACTTCCAGCATGCTGGCAAGCCCTGATTGTTGCCGAATTTGCGTCAGCTCTTGGGTTTCTTGTTGCGCATGCAAATTTTCACGGGTTATTGCGACCAGTTGTTGATTGGCGCGCAGCTCGATGTAGTTGCGGGCGATCTCTCCTTGCAAGGTAACCAGTACATCCCGGCTGTTTTCCTGTTCGACCTCAATCGTGGCATCGGCGGCCTCTATCGCACGTCTGACGCCGCCGAAAAAATCCAGCTCCCATTGGGCATCAAAGCCCAGCTGGAAGATGTTGATGAACTGGTTGCCGATACCAAAACCGCCGCCGACAGAAGAGGTGCCGGTTTGGGACGCCGGTGAGGAGGTGTTATTGAAACGCCTGCTGACATTGCTCTTGGCGTCCAGGCTGGGCAAGCCTGCGGCAATGGTCGCGGAGCGCAGGGCGCGGGCGTCTTTGACCCGCTCCAGGGCAAGCTTTAAATCCAGGTTGGAGGCGATCGCGTCGCTGATCAGCTTGTCGAGCACCGGATCATTAAAGCTCTTCCACCATTGGTCCGGCTGTTCTGCGCGGGGACCTGTAGCCGCAGTCGTTTCGCTCCATTGCCGGGGAACAGGCATTTGCGGCGGTTTATAGTCGGGGCCGACAGCAGGGCAGCCGGACAGCAGCAGTGCGGCAAAAAGCGCAAACGGGCGATGGCTCATAACGGTGAACCGCCGTCACCTGCATAATCCTTGGCTTCAATGAACACATCCATCTGCTGGCCCACATAGACGGGCAGCTGATTGCGGTCAAAGCTGTACAGCGCTTGCAATACGCGCGTATCAACCTGCTCGGTGCTGTCGCCGGTCAGCGATTTTTTGGGCACCACGTAGGGCTCTACATAAGCCGGAACCAGATCGGTCTGGAAGTCCCGGTTGCCGCGCAGGAAAGCCACAGCCTTGCTGTTTTTGTCGAAGCGCCAGGCATCGTTCTCATCGATGTCTACCCGGACATGCAGCTGATCCATGTTGCCCAGCAGCAGCAACGGTGTGTCCAAGGCTCCGGCCTGGGCGAACTCGCCCGGCCGGATGTTGACTTGCAGTACTTCGCCATCTACCGGCGCTTGCACGACGAGTCGGGCCAGCGTGGTTTGCGTGGTTGCCAATGCGGCTTCGGCCTGCTGCACCAGCGCTTTGGCGCTGTCCAGTTTGGCCGTGCTGATGAGCAGGGCATTATGTCTTCTAAGCAGTTCTTCAGAGCTGATGGCGCGCCGGTCGGTTACGGCTTCGGCCAAATCGCTCAGCGAACGGGCATCTTTGAGTGAGGCATTGGCTTCGTTAACGCCGGCCCGGGCTTTGGCAAGATCGGCGATCTTAACGGCCAGTTCGGCTCGGGTATTGCGGTCGTCCAGATAAAACAGCGGCGCTCCGGTTTTGACTTTATCGCCGACTTTGACGGCTACAGTCTTGACAATTTCGGACAACGGCGTGCCGATGGCGATGTTCCGGCTTTTTGCCTCGACAATGCCCGATCCGGCAATAAACGATTTAAACGGCGCGGAGGCGGGTGCGGCAACGGCCGGAGCAACCGGTATCGGCTTGTTACTGCTGACGACCGTATAAGCGGCAAAGAGGAATCCGGCTGCCGCCAGCACAGGTAATGTGTATTTAACTTGCATATCACCTTCTGTGGGAAGTTTTAGAGTAATGCATTGTTCTTACAAAATTGCGGCGGGAGTGCAAGCTTGGCTTGGCTTGCGCTGGCAGGCGGAGCCTGCACTCCAAATGGTAATTTCCCGTTCAGTTTTCATCTTTCACCTCAATAATATGCCCGTCGTCCATTTTGGCAATGCGGTCGGCGAAACTGAAAATCCGGGCGTCATGGGTAACGATGACCAGCGCCCGATCTTTATGTAAAGCGACATCCTTGAGCAGGGTCATCACATTATGCCCGGTTTCATGGTCCAATGAGCTGGTGGGCTCGTCGCAAACGATCAATCTCGGGCTATGCACCAGCGCCCGGGCAATGGCGACACGCTGCTGCTGCCCGCCGGAAAGTTCTGAGGGTAATGCCGTTACCCGCGTTCCCAAGCCTACCTGCTCCAGTACGGCGATGGCTTTGCGCTCAGCCTCGGGGCGTTTCATGCCGTTGATGATCAGCGGTAGCGACACGTTTTCTGCCGCGTTCAGCGCAGGTAACAGGTTGAAGGCCTGAAAAACAAAACCGATGTTACGCGCCCTGAAATTCAGCTTGCTTTGGCCGCTCATGTTCAGTAAATCCTCGCCGAACACTTCGCAGCAGCCTTCATCCTGGTCGAGTATGCCGGCGATGACTGAAATCAGCGTGGTTTTACCGCAGCCGGAGGGACCTACCAGCATCATCAGTTCGCCCATGGCAATATCCAGGTTGACGCCGTTCAGTGCGGTTACTTTTTGTCCACCGGTGTCGTAAATCTTGATCACATTTTGACAGCGTACTGCCAATGATGACGAATCCATGCGTTAGCCTTTAAATACGATAGCCGGTTCCAAACGGATCACTTTAATGATGCTGACCAGCGCCGCAAAGACACAAATCAGGCTGACTCCCGCGCCGCTAAACATCAGCAGTTGCCACGGAAACTTGAATGCCAGTATCGAATTACGCATCGAATAGCCGAACAAGGCGGTCAAACCCACGCCTAAACCGTAACCAATGGTGCCGACCAAAACAGCCTGTAACAAGATCATGCGCAGCAAGGTCCAGTTGCTGGTGCCCATCGCTTTCAGCACGCCGAATTGGCGCAGGTTCTCCAACGTGAAATTGTAGAAAGTCTGGCCTGCAATGGCCGCGCCGACGATAAAACCCAACAGTACCGAAATACCGAAGTTGATCGGGATGCCGGTATTGCGCATAAAATATTCATAAGTAAGAGACTTAAATTCCTCGCTCGTATAAGCCGCCAAACCAGTAGTTGCGCGGATGCGTCGGGTCAAGTCGGCAAGGTCTTGCCCCGGTTTGGCTTTAACCAGAACGAAAGATAACAACTTGCGCTCTTTGGGCGCATAGTTCTTGGCGCGCGAATACGTGGTGTAGACCACGGGTTGGGACTGGAAAGTGCGGGTAACTTTGGCGATGCCGACAACGATAGCGCGCTGATCGTTTAATTCCAGGCTGTCGCCGACTTTAATGGGAATGAGCTTGTCGCCTGGTGTTGGCGATGGCTTGCCCAGTTTGTCCTGGGCGCCGTCTATATCGACGATAACCCCGTCGCTACGGCGCAAATCATCAAGCTTGCCTTCAAGCATGACCGGCGGGCCGCCGATTAAAGTGGCGTCGTCCAATCCCACAACAATACAGGTTTGAAAAGTGCCGTCGGCAAGCCGCGCTTTTAATAATCCCTTGTACATCGGCATGGCCCATTGCACGCCGGAAATGCCGCGCACCCGGTAAAGTTCGGTATCCTGCAAGGGCTTGATGTCATCGACGAACTGCACTTTCTCGTCCATCACCCAGATGTCGGGCAAGCCGACATCGGTGATAAAGCTGTAAGAGCGCGACATCAGCCCCAGAAAGATCGCCGGTTGCTGAGTCATGATTAAGGATGCAAAGGTCAGCCCCATGACAATACCGAGATATTTGCCCCGGTCCCCCATCAGCATTTTTATGGCAATGTGATTCATGGTTTTGAACTCCTTGTTGGCTGAACTTGATTTTATCACGCAATGGAAATTGATAGCGTACAACCGGGAATGTCCATAGTAACTATCACAAAGCGTAGTGAGCAAATGCCCGAATGACTTTTTGATCGGCGCTAAAATGCAAGACTTCGGCTGCGAGGCGGTTGTTGGCGCTTTTGTAGTAAAGCGTGATGCTGTTTACGCCGATCAGAGTTGATAGTAACTCGAAATGCAAGTCGGGAATAAGCTGCAGCGCTTGAGCCCAATAGGCGCTCACGGCGGTTTTTCCCTGGAGCGTGCCGGCGGGTTCGTTGGCAATTTGACTAATCATCGGCGACGACATTTCAAAGTCGTCGGCGTAGTGGGATAGAATTCTGTTCAAGTCGTGGGCGTTCCACGAAGCGATCCAGTCGGCGGCAAAAGACTCGGCGAATTGATGATCCATGTGTATTCTTCCTGTCAGGTTTGAGTTTGTTTTAAAAGGCAAATAGTACATTAAACAAAATTTGAAAACTTCAGCATAAATTGACATCGCACAACTGTATTCATAGAATACAAACCATGAACCACATGATTTTATCCCTAAAACTCAACACACGATGGCTGCGAAAGATTATTAGCTTTTGCCGCAGTGCTGTTTTTTTGGTTCATTAATCCCATTTTTACTAAAGCAACTGCGGGTCTTGTCTCCCAGTTACTTTAGTCGTCTTTCCGGCAAGATTCGCAGTTTTTCCATGTTAAGGAGAAGTTTGTGCATCAATCCGAACCCGTTATATCGCAAAACAATCATCAGGTTATTTTCGGCTATTTATTTGTTTTACTCGGCGCGTTTGGCTTTTCAGCCAAGGCGGTACTGGTCAAATTAGCCTACACATACAGTTATCAACTGGATGCCATCACTCTGATGGTGTTGCGCATGGCGATCTCCTTGCCGTTTTTTCTGGCGGTTGCGTTATGGTCGGCCAAGGATTCGGTAAGAACTAACGATACGCAGCACCTAAGCGGGCAGGATTGGCTGATGATCTTCGGGTTGGGCCTGTTGGGCTACTACATTGCCAGCTTTCTCGATTTTGCAGGGCTGCAATATATCTCGGCAAGCCTTGAGCGCTTGATTTTATTTCTCTACCCGACCATGGTCGTTTTGTTCACGGCGGCGTTGCAACGCCGGGCCATTAACCGCCATCAAGCGCTTGCGCTGGCTTTAAGCTATGCCGGGATGATTTTGGTGTTTGTCGACAATATGGCGTCCATAGCCTCATCGGGACTGTTGTTAGGCTCGGCGTTGGTTTTGAGCAGCGCAGTTGCATATGCCTTTTTTCTAATGGGCAGCGGCATGATGGTTAAACGGATCGGTTCGACGCGTTTTACCGCCTACTCGATGACGGTAGCGTGTCTTGCAACGGGCCTGCATTTCGTGATTCAGCATGGCTCTGAAATGTTGAACCTGCCGGCCAATGTTTATTGGCTGGCGCTGATCATGGCGATTTTCTCTACTGTGCTTCCGGCTTTTTTAATGAATGCCGGGATCAGGCGTATCGGCGCCGGTTCGGCATCCATTGTCAGTTCAGCAGGGCCGATAGCTACGTTGGGGCTGGCGTTTTTGTTGTTAGGCGAAGCGCTGACATTGGCGCAGTTGGCCGGGACTGCGTTGGTGCTGGTTGGCGTTTATGTGATTAGCCGGGCTAAGTCGTAAGCCGGCCGTATGGCTTTTAGCCCCGTTATGTTGCAGTAGCTGATTACCGTTCATAGGGATTGCCGGTTTCGTACGGGGTATTGAATGAATCGGGAGAGTATGGATTGCCGTAAGGGCCATAGAGGGGCGATGCGGAATTCGGATAACTAAGAGTCCCTGGGTAACTTCCGTGGCTGTGATAGAGTTGCTGCGGGTCTGTCACATAAGGGTAGGTGGCTGTATAAGGGCCGCCGTAAGTTCTATAAGGATTTCTTGCTCTATAAGGGCTGTCATTATACGGAGTGCTGATTGAATCAGCAGCGTAGGGATTGCCGTTGAACTTATACGGATTTGGTGAGGTGTATGGGGTGTATGGATTACCGGCCCCGTACGGGGTGCTGTTCGAATAAGCGGAATGGGGATGGTTGTAATGCCTATAAGGAGGCAATGTAGTATTCGGAGTATAGGGACTATAAAAAGGCTCCGGGTAATGCCCTTGACGGCCATAAAGCTGCGGCGCGTTTGGGTTGTAAGGGCTGCCGCCGTAGCCAGCATACGGATTAAAGCTATAGTGGCCCCGGTCCCCGTCGCTCCAGGCAACGCCTGTCAACAGCATCAAGACCGGAATAACACAATGTTGGCGTTTCATAGCAACCTCCGTCGAGTTTTAAGTCATGCTGACATGCATTGATGCCATTTTTCAAGCCTTGATAAATGAACCTCCAGCTTGGAAACTTATACCTTACTTCAGTTATAAATGGCAGCAATCGGTGCGAGGATTAGATTGGCTTATTTGCCTTAAGCTTTTCTAGTAACTGGAGCGTCAATGCATCCCTCTCCCCATTAAAATATTTATCAAGGACAGATAAAAAAACGGAGTGTGGGGCTGCGACACAGGCAAACAGCGTCATGGAGGACTTAAATTTTAGGTCATCAGGATAACCAAATATTTCTGAAACTGACCGGCCTTCAACGGCAAAAACGGTTTTCGCGCATTCCAGCAGTCTTTTCCCAAGAACAGGGTGATTCAGGTATTGTCGAGCTTCTTCCAGGCTCTTAATGGCATAGTGTTTTGATGTTGCGCTGTGCCCTAAGCCATCAATTTGCGGGAAGATGTACCACATCCAGTGTGTGCGTTTCCGGCCGCTTCTTAACTCTGCGAGGGCGCTGTCATAGGTGTTTTGCTGCGCATCCATGAAACGGCTTAAGTCTAAGGTGTCGTTTGCGTTTACCATGGTTGGCTCCTTGATAATCAAACGGCTAAGCTACCGACGAAAAACCGCCCGTCAGCTCAAGAGTGCCTGTGATACAAACCCAACACCGTTTTGACGTAATTGCGCGTTTCGGGGTAGGGCGGAATGGAGTTGTTGTATCTGATTACGGCATTTTCTCCGGCGTTATAGGCGGCAACGGCCAGATCCAGATTCGAATTAAACATTCTGAGCAAGTCTTTCAAGTAATGTGTGCCGCCGTCGATATTCTGTACCGGATCGTTCCGGTTAACGACGCCGTAGCGTCTTGCCGTGTCGGGCATTAGTTGCATTAAGCCGACGGCTCCGGCTGAGGATATTGCGGAGGCATTGTAAGCGGATTCGGCTTGGATAACGGCATGTACCAGTCTGGCATCAACCTGATGCCGGTTGGCCGCCTCGGTAATCAGGTCGGTGAATTTCTTTTTATTAACGCCCATGTACGGCAGGGCGGCGGAATAATTTAATGCCCTGGTGCGTATGATACGCTTGTACATGCTGTTTTTAGGTTTATCGGTATAGTAGATGCGGCCGTCATTCGCGATGAATTTGTAGATGTCGGCCAGCGCCTCGTTTGAGATGAGTAAACTGGTTAAAATAACGGCACAAATCTGTCTGGAACGGATTTGCATTAACCCGAAGGGCGGCAGGCGGGATAGCCTGACGTGACAAATCTGTCTGGAACAGATTTGCATTAACCCGAAGGGCGGCAGGCGGGATAGCCTGACGTGAATTCTCATCATATTGTCA
>Ga0208882_1000968_pt1 | contig 11752 bp, 14 predicted proteins | sample LakWasMet14_LOW5_2_FD_183862 | JGI IMG/M metagenome (GOLD analysis project Ga0208882, IMG submission 183862) | Freshwater sediment methanotrophic microbial communities from Lake Washington under simulated oxygen tension - Sediment Metagenome... | ecosystem: Environmental > Aquatic > Freshwater >...
CGCCATTGAGATTGACCGATTTCACATCGGCATTGTTCATGGTGCAGGTAGTGCCCGATTGGGTAACGTCGAGAAAACCGAACTTGCCACCTGAACCCCATTCATACTGACCGGTTTTGCTATTGCCACCAGGGCCTGTACCAACAGCAGCATGGGTCAAACCTTCCCACTGCTTAAGTACGCGACCGGTTTGAGCATCGATGATCATCATTGGACGGGTTGGTGCACCACCGCCTGGACGATCGGCGAAGAACGAGACGACATAGGCCATGCGAGCCTTGTTGTCATCACCAACAAAAATCATTTGGCGGGTCGATTCATTTTCAATTTTCATTGAAGCAAGACGATTGCCCATTGATCTTTGTTTTGCGAAGGAAGTGGCGGCGGACGCTGCCATCAGCTTGCGGCCAGCGGTTCTATCGAGATCGGCTCCGAGACCACCGACCGTGTTACCAAACATATTTTTGACGGTACCCGTCTTGGTTTCGCTAACAATGACTTGTTCGCCCCAGACTGGAACGCCGCGGAAAGTTTGCTGATAACGGAAATGGCGCGTGCCATCGTTGTCGGTTTTGCTTGTCAGAACTTCGAGTTTTGAATCGACATCCATGCCGAGTAATTCAGCGTGACGATCTTTCGCCAGCTTTGCCGTGCCGCCGACTTTGGCGCTGGCGACTTGATATTGCGTATTAAGTTGTGCAGCGTTTACTTTTTGCAGATCAACGCGTGTTGCAGCATTTGCGGATACAGCAGCAAAGGCAAGCACTAATGGCGAAAGAGCAATGATGCTCGTCGCACGATGGCGATTCAATTTCATGTTGCGATGTCCCCGGTAGAAAAGAAAAAAACCGCTTTCGCGGAAATGTTTTATCTAAACTTCGCCCGGACCCCCCACCCCCCGCTACGCAAACTTTCGTGGAAGACATGCTTCACTTGAAGAGTTCGAGTATGAGCTTTCGTGCCCGGACGGCGTGATGCAAATCACAAATTCATCACACGGGACAGAACCTAACGTGACCCAGTTCACAGGTCACGCCGCACTGCAACAAATATGAAATTGGCTGGAATTCGTTGAATTTACTTGACGAGCAGCATCAATTGTCTTGTCTGGCTCAACAAATCACTTCGAACCGAAGGTTTTGAAAGACTTCGGTTTGCGTGATTGCGCAAACGCCCCGATCAGTAGCATCAGGGGGCCGCCATAATACGAGACGAGACTGTACAAGGGCATTGCCTTGAACAAGTCATCCAGAGCGGTCAAAGGGCTGGCCTGCATGGCGGCAAATAAATCACCGATCTGGCCACTGGCAAATTGCGCAGCTGAATCCTGCCAACCCAGCATGTTCAAAATGCCATGTCCGGCACTGACATATGACCAGGCAATGAAACTGAAAGTCGATGCCCGCTCTTGCACCAATGCGCCAACCTCGGAAGTACTGGCAATACCGCCCCAGAAATACAGGTTATAAAGCAGCATGGAAGTACCAAGGACAAAACAGAACGGCACCCAAAATCGTTTCATGGCAACTCCCTCCCTCTATTGCGCGGATTTATAGCATACCGGTTTCGAGACGTGCAGCATCCGACATCATGCTTTGATTCCACGGCGGATCAAATACCAAATCCACATCGGCTTCCGAGACGGTTGGAACACGCTCTACCTTGGTTCGGACATCATCGACCAGGATATCGCCCATACCGCATGCCGGGGCGGTCAGCGTCATTTTGATATTTACCTTGCGCGAACCGTCTTCAAGGCGCTCGATATCGCAATCGTAAACCAGCCCCAGTTCGACCACGTTGATCGGTATTTCCGGATCGAAACAGGTGCGCAATTGTTTCCATACCAACACTTCCACTGCATCATCGTCTGCTTCATTCTCCAGTTGCAGAGCCTCGGGAGGATCCTTGCCTATCGCGTCGGCATCCTCGCCTGCAATTCGGAATAAATTGCCTTCGACGAATACCGTAAACGAGCCGCCAAGTGCCTGCGTGATATAGCCGACACTGCCAGCTGGCAACGTCACTTTCTCTCCCTGCGGCACGAGTACGGCAGCACAGTCACGTTCAAATTTTACCGGCTCACTGGTTCTGGAATAGCTCACGGAGTTCCTATCGCAATATTCGAAGATGGGCTATTTTAACGGTTGTTGATGTCAGGGCGGTGTTTTGTCGGAAAAATCTCCCAAGTCTTGGTTCTGGCCCGCTCTGGCCTGGTGTTTTGGCGTACTGGCCATGACTGGAATCTGGCTCAGCATGAGCGCATGGCTGGACGCCCCCTGCCTCTGGATGGCGATAGTTGCTGTATTCGATATCGCGCTGGTACTCCGCTTTACCGGCGTGGATGCCGGCTGGCCGCGCTTGCTCGGCATTCTATCGGGCTCGGCAATCATCATTCTGGCCAGCCAATGGCTGATCGCGGCGAATGCATTTGGCATGATGTTGGGATTATTGCCACTTGATGCAGCGAAAATGGTGGGCCCGGTACTGGTCTCGGAATTTAGTCGCCTTCGAATTACCCAAACAGACTTAATCTATCCTGCAGTGGCAATTATTCTTGCGCTGTATCTGGGATTGCATCGCCGAAAATAAAACATCGCGCTCGAGGCGCGATGTTTTCAAACCTGACAGCGCGCAAGTTTAATGCCCGCCGTCAATCGCCTTCAATTCCGAAATCAGTTGCGCGATCGCTGCACCGCCGTCGCCATAAAGCATGCGAGTGTTGTCCTGATAGAACAACGCATTTTCGATGCCCGCAAAACCGGTGCCCTTGCCGCGTTTTATCACGATCGTGTTTTTCGATAGTGATACATCCAGAATCGGCATGCCGTAAATCGGCGAGGCCGGATCGGTTTTCGCCACCGGATTCACTACATCGTTTGCACCAATCACCAGACTGACGTCGGTATTCGGAAATTCCGGATTGATGTCGTCCATGTCGGCAATCAAGTCATACGGAACGCCGGCTTCGGCGAGCAGCACATTCATATGGCCGGGCATACGGCCTGCCACTGGATGAATGGCAAACTTCACTTTTACGCCACGCTTCATCAATTGCTGCGTCAACTCCCAGACCTTGTGTTGCGCCTGCGCGACCGCCAAACCATAGCCAGGCACAATCACGACGCGTTCGGCATAAGCCATCATCGCGGCAACATCGCCTGCTTCGATCGGTTTTTGCGTGCCGGAAATTTCTTTCTGCTCGCCCGTAGCACCGAAATTGCTGAACAGCACGCCACTGATAGGCCTGTTCATCGCCTTGGCCATCAACTGCGTCAACATGGTGCCGGCAGCGCCGACCACCATACCTGCAATGATCAAGGCTTCGATGCCGAGCACATAACCTTCAAATGCGACCGCCAAGCCAGTGAGGGCGTTGTAAAGTGAAATCACGACCGGCATGTCTGCACCGCCAATGGGCAGTGTCATCAGCACGCCGAACACGAGGGCGGCAACGAAGAAACCGATGATCACCGGTTGCTGCAAGGAAAATACGACGAAAATTCCGAGCAAGATCGAGGCCAGGAATACCAGACCGTTAAACCACTGTTGGCCGGGAAAAGTGAAACGCCGGTCCATCCGGCCATCAAGCTTTGCCCAGGCGATAATCGAACCGGTCAGCGAAATCGAACCAATCAAGCCACCGACAACCGCGAGTACCAGCGTGGTTTGCGAAGGCATTTCGGCAGTCTTGCCGGAAAACTTCATCAACTCGATGAAACCGATCGCGGCAGCAGAGCCGCCGCCGAGTCCGTTATACAACGCGACCATTTGCGGCATGTCGGTCATGGCGACTTTTTTGCCGGAAATCCAGGCCACGGCGGTACCAAGCGCCACAGCCACCAAAATCAGTGCAAGATTGTGCAGGCCCGGCGTAAGAAATGTTGCGAGCGTGGCGAGCAGCATGCCGACGCCAGCCCATTGGATACCGCTGCGCGCGGTAACTGGTGATGCCATGCGTTTGATACCGAGAATGAACAGCAGCGCGGCACCGAGATAGCAGGCCTTAACAAGAACCGGCAAGAAGGATTCCATTATTTACCTCCTTCTTTTTTGCTGGACTTGAACATCTCCAGCATGCGCTCGGTCACGACATAGCCCCCTGCCGCATTACCCGCTCCCATCAAAACGGCGATAAAGCCGATTACTTTTTCAAAGGTCGTGTCGGCATGTCCAAGCACGACCATCGCACCGACCAGAACAATGCCATGGACGAAGTTTGAGCCTGACATCAGCGGCGTATGCAAAATAACCGGCACTCGGCCGATAATTTCATAACCGGTAAATGCGGCCAGCATGAAAACGTAAAGCGCTAGAAAACCATCCATTTGATGCAACTCCCCGTTGTGTCTGCCTAATCATAACCGCTAGCTGAATAATCTGGGCAATAGGTCAACGAATTCCGGAGCCGGGCGTTTTTATCGTTGCCCCCAACGAAAGGAACCGGCACTATGAAATCCATGCTTTGGCTCTCGATTCCGCTTTTACTCTGCGCCGGCCTGTCCCAGGCTGCCGACCGTGGCGACCGTATGGAACGCCGCTGGGATCATCGTGGCGACGTGATTGATGCCCGCCTCGATGCCCGTGCAGCACATCAGGATGCTTTGGGTCACGAACACCGCGCAAACAAGCTTGACCGTCGTGGTGATCGCATCGATGCAAAGTACGACCGCATTGGCCAACGCCGCGAGAACCGTTTTGACCGCCGCCATCACCACTAGGATGGTATTCGAGCAAAACGGCTCGAACGAAATCGCCGCCGATGACGCGGCGATTCGTTTACCCGCCACGCTGGACGAATTTCTGGCAGGCGTGGAGCGCCGCGCATTCCGCATGGCCGAGCTCGCGCTGGGCCATCGCGAAGATGCGATGGATGTCGTACAGGAAACGATGATCAAGCTTCTGCAATATCGCGACAAGCCGGCAGCCGAATGGTCGCCGCTGTTCTGGAGCATCCTGCGTCGCCAGCTGACCGACAAGCATCGCCGCAATGCCGTTAAAAAACGGGTGATGCAATTTTTCGGAAAATCGGATCCGCAAGACGAAGATCCAATCGAAGCATTGCCCGATCAGAACGAAGACCCGCTGCGCCGTTTGACCGACGATAATTCGTGGCAAGCCCTGGGTAAAGCCATACGCGCACTACCTGCCCGCCAGCGCGAATGTTTTTTGTTGCGCGAACTGCAGGGTTTGAGCGTGCTGGAAACCGCAGCCGTTATGGGCTGTTCCGACGGTTCGGTCAAAACCCACTTATCGCGCGCGATGAGTGCACTTAGAATTCACCTGGAGGACTGGCAATGAACAGTCACGACACAATCAGTAAAAAATCCCGCGCCCTGTTTGAACATTCGGTCGCCACACTTGATATTGCCACGGCCAATCGCCTTCGCCTGATGCGGCGCGATACCCTGTCGCAACAGGCGCCGGGGCGATTCAAGGCCTTTTTGATACCGATCTCGGCCACGCTCGCCATCGGTCTGGGTGTTGCGATCTTTTTACCGCAGTTCCAGGCCAGCAAAACCATTACCGAACAAGACACGGTGTATATTTCCGCCGAAGACGATGCCGATGCCGACATGCTGACATGGCTGGCAGATGCACCGGTCGAGGTTTCATCCCATCTGCAAGGTAGTTTGTAATGTTACGCATCGTATTTTTCGCTCTATGCCTGTTTGCCAGTTCCGCGTTTGCGCAGCAAACGGCGGTGCCGCATGGCGTCAGCGTGCCGAGCTGGAAGCAATTGACTGCCGAACAGCAAAAAGATCTGCAAAATTTTTCGCAGCGCTGGGACACGATGCCTGCTTCGCGTCGCGTGCAAATTCTCGAACGTTACGACCGCTGGAAAAGCCTGCCTCCGAAAAAGCGCGAGGCCCTTCGTGAAGGCGTACAAAATTTCCAGGAAATGACGCCCAAGCAACGCCAGAATATGCGTGAAAGCATGCGCTATATCAGAACCTTGCCGCCGGAAGAGCAAAAACGCCTGCGCCGCCTGTGGGCCTCGTTAACGCCGCAGCAGCGAACCCAGTGGCTGGAAGATGGCGGCCCCGGTATTGCGCCGGAACCGAAACTGTAATTTTGTAGGTCGGGCCCCGGCCCGACGCTTTTGACAGATTGCGACGCTGCTTGTCGGGCCAGGGCCCGACCTACAATCCATCAGGTTTTATTGACACCGTCATGCGTCAAACAAGTCTTAGCGATTAATTCGTCATCCCAATCAAGCTTGAACGCGCCTTCCTTGTCGATCATCAAGGACAGGAAATTGAATACATTGCGCGCATACATTTCACTGGCGTGCATCGCGCCCTGGCTTGGAAGATTCAACGGTCCAGAAATCAACACGCCGTTGGTTTCATAATTTTCGCCCGGCTTGGTCAGTTCGCAATTGCCACCGGTCTCCGCAGCAAGATCGACGATCACGCTTCCCGGTTTCAGATTCGTCACCATCGCGGCCGTAATGATTTTCGGCGCCGGACGCCCCGGGATAGCGGCGGTAGTCACGATAACGTCGATGTTTTTCAGATGCTCGCCCAGACGGCGTTGTTGTTCTGCACGCTCTTCATCGGTCAATGCACGTGCATAACCGCCTTCACCTGCAGCCGACACACCAAGATCCAGAAATTTGCCGCCGAGCGATTCGATCTGTTCGCGCGTCTCGGGACGCACATCGAAACCTTCGACCTGGGCACCCAAACGACGCGCGGTCGCAATTGCCTGCAAGCCGGCAACACCCGCACCAATGATCAATACCTTCGATGGACGAATGGTTCCTGCCGCGGTCGTCAGCATCGGGAAAAAGCGCGGCGCCAATTGCGCCGCCATCAACACGGCTTTGTAACCCGCCATGCCGGCCTGCGATGACAATACATCCATCGCCTGAGCACGTGTCGTGCGCGGCAATTTTTCCAGCGGAAATGCACTGGTTTTCTTATCGATGAAAGTTTGCACGCGTGCGGCGTCGGCATGCGGAGCGAGCAGCCCCATCACGACGGCACCTGACTTCAGTTTTGCCAGATCGGCATTGGGCGGTGACTGGACACAAACCAGCACATCGGCAGTCGCCAGAATTTCATCGCGCTTATCGGAGATTTCTGCACCGACATAACTCTCATCGGTGAAATGCGCATTCAATCCGGCACCGCGTTCAATCAGGATTCGGGCTTTGAGCGCAAGCAGTTTTTTGCAGGTTTCCGGCGATAGTGCCGCACGGCGTTCGCCGCTTGCGGTTTCTTTGACAAAAGCGATTGTGACCGACATGCGCATCATTCCCCGGGACTATGCCCCGCTCGATGGCAGGGCGACTGGGTGATGCTACCGGATTTAGCGCTTATCCTTCAATAAATCGCGAGGATTATTGGACCGAGGCTCAATTGGCTTCGGTCTTCAAGCGACCCATGACGCTTTGCATGGCCTGATCAAACAGGTTTTCCTGCTCGCGCACAACAAGCTTGCCTTGTTTTTTCATTGCAGCCAGTTCTTCGAGTGATGCGACAAGCACGCGAACACCACGGCGATTGACGAACATAAGGCGCGATGAAATCGGGCTTATCCATGACAATTTTGCCGGATGCAGCTTGTCGTCGTCGGCAGCCAGATGGACCCACATGCCGACTGCAAGATTACGCAGCACCGGAATGTCTTCAACATGGTAATCCAGTGTGTCCTTGTTCGAAACAACCGTCAGGAACGGTTTGTGTTCATCGACGGCAGGCGTGGCGGCAATTTGCACGGTCGCAGGCTGTTGCACCATGGATTCCATGCTCACCTGCAAACCACGAATGGTTTGCTGGGCCGATTCACCGGTAATGCCGGAGCTGGCCAATACGGTTTCAAGCGGCTCGCGCATATTGATCATTGAAGGTGCAATGGCGTGGCGATTCGGATGGTTCGCATTCGGCAGCAGTTCGAGCAAGGCATCGGCAACGCCAAGCGCAGCATTCCAGGGCTGACTCTCCGGACCTTCGCGCAAGGCAATCATCGACAGATGATGCGCCCAGCAACGGCTGAAGAAGTCGTCGATTGCCGGCGGCAAATTCAAACCCGCAACCCGTTTTGACAACTCGGCGGAAGCCAAGGTACGAGCCTGCTCAAGACGTTCCTGGCCACGCTGTGCTTCGGTAGCACGACGTTCCGCCAATTCCATGCGACGACGATGCTGATCGAGGAAACTGCGAAGCTCCTGCTCCAGCGTTTCGAAAATCGCCATGTCTTCGTTGAATTCGGCAACCAGCGTGTCAACGGTATTTTCTGCTTTCTGCAGCAACTCGCGTTCTTGCGGACCTTCGCCTTTATTGCCTTCGACTGCTTCGGCGAGTGAATTCAGCAATCGGCGTGCTGGGTGACCTTTGTTCATGAACATGCGGCGATCAATCACGGCGGCTTTCACGTAAGGCACTACGAGACGCGACATCAGGCCGCGCGCCAGTTGCTCGAAATCGCGTTCGTCGAACAGAACATCGAACAGCATGCCTACCAGATCAACGGCATCCTCATCGTCTTGGCTCAGACGAATCTGGTCGGACTGCAAACCGATATTTTTTGCACTACGCAGCATTTCCTTTTTCAGATCATGCGCGAGTGAAACTTTCGGATCCATCATGGCGGCGTGTACCGCCTGCGGAACCTGTTTTTGCAATATAGAAAGTACCGATACCATTTCCTCCATCGCCATCGGGCGTTCATTGGAATTTGTACCGGCACCTGAAAAACCTTGAGCTGCCGAAAAGCCTGCGCCCGGATTCATGGCTGCATTGCCATTACCTTGCGCAGCTCCGCCATTAGCACCGCCTGCGCCCATTTGCGGACGGAAGGCATGCAACATATTGCACAGCGCATCAAACATTTGCTTGTCGTCGGAATTACCTTGCGCCGCGCGCTGTACGGCAGGTGCCGGTGCTGGCTCCGGTGCCGCATCGACAGGACGCGGATTACCCAAATCGGAACGAATACCGGCCGCCGACATCCGTGCGTTCAATTCGGTCAACAAGCTACCAAGGCTTTGCACCAATTCGCGTTCGAAATACTTGTATAAAACCACGCGAACGCTGGGCGGTAATTGCACGTCTCGTTGTGCGACATAAATCGAGTTGGCAAGGTTTGCCGCACTCAGTGGATTCAAACTCGGCTCCAGTTGCTGCACGCCGACGATCGCGGCAAAACGCTGGGCAATCACGTTCAGTGCAGGGCCGTGTGCATTCACGACGGCTTCCACCACGAATTCCGAAGCCAGTTGCACTTCGAGCTCGTCATCGGCCACCAGGCTCATGACTCGGCCGAGATTTGATTCCTGCTGGACACCGCGTCGCATGGATTCAAAGCCCGAATCGAAGTGGCGCTTGAAGCCATTCTCGAGTGGTGTGCGCGCCATGCGCAATTTGCGCATCGAATCCATATGGGGCGAGCCAATCAGGACTTCTTCTTTTTGCGCCAGATCAAACAACCAGTCGTCCGCTTTACCCAACACGCGGCCGAGAACCATCGTCAGATGACTGATAGTATGCTTGCGCAGTGTATTGAACAGCTCCGGATCGTTTTGATACGACCGTTGACCTGTTACATGGAATTCGTTCTGGCTCATAAATACTCTTGGGGAAACTCTTGGGGGGATAGAGTTGTCGGCATACGTAAAGTATGCGGTCGAACGAATATAATCTGTGAACAGGCTCTCACTTTTTTGCAGTTTCCTATTGAATGTTAATATTTGTTACATGAATCTCATAAAAATGCTCAACCAGCGTCGTTCTACGCCATCACGTACGCTTCGCGGCCCGGGTCCGGACGCCGAAGAAGTGCGGCAAATGCTGACATCTGCGCTGAGAGTTCCGGATCACGGCAAATTGGCGCCATGGCGTTTCCTCAAAATCCAGGGTGATACCCGGCTGGCTTTGGGTAACTTATTGGCAAGCCGTGCACTCGAACTTGATGCAAATGCTCCGGATGCAGTAATCGAAAAAGATCGCGCCCGTTTTTCATTTGCGCCACTCATCATCACCGTGATTGCAAGACTGACGCCAAACCACAAGGTCCCCGAACAGGAGCAAATCCTGTCCGGCGGCGCCGTCTGCTTTGCATTGCTGCAGGCAGCCCAGGGACTGGGTTACGGTGCGCAATGGCTTACGGGTTGGGCGGCCTATGATCCGGTGATCACTAAAAGACTCGGCGTCGAAGAAAACGAATGCATTCTGGGTTTTATCCATATCGGCAATGTCGATGAAATGGCACCGGAGCGCGTGCGGCCAAAACTGGAAGATTTATTAAGCGATCTGAGCCTGTGAGTGCCTCAACCACTTATTTAATTGACTCGAGCCTCTATATTTTTCGGGCATGGCATTCGATGCCGCCGGAGTTCGAGGATGTCGATGGCCAACCGGTGAACGCAGTGCACGGCTTTACGCGTTTCGTGCTGGATTTCGTCGAGAAAGTAAAACCGCAGCGATGCGCGTTTGCGTTCGATGCGTCGCTGGAAAGCAATTATCGAAACGAGCTGTATCCAGCCTACAAGGCCAATCGCGATCCGGCACCGGAAGAACTGAAGCGACAATTCGCGTATTGCCAGGAAGTCTGCGCCGCACTTGGTTTTCCGGTATTGGTGAATGGCCGCTATGAAGCCGATGATTTAATCGGTACTGCTGCCAAGTTGTGTCGTGAAGCGGGGCAAAACATCACGATCATTTCGGCCGACAAGGATTTGTCGCAATTGCTCGATACCGGCGATTCGCAATGGGATTTCACACGCAATGATCGATGGCATTGCGAAGGCGTAAAAGCACGCTATGGCGTACACGCACACCAGATTGCCGATTTTCTCGGGCTAACCGGTGATTCCGTCGACAACATCCCGGGCGTTCCGGGTATCGGCCCGAAAACCGCCGCCACTTTGCTTGGACATTTCGGCAGCCTGGATGCATTGCTCGAACGCGTAGCGGAAATTCCCTACCTGCGGATCCGCGGTAGCGGCCAGCACGCCGAACGCCTGAAGGAACATCGCGAGATCGCGCTTTTATCCAGGCAGCTTGCTACCGTTATTTGCGACGTGCCGCTGCCGGATGATTTTGCCTTGGCCGCGCGAAAAAATATACAGCGCGACTTGCTGATTCCACTTTGCGAAAGATTGCGCTTCGGGCCGATGACGCGACGCCGCTTGCTGGAATTGCCGTTACAATAAAGCCATGAATACGACTGAAACACTTTATGAAGGGCATTATCTGCGTTTGAAAAAACGCGATAACTGGGAATACGCCGAACGCACCAATGCGGGCTCTGCCGTGATCATCATCGCGGTAACGCCGGATGAAAAACTTTTGTTCGTCGAGCAATTCCGGGTACCAATGAATGCCAGCACCATTGAAATGCCTGCAGGCCTGGTGGGCGATCTCGACGAAAACGATACGATTGAAATCGCCGCGAAACGGGAACTGCTGGAAGAAACCGGCTGGCAGGCCGAAGAAGTAAAGGTATTGATGATCGGCCCAAGCTCGGCCGGCATGAGCAACGAAGTGATTGCATTTGCACGCGCCAGAAAACTCACGCGCATCAATGCCGGTGGCGGCGATGAAAGCGAAAATATCACCGTACATGAAGTGCCGGTGAAAGACGCGCCGCTCTGGTTGACGCAGAAAATTGCCGAAGGCTATTCGATGGATCCGAAGTTATGGGCCGGCTTGTGGTTGCTCGATAAAAACCCGGACGGCAGTCCTGCGTAAATGTGGGAGCCACTTCAGTGGCAATTGAATCTTGCAGCAAAAATTGAAATTCA
>Ga0208882_1000969_pt1 | contig 11751 bp, 8 predicted proteins | sample LakWasMet14_LOW5_2_FD_183862 | JGI IMG/M metagenome (GOLD analysis project Ga0208882, IMG submission 183862) | Freshwater sediment methanotrophic microbial communities from Lake Washington under simulated oxygen tension - Sediment Metagenome... | ecosystem: Environmental > Aquatic > Freshwater >...
CCAACTGCTGCAAGGCCATTGACTTGTTGCCAAGCGGTGTAACATATCCTTTCCGCTCCTAGCTTGTGAGGAAAGCTATATAAGACTCTTATGCGCTTATCTTGCCGATTCATTGTCTTTCCTTGTCTCGTTTCAAAGACATCAAGATATAAAATTTAACGATGATCTTCCGACTCTATCCACCCAAGATGCAAGATCGTCAATTCTCCTTTCTCCGATCACTCTCCGTGCAAGCACCGTCATGCTCGACCTAGCAGACTTACAGGTAAACGTAGCGCCTGTTTGATGCTTTTACGTATGGGTTTCGGCAACAGCCGCTTGAGCTCAAAATATTTAGGCTGGAGAATTTGCGGCATTAATGCTTCGTTGACGACGTATCTACGGTCAAATCCGTCGAAATCCAGGCTGGAAGCCGGAACGACTCGTTCTTCCCAATGCACCCCTGCGAGCTCAGAGCTAGAGTTAGCAAAACCGTCTCGCGTTTGACGTATGGATGCCACAGCGCCACTCCAATTTGCGAGCGCCTCGTGGCCGAATGACGTCCCCGACTCGATTGCCTGGCGTCGGCTTCGTAGTCTTTGTTCGATCTGCTCTGGAGAACGGTAAGCGTAGTGTTTTACCCATATGCGGGTTGGATAAGCCTTTGCTCGACGTAAAGATTCAGGCCACCCACCGTCTTCACGGGCCCAAACAATACCCTCTCGATGCCTGAAAAACCGAGGCTCACTCCAATGATTAATGTAGAACCGAAGCCGTTCCTGAACTGGCGTTTCAGAGTACTTTGCCGGATTCTGACGATATAGCTCCGCATCTTTATCAGTAAAATAATACGAAAAACTAGCAGTCCATACCGAGTCAAAGTTAGCAGGTATCTTGGCAAGAAAAATGCGCGGATCATCAATATAGAACTCATCCGCATCAAGCCGACACCACCAGTCGCCCGGACAACATCTTGACTGAAATGAATTGAATATGTCAGCGCGCAGACCGTCGCTGAAAGTAGTATCGTCCTGTTTGTATGGAACGATTTGGGGATGGCGTTTGGCAAGTTTATGGATGAGTTCCCAAGTACCGTCGGTACTGCCGTTATCGAAAACATAGACATAATCGCACCAATGCAATGCTGATATCATCGACTCCTCAAGGACATCAACTTCGTCTTTAACTATACAAAGACCATGTATTTTCATATCTCTCCTCCTGATTTATCTCGATAACAAGGTTCTCAAAAAGCATTCTTGCCGTAGCCGGGGTAAAACCGACGGTCTTAATGTATGAGTGATATCTATCATGCTCCGATCGTTTGCCGAAAAATAGCGTCAACAGTAGCGCCGGCATCATCCCATGTCGTGGAGTGTATACTTGCCGCGGCTGCCCGAGATAACGCGTCGAAATCGGCCATTGTGACCAAGGACTCAAGCTCCGATGCCAGGGCGTGAGGGTTTAGCTGCGCATAGCGAACAAAGGGATTGTCCAAAACGATACGGTTATGAACAGCATCATTGACAACAGGAATGCATCCTGCGGCGAGCATCTCATGAGGAACCAGTGATACGTTCGTTAGAGATAAACTTAACCCTGCGTAACACCGATTATAAATATCGTTGAGTTGCTCAGGTGTAACACGACCGTGGTCAACAAAAGCAAACGGCAGATTGCCCATTTTGTCTCCATAAAAATGAAGCTCGATGTCCGGGCGACGATTAGCAAAAATTTCAAGAGCCATCAGTCCGAGTTCGAACCCGCGGCGAGCCACTTCCGGTCGAGCATAAAACGCCACACCGACACGGCGGGAATTTTCTGAAAGAGTGTAATGGGAAGTATCGCACCCGAACTCAAAGTGATCGGCATCCATACAAAATTCGGTTCGGAGTTTATCCGACAGCCACCGGCCGGCGGTAATAGCATGAAAACCCATTCGGTAGGTATTTTCGGCCAGAACGCTTGGGGCACCAATGGGGTAGAACAGAGGTTCGAAGTCCTGTACGAAGTAAAAGCGCTTGCCGGCGCAACGTGCATTAAAAACCGGGTAAGCCGTTGGCCAAGATGTGGCCACCACAGCGTGTGCCTCTTCCATTCCGTCATTTACTCTTGCTACATGACCATTGAATCCATAAGAACGACGTAGGATTGACTCGTAATAGTGATAATCAACATGGTGAATATCATAGAAATAGACCCGGTTGACGTATCCGTGTGCTTCAAGATACCTGATGATGCGAAAAATGGTTGTATGGCCGCCTGACCCGGGGCCGGCGGGGACCATCACCCAATTAATAAATACTGGTTGCCCGGGATTGATCTTAGGGACTACCGGCTGAAACAATTGGGATAAGTCGGCCGCCACCACATCAACTGGATGAACCTGCATCACGACGTCCTTCGGAGTAAGCAATTGCGCCACAGTCGATAGCGCACGATGAAGGATGCCACGGACTCCCTTGGACCGCCAGATATTATAAAACTGACGATAAAAACGCGGAAGTTGAAGCCGCGCCTGGTCAATTAAAGAACTCACAATTCGCCTCTGTGAAAATAGATCAGGTCCATCATTATTATCTCGAAACAAAGTATTTCATGAAGTCAAACTCCCTGACGTTTCCATCGCTCATACCGCAGCATGCCGTAAATCCGTCGCCCGATTGCAGGCAGGGCGAATAGTTGGGTTCGATTACATAGGCTCGGTCCGAGGTATTGCCGGCGGCGAAGCCCTCCGTACTCAGTTAGGGAGGCTGCCGCAGGATAAGCTACCATGGCGAACCGCACTAACTCATCAGCACCGGTCTCTTCCACTTGATTGCGATCGTAGGCGCGACATGCTTCCCACAGTGCTTCGCGCGCAAGAGCACGCTTGGCTAAATCATTAAGACGGTCGATATCCGCTACACTATGTTGGTGGTGCTGAAAAAAGGCATCGAATGCGGCTTTACGCTGCTGTAAATCAACGAGCTTATTTCCGTAGTTGGTGCGTAACATACTCGTCGCATGCACCCGATAGTAAGCCTGTGGTACGCCTCGCACATACGCAATGTTAGAGACTGCGGCGATCCGTAGCCACATCTCTAAGTCCCCGGCGTGTGGAAGCTCGGAACGATAGCCACCAACAGTCCTTTGTATATCGCCTCGAACCACCACCTCGGGTGATGAAATGACGTTGTTGCCATCTCGACATCTGCCTTCTAACCACTCAATTCCCGACCATCTTGTATAACCGCATTCATGTCCGGTTATGGGCAGGATGTCTGCATCATTCTCAAAGTAGATCGAACGTCCATAAACCAAACCAATGCTTTCATCGGCATCCATAATATGAGCTGCCCGACTTAGAGAACCGGGCGCCAACAAGTCATCGGCCGATAATAAAACAACATATTGGGCAACTGACCAGTCCAGCAGTCCCTCGTTATAGGTCGCAATATGCCCCTTGTTCACTTCATGCCGACGGAACTCAATCCGGCTGTCAGAGGCTGCCAACTCTCGGCCAACCAAAACAGTATTATCCGAAGAAGCATCATCAATCACCAGCACGCGAATGCTGACCCCAGTTTGTGACAGCACACTGTGAATGCAGCCACGCAGATAATGAGCATAGTTGTAGCAAGGTATAATAACGTCGACAGTACTCATGGAATGCCTAATGAATGTTCTCGAATACAGGTATAAATCCAGCAAGATATGCTAGCGCTTGTTTTCCTCATTAACAGCTTTAGTCATCCCAGACTGCTCGGCTAATTCACAAACGGGCTGACTAGTTCTTCGGTTCATGGAACGCAATTCCAGACATTTGTTATACGCTAACAGCAAATTGGGTACGGAGTATTCCCATGCCAGTGCGTTGGCCACTCGTTGCCGGCCGAATTCGCCCATTTTTTTGCATTCGTTTGGATTATTCAATAACCAGTTAACTCGCTCTGCAAACTTCAGTTCGTCATTCGGCTGCACATAAATCGCTGCATCCTGAGCCGAAAAGCGAGTTTCAACTAAGTCGAATGCCACCGTCGGTTTGCCTAATGCCATATACTCCATGAGCTTATTCATCGTGGATTTGTCATTCAACGGACTTAACGGATCCGGTTGCACACAGACATCAACCGCCGAGAGGTACTTTCGAGATTCGAGCTCGGAAAGCCGGCCGGTAAACAAAACATAAGCTTCAATATCTAACTCCCTGGCTAATTCCTTGACGCCAGCCAAGGCATCTCCACTTCCAATAATGATGGCCAGAAAATCGCGTCGTCCTAAGGTAAATACCATCTCATGTATAGACCGCAGCCAGTAATCTAATCCATCCTGCGGCCCAATAGTGCCGATATATCCAATCAGATATTTTGCTCGTCCGATCAAGTTAGGAACCGGCTCCAGCGGTTGGTAGGCAAGCGGCGGTCCATTTCGAACAATGAATACCTTATCTGGATCTTTACATCCCCGCTTGATAGCTACTTGCTTGTAAGATTCATTGGTAACGATAACTACGTCTGCCGCTGCATACGAAAGCCGCTCTGTTAAACACAAAATTTTATAGATAAGATTTTCATGCGGCTGCTCAAAGCGAGAAAGATATGTCTCTGGCGCAAGGTCATGTTGGTCAAACACAAAACGCTTTCCAAACAATTTAAATATCACGCCAATGACACCCAGTGTATCTGGCGGATTTGCCGCATGAATTACATCAACGCCTTTGCTTACCGAGACCCATGCTGTCAGCAACAGCATGGCCAGCGTGGCATAGCCAAACTCAAAAGCATAGCTGAGTACGCCTACGCCTCCAGGGGGAGCTGGAAAGCGATAAACACTGACACCTTCAATGTCTTCTATCCATGGTTGAGCAGCGCCTCTTGGCGCAATGACCGACACCTGGTGCCCGGCCTCAAACAGTGCTTGCGCTTCTCTGCGCACCCGGAAATCAAAAGGATACGAGTTATTTTCGACAAGTAACAAGACTCTAACTGACGATGGCATAGTACTGTTCTCCAACTAAAACATGCTTATCAGACCAATGCTGCACCCCATCGATCACTCTATGAATGGAACGTAGCCGTTGTAGAGCATCAGTGCATCCCCATAAATTTTCCGTGACGGCGACCGGACTGTTACCTTGATTGAAAAAGTCAACTTCATTACAGTTGGAATTCACTCTAAGCATGTTGTGACCATCGGCGACAAAACAAGTCGCCAAGATATGACCCATAAAACCAAATCCAAGTATGTTAAATTCCATATTGATTTCCTTTTTAGTCAAACTGAGTAAAAAATTCCAAATTTAATTTGTTGCGCAATTAATATTGATAGGATTCCGATAATAACCAACGGCATAAATAATATTATTGGTTCGCCCGTGTACGAATTATCAGTCTAGTTGTGGGCTAGCTATTTAATGACGGGCTAAAATCAAATGACTTTCAATTGTTAATATTTTTAAGCACTTACCAAACCGTCCAAGCAACAATAACTCAACATTTTGTGCTATTACACCTGAAACACAGCAATTAATATATCGGTGCAAATACCTACCATTAACAGATTGTAAAAATCGTTTGGCGCAGAATAAATCCGCTCATCCTTCGGCAAAGCCTTTAATCCTGAGCGTAGCAGAACGAAAGAATTTACTTTGACCCGTCAGACCGAGCACGATTATTCAATCACCTCGTACAATGCTGACTACGCATTACATCACTAATAAACGATCTCTCGCCTCAGTCAATAATCGACGTAAAATAAGCGGCGCGCCTGTCGGCTTGAGGCTTGTCTTAGCGCAAGGAGATGGCGGCGCCGACTCGCGCTCAATGAAAATTTCAGAGCTCATTTCCTCCGGCAGAAGGAGATGCTCACCCGGTATAATTTTGCGTGTAAATCCGTCGGCAGAGGCCACTTGCCACGTGTAATTATCAATTGCATACGGACTTTCAATGATGATTTCTGTTGCCTCGTCAGGAAGCTCAAAGGCGATGTTGCTGCCCCGCGGTTTTACCCTGCATGTTGTTCCTTTTAATTGCCATTGATAATTAAGCCTGCTGAGATCAGTCATGCTTGACCAAAACACGTTTCCCAAGCCATTGATGAATCGAGCGTATTCATCGAATACTTCTCCTCCATCTTTCAAGTCCTGATGATGCCCTCTAAGTATCATCGGTTGACCAAGATAGGCGGCAATAAGGAGTGAGTTCTTGACGTTCCCGGTTAATCCCCATCTCGGCAGGACTGGGCAACCTTGGATGAGCTCAGCAGGAAAAAAGCCCAGAGTTTTTGTCCATGCTTTATCTTGATTGTGGGCTCGCAAGGAGCCTGTCGAAATGCAAGCCGACTCAAACCCACACTTTGAAAGCTCAGCCAACATTTCATCCGAGCAAGCCCCATGCGGCGGCACCATCACCCGGCAAACACGAATATTCGTCTTCTGCTCCAGACGATTGATGCGCCGAATTGCCTGTTGCAGCAAGCCCTTCCGCGTTGCTTCTGAATAATTCAGCGCCAGTTCCTGTTTCGCATGGTCATTACCGTGAATCAATAACGAGAGCCATCTCGAATTCGTTCGAAAAATGTCCGCGGTTGCCGCATGTGTGAACCATGTATCCAGTGGAATAGTGGCAAAAGAGACATGGTAGTTCTCTTTTTGTGCATGAGTAATAAGCTCACGATAATCAACAAAGCCATATCGGGGCCAATGCAGGTTGGGATCATCTATGATAAAACTCGCCCGTAAGGGGGCATCTTGATAAGCCGTGCTTGCAGTGATTTCACGAACGAACTGCAACAACACAAGCATTGGCATAAAGCATCCGCCATTAAATACATCGTTGAAATTTTCATTAGCAGAGATATGCGGCAAAGGTAAAGCTGACCTAAAATGTTTTATTCCACCAATTCTGGACATTACCCAAATCGGCCCCCACTTGCTGGTCGCAAGAAACTTTTCATTGGGCCGGACTGAAAGAACAGCCTCGGCCTGTGCCAGCTTTGTGCTGACCGTACGGCCTCGAAACGGAAACGGCACGTCCGGGTCATCAGCAAATGTCACTTCCGTTTCAATTTGCTGAGATTTTTCCTCTGGGTTAGTGAGTAGCGGTAAGCTTATGCTGGGGGCTCTGGTCGCGTCTTTATTGGCTTCGCCATCGAGGGTAATTGACCCACGCGCGTTAATCTCGCCTTGTTCGCCGAAAACAAATTTTACCGGCAATAACTGCTCCAGGATGGAAAATAATTCCGTTTCTTGCGGGAACTTAAAATGCTGAGAAATCCCGATGTGATAAAGTTTTGTCATTTCAAAATACCTCTCTGAAGAATTCTTCCAGGCTGCTTTGAGTCAGCAATTCCGATTAACCGGCTGCTTCAATTTATTGAGTGGAAATCCACGAAAAACATAGGCGACTGCATGGAGCAATGGCGGTCTCCACATTTCTGTAAGAAGTGCAGAAGCCGTTGCCGAGTGCATTAAGTTTTTTAACGTTTTTACTTCGTGTTCTCGCGGCTAAATTTCTGTAATGAGAATTGCCGGCTTTGAGTATCCGGTTACGGCATAGCAATTCATTAGATTCCCTTGCCGGTCAACAGCCAGCGCAAGCATACAAAGTCTTCCTTAAACTTGTGTTTGCTATCTATGGAGCGTCCCATGCCCAGACTTTGTTTCACGGCACGAGTCAGTAATCGAAATCCGTGATGCGCTCCTATGAGCAGGTAGCAGACAATCTGACCGGCAATCCCGTGATGTTTTCGCCAATATTTTAATGTGGCGCGCAGTATTTCAATGCTGTAATGGAATGGTGCGTTTGACGTACTGGCGCCGCCAAAATGCGTCGCTGTAGCTTCAGGGACAAACATTACTCTCCATCCGGAATCCCGAAAACGTTTACACCAATCGATATCCTCCGCATAGAAAAAGAACTGTTCATCCATACCCCCAACCTCGTCCACGGCCTTTTTTCTTGCCACACAAAAACAACCGCTCAATACTTCCGCTTCCATGCATTGAGTATAGTTCCGGCGCGGTACCTCAAAACCCGAAAGCGTTTGCCAGTCCGGAAAAATCCGGTCTAGCGCCAGCACCCTGCACACGGTATTCCAAACCGTCGGTTCTTTACGACAGGTACGTTGCAAGTTACCGTCTCCTCCGATAACACGGGGACCAACCAAACCGACGTCATCATGCTGATCAAGAAACGCAGCAAGTGTTTCCAGACAGCCGGGATGAACGATTACATCCGAATTCACCAGTGCGTACATGGGTCCTTTTGCACACTTCATAGCCAGATTGTTTGCCCGTGCAAAACCCAGGTTTTCTCCGGTACGAATTAAAATAACACTTGGGAACTCTTTCTCGACCATTTCCGGCGAGCCGTCCTTGGAAGCGTTATCAACTACAATCACCTCTTGCACGCGGGACATTCCCGTTTGAAGAATGGAATTCAGACAATCCCGCAAATAATCTCGGGCATTCCAGCTAACTATAATGATAGAAATTGATTTCATGTTTGAGTTATCTCCCGACAGGTTCAGTAAAAAGGGAATCATGTATTCCGTACTGGGCTTGGGCCGGCAGCGCTATCCGAAGAGAAGCCCGGATATGAAAATGCTTGATCATGGGGCCGAGCGCCTTGACAATAAATTTTTGCAGAGAGATTGCCAATGCGGTTGATGCTCCAAAAGAAAGATATCTGCTGTTGTCCGATTTTTCGTTTTTTCATCCTAACCTCGCCACATAGCGTGATTGCCTAATGCGACCGATTGATTGTTTGGCCGCCACTTCTTCAACAGGCTTCGCAACCTGCACCGCGCCTATACAGGCCAGAACGAGGTAAAAGAAAATAACGGATTGGTCGAATAGAGAAATCGAAAAGAAGTTCCACACATGCCCAAACAAAATCGCTCCTAATAGCCAGACGAGAAATCTATATTCCATCGATGCACTTTCATTCTCTCGCAACGTCTTTCCCACTATGCTAAATGCGGCTACCAGAACCATAATAAAAAGAAACATCAATGGGATGCCCCCCATTACCCCCATTGCCAGCAAGTGATTCGTAATATCGGCATGCGCAGCGTTTGCGGATATGCCAGTCGGCATCCAGTGTCTTGTGTAATCCGTACCCGCTGCCCACCATTCATCTAAATGCTCGATAGATGACTGAATCAGCCTTGCCCGGTACCAACCGGTGCTGCCTCCGGAAAGGTCGATCCGTGCCATCAAAAAGTACACGGGATCCTTCATAACCACGTCCAAAGCGATAACTGCCACCAATGCCAGTCGGCGAATCATGGATAAATGTTTACGCATCTTCCAAAGAGCTAATCCGAATAGAATGAAAAGAAACATCATGATCGGCCCGCTTGAAGTGCAGGCAAAAATGATTCCTCCTCCGGCAAACAAACCCTCCAACGCACGCTTACGATGGCTTTTCCACAGATACAGAGCCATTGGCAAACATGTAGCCCCCACAACTCCAGCCAAGATCGGATGATCAAAAGGTCCTGCTGCACGATAATGTCCTTCGCGCAAACCAGGTACTTCATCAATTCCTCCTAAAAGCACGCCAAATAAATTCTTCCCCATAGCTTTCTCCAACAGCATCAGCGTTGCGATTGGCACTAAGATGATACATAGCGCGCTGAAAATGCGCCGTATGTCATCAGAATCCTGAATCCAGATGCGAAGCAAAAAGTAGGAACCCAGCTCACTCCAAACCATTCCCGCCCGAAACACCCAAGCATCGGACGTATGAAAAACGCTGCTGATAATCAGAAAGAGAGCCCAGAGAATGATGAGCACGTCTATGCGATTTAAGCCCCCTGCAATCCGTTCGCCTTTGGACAAAACTCGCAAAACACCAACAGCTACCAATATACGCACGACAGTAAAATGCGCAGGCCCAACTTCCAACACTTGGCCGCGCGTCATATATATAGCGCCAATCAAAAAAGGAATTGCCGCCAATCTCCTAGGCAAAGTGAGGAGATACGCACTGACGGCTAATGTAAATATCAATCCTATGGGGTTCAATTTGCACGCTCAAACTGACGGTGATAAATCAATAAATTGTTGATGCCAAAGTGCCAGCACAAGCAGGCTGAAAACCTCTTTGGAGTAACCTTTACCTTGCTGGTGCGTATTTAGCAGGTTGGTAACCGCCTTTTTACAAAAGTAAGCATCCGAACCTGCATTGCTTGCCAATATCGTGTCAAATACAAAGTCTTTCATGTCCTTACGCATCCAGTTATCGTAGGGAACCGGGAAGCCTGTCTTTTTCCGGTTCAGAATTTCTTCGGGAACGGCTTTAACCAAAGCCGCCTTCAGGATACGCTTCAGTTGCTTGCCGCTTACCTTATAATGGGACGGCAACGAAGCTGCAAATTCAAGAACCCTATAATCGAGGAGAGGAACCCGAAGCTCAACCGACGCAGCCATCGTCATTTTATCGGCTTTGACCAACAGGTCGTCCGGTAGCCAGGTCTTGGTGTCCACATATAACATGCTGTTTAACAAAGATTGGCCGTTCATCTGCTCGAATAATTTGTGTGTCGGCATCACCTGTGGCTGTATTCCAAGAAGTGCTGCAAATTCGCTGTTATAAAGCTCAGGCTTAAGCTGGTTGAAAGGCGTATAAGGCGTTGCGGTACGACTCAAATAGTATTCAGCAAGCGTTGGATCGACTAGATTTGCATAGTTTCCGATTCGCTTAAAGCCTGCATGCCCCAGCGCTTGAAATCCTAAGCCTAGAAGGCCTTTAGCCGGCCCAAAGACCGATTTCAATTTCTCAAGTATGAGAAGATTTCGGTAAGTCTGATAACCACCAAAGGCCTCGTCGCCTCCTTCGCCCGACAATAACACTTTGACTGAAGATTGCCTTGCCAACTGCGCCACAAAATATAGAGCTATGGCAGGAGGCTCACAGACCGGCTCTTCCATGTGCAGGACATACTTGGGAAGAAAGTCGCGAAAGTCGTTTGCAGACATGGAAATTTCATGATGAATCGTGCCGAACTTTTGCGAAGCTAATCTGGCATAGGGCCGCTCATCTTGGAACCCCGCGCCGCTAAAACCCATGGTAAAGGTGTGCAGCGGCCTATCCGCATGCTGAACCGCATAACTGAGTATGCCTGTTGAATCCACGCCACCACTTAGCAATACGCCTACTGGCACATCGCTGATCATGTGATCCTTTACGGTACGGCTAAGCAATTTTTGCAGGCTATGGACAGCGTCATCGAAGCTGGACGGGGATGACGGTACTTCAAAGTGCAAATCCCAATACTGCTCTACTGTCACCCGTCCGTCCTGTACGGTGAGATAATGGCCGGGATCCAATTTAAAGATACCTTCGAATAATGTTTCATTACCGGCCAAATAATAATAGGTAAGAAACCTGTCTATGGCGTGCGGGTCGACACGGCGGTCGATGTCCGGATCGACTAGCAGGGACTTTATCTCTGAAGAAAAAAGCAGCGACTTGCCGGTATTGGCATAGTACAGCGGTTTTACGCCAACACGATCGCGAGCCAAAAGCAGCCGCTGTTGGCGCTCATCCCAAAGAGCAAATGCAAACATGCCCCGTAGTCGAGTTACGCACTGATCGCCCATCTCCTCATATAAATGGACAATGACTTCAGTATCCGTTGAGGACTTGAATTGGTGGCCTTTTCCTTCAAGCTCGGTCCGCAGCTCATGGAAGTTGTAAATCTCTCCATTGTAAACCACCCACACCGTGCCATCTTCGTTGGACATAGGTTGACTGCCGGTATCGAGATCGATAATGCTCAAGC
>Ga0208882_1000972_pt1 | contig 11743 bp, 12 predicted proteins | sample LakWasMet14_LOW5_2_FD_183862 | JGI IMG/M metagenome (GOLD analysis project Ga0208882, IMG submission 183862) | Freshwater sediment methanotrophic microbial communities from Lake Washington under simulated oxygen tension - Sediment Metagenome... | ecosystem: Environmental > Aquatic > Freshwater >...
CCAATCCTTATGTTTTGCTAGTTATTGACAATAATCTTCTTTTTAGAAAAACCAAAGCCAAGCCCCTGCGCCTTAGCTTTAACCTCGGACAGGATTTTATCCAGGCTTCCCGCATTAGGGATGGATGCAAAGGGTTGAACCTTTAAGTAATCGGGTAAATGGCTTTCCAAATCGGCATTAGCTGCCATGCACAAAAATTCGTTGCTACCTCTGCCTGTTATTTGGATTGGGGCGGCTATTTTAATCGCTTGATTGCCTGAGATTGGGCCAGCTTGTTGAGAGGGATTAGGGTAAATCATTGCAATGCTACCTTCTTCATCTTTGTAATAACAACGCAGATAGCCTTGCTCGGATACCGAAACATTCACATCAATATTGTCACCTATTTTAAACAGCCCATTTTCCCTAGTGACGATGTTAACTTCCATTTGATGGGCACCGGAAAACAAATTCTGCTTGGGCGAAGGTTCTTCTTTCGTGACTTGACTAAATTCGGCACCGCTATTGATCAGCGAGGCATAGGTTTCAAAAGTTTCTACGCCATTTGGTATTAAACCCTTATCGGTTTGATACTGGCTTAAAGCTCCCTTCAGTTCCTGATCGGCATCACCATTAATAGCGCCCTTGTAGTAGCCAAAATGGTTCAATCCGGATTTAAAAAACTTAATCTTATCCTCTTGGTTCATTCCGTCATACCAAGCTTTGATTTCGCTTTTTGCCATCGGGTTAGTGGAGTCAATATTCAGGCAGTTCCAATAAGGCACTTGCATCCATTTGCCCAGTAATTCTATGGTCCCCAGCTCAACTAAATTCCGCACAGCTTGACCACTGCTTTCGGATTCGACGTCAGAAAATTGGAAGCTGATACCGGCTTTCTGAATTTTTGCTCCCACATCAACTCCTTCGCCATTTCTGGTCACGGCGATAACATTACTGGCTGACATTCCGGGTAGCAAGGCATGGCTTGCCATGTTAAACAATTGCAAGTCCATGGTAATTGTAGAAATACTGGTGTCCCTATTGGCCCCCACATTAATTTGCGATAAGTCAACGCTACCCCCTTGACTTGCGGTGACGGCGCTATCATTAAGTTGGCTGATTGAACCGTGAATATAGACTTCGGGAACATGAAACTTGCCGGTACCTATCAGGTTTGTCATGTTTTGAACGGTATCCGTCTTGTCGCTTGCTGACGCGGTTTCATAGTCCAGGTATCTGAACGCCTGACTATTCCTGGACATTTTTGCAATGGCGTTGATCAACATGTCCCGGCCCCCTAAGGTTAATTTACCGGTTTTGTCGGAAATATCGGTACTGGCAATGTCATGACCGCTTCTGCCATATTTAACAAAAAGCCCATCCATGCACTCCATGGCTTGGGAAAAGTTGGTCATATTCCGGGAAGGGCGATTTTTGGGCTGCTCCACAGCCAACGTATCACTGGCATTGGGCATACAGCCTGCAAGCAAGGGAATCATCATCAAAAAAGAAATAGCCTTATTATTTGCAGACACTAATCACATCCCCTTTAATGACTGTAGTGACTTCCCTTGGGGCTGTTGCACCTCTTTCAATGTTGGTTACCCCAACCTGAGGGCTGCAACTGACGCCTTGCTGTTGGAACATCTTGCTCTGTTCATTATGTCCATAACTTTTGGCTATGACGCCTAAAACTTTTGCCTGGGACTTCGATGATAAGCCTCTGGGTTTATTTAAATCGTCAGCAAATGAAACGCTATGCCATAAAAATAAAATGGCTAAACTACAGAAAGTGGGCCGCATCTTAGGTTTCCTAAAAATGCCCTCCAAATAATCAATATATCAATGAAATGATATAGGTGTTTTTTAAGGAGGGCTAATCATCAACAAAGTAGAGTGTTTTTGAATTTACAATGTCTGCCGCTAAACGCTTAATGGCTGCTGACACCACCAATATTGAGGTTACTTTTGTTTTTATTACCAATGGCAATATTGGTCACTGCGCCATTAACATTGGTTTCTAAGTCTATGTTCTTACCTTTAACATTCCCGCTGACACCGCCAATGGTCGTGTTTAGCTCATTTCCATCACCAAGTGCGCCTTGCAATACAGCTCCATTCACCGTTGTTTTGGCTTTTATATTGTCAACTTCAACGCCTTCGGCAAAAGCCAAAGTCGATACGCCTAAAGTAATAACCGCGACCATCAAATTAGCCAATGTCATTTTTTTCATGTTCATAATGTTTCTCACCTTCGAGTTAGGTTTTAATTGAATTTATATAAAACGGTTTGCTTACCTACCCATCATTCAAGCTAAAAATATTATTAGCTTGAATGATAGATAAATTCCTTTTGATTTCTAAATTACCCTGACAAGTTACAGTTTCACGGTTTCTAAAATCTGCCGTGACTGTTATATCTCCCCCTTATTTGCCAAATACATCCTCTTATGAATTTTATGGCCCCTTATTTTTTAAACCAACTCCGTAAGTCTAGGCTTACAAGTCAGTTGACAGAAAGCATATCTAGAAAAGCAACTTAGCGCTTACGTAGATTAATTCTGCATGATTAATATAAAAATGGCAAAATAAATCACATTTTAGATTGTATCTTTATGCTTGGTTTTGCTGTTTATAGTTTCTTTGCACTTTCTTGTTTTTGGTCGAATTGAAAAAAGCCTGAAGCGATAGTGGCTAAGTTTTTTTCGCTCACTTATGAGTTGAATCTATGTTTTTTAAAATAATCAATGGAGTTTGCCCATGACAAACTGGCAGAGCGAAATGCAGGAATTAAGAGAGCACTACGACAACCTTCGTGACGGAGATGTGATGCTGCCAAATGAACTGAGCCGGCTACTTAATAGTCTCGATGAAGATACTGTATTGGTGCGCGCTCGGCGGACACTGGAAGTTATTGTTAACGAATTGTGCAATCAGGAATTGCAGGGTAAGCAGAAAACAGGACCATTGGCTAAATTAATTTCCCGCCTCGAACTTAAAAACATCCTACCAAAAGACGTAGTTGAATCAATGTATAATATCAACAAGTTAGGGGTATTCGGAGCGCATCCCAAGCCGACAAACGGGCAGGAAGTGGGACTGGCCTTACCGGCGTTGAAGGTGGTGTTAGGCTGGTATGTGGTTAAGTACAAAGGCATAGATAAATTAGCCGAAGGCGATGAGCGTTTATCCGGCAAAGAATCCAATCCCTACAAAGGGCTGGACGCTTTCGAGGAAAAGGATGCCGACCGGTATTACGGACGAGAGCGGCTACTGGAGGAAACCTTATGGCCGGCTTTTCAAGCCTTGGCAACAGCTCCCGCACGACTAATGGCGCTGGTGGGGCCGTCCGGCTCAGGCAAATCTTCACTGGCCCGCGCCGGGCTGTTACCCTTACTTAAACGGCAGTTGCCGGCTTGCCGCCTACTGGTTACAACGCCAACAGCGCACCCATTAAACGCCATAGCGCTGATTTTGGCGCAATTGGCTCAGCCTGAAGAACCGTTTCCTATCGGTAAGCAGGAGGAATTCCGCAAGCAATTGGCGGCGGATGACAACCAGGGATTGTTGCGTGCCGCTGATTTATTCTATAAACGTTATCAGGCACCCTTGATTTTACTGGTCGATCAGTTCGAGGAAGTGTTTACTCTCTGTAAGAATATAGACAACGAACGTAATTGTTATCTTGATAATCTGCTGACAGCTATCAGCGATCCTGCGCCGCATTTTTATTTACTACTCACCTTGCGTAGTGATTTTTTGAACGAAAGTCAAAGTCATCCCGCGTTTAATCAAGTCTTGAGTCGCCCAGAATGTTTCCGTTTGGTGCCGGTACTGGATGATGAGGGCCTTCACCGAGCCATTACCGTGCCGGCAAAACGGGCCGGTCGGGCGTTGGACGAGGGTGCGGTGCAGCTTTTGATTGAGCAAAGTAAGAATCAAGAAGGCGCATTACCGCTTTTACAATCGGCACTTAGCAAAATCTGGGAGGGACTGCGCCACGGTCAATCGGCAACCGAAACTTTGCGTAAAATTGGCGGGGTTGGAGGGGCTTTAGCGGGACAAGCACAGTCAATTTACCAGAATCTCAGCGAGGACGAACAACAGATCACGCAACGTTCTTTTCTGAAATTAGTGCAATTGGGCGAAGGCAGCCCTGACTCCAAACGTCGAATCCTATTGGACGACTTGATTGCTCAGGGCGAGCAGCGCGACACGGTACGGCATATTTTACGTCGTTTCGCGTTGCGCGATTCCCGTTTTCTTACTTTCGGGCAGGATGCCGATGGCCAAGAATGGGTCGAGATTGTTCACGATGCCTTAATCGCCCATTGGACGGAACTACACGAATGGCTTAACGCCAGTCGTGACGATCTTCGTTTATTGAACCGTCTGGAGGCGGATGCTAAGCACTGGGATGCGAATAAACGAGCCAAAGGTCTACTATCGAGGCATCCTGACTTAGGTTTCTTTCAGTTACTTGCAGCCCGCAGGGGGGATGAGTTCACCGAGCTTCAAACGGCGTATTACCAGGCCTCTGAGAAAGAGGAACGTAATTTAGTTTGGTTTAAATGGAGTTTAGTGGGGGGGCTGATTTGTTTTGCAGCTATGGTATTGATACTTTAGCAGAAAGCAGAGCTTCGGAAGCAAGAAGCAGAACACCAGAAGCAGCAAGTTGAAAAGATGTTTACTTATAGCAGCGATGCAATAGAAAAGATGATTCAAACAAGCGATGACACTTTGACTAATACGCCGGAAATGGAATTGTTGCGTAAAGAATTGCGAAACATAGCTTTAAATTCTTATCAAAACATATCTCATTTGAAGTATTTGAAGTCATCAGAACCGAAGATAAAAAAAGCGTTGGGAAACGCTACTTTCCGCATGGGCAGTTTCAATCAGCAATTGGGTGAGAGTGGAATAGAAGATGACTACAATCGTGCAATCAAAATTGATTTGGGATTGGTTATTGACTACCCCGATGAACGGCAATATGAAATCGATTTGGCAAGAGACTACGATAAATTAGGTTTATTTCAACAAAAAATCGGAAAGATAAAGGAATCGCTGGAATCTCATAGGATTGCCGACTCTTTCTATAAACCGCTGGTGGACAAGGACAAGGATAAAAAAGACGCTATTCTTCAAAGCAACTATGCCTCTAACTTAGATAATTGGGGGCTAATGGAGCTGGGCATAGGAAAATTTAAAGATGCGAAGACGCATTACAATGAATCTCTAAAAATCCGAGAATCGCTGGCGCTGGACAAGACAAATCCTAATGAATCGCAATATAAACACCTTTTGGCTAATACCTACAATAATTTAGGCGATCTGTATCGTAAGACTGAAGATTTTGGAGAAGCGGAGAAATCATATCGACTGGCATTGGATATTTACGATAAGTTAGGACAAAAGGACTCTAAGGAACAAAAATATCAAAACGGTTTAGCGGCAAGCAAAATGGGTTTGGGTATTCTGTTTCAGGATGCCGGCAATATGAAGGAGGCGAATAATTACATCGATCAGGCAGTTCAGATCTATAAGCAGTTAAATAAAGATCATTCGAAGATTCTAAAATATCAAGGTTATACTTCGATCAGTCAGAACCACTATGGTAACGCCCGATTTGACGAGAATAGGGCAGAAGCGAAGAAGATCTATACAGAGGCAGTTGAAATTCAGGAGAGGCTAAAGAATGATTTTTCTAATATGCCGGAATATCAAGACGCCTTGGCTTCCAGCTACGGGAACTTGGCTAATGTGGAAAGTCAAAATGGTAAGCTAGCGGATGCAGTGGAGTCTTATAACAAAGCTATCGCAATTCAGAAAAAATTGAAGGAAAGATATCCTGAAGTGCCGGAATATAAAAATCACTTGGCGTATAGTCACTACAATCAAGGCGATTTGCTAGGTGCTAATGGTAAGAAATCTAAGGAGGCGCAGAACTCCTACAAAGAGGCTGGAGAAATCTGGAAGGAGTTAGTGGAAAATCATCCGGACATTCCAGAGTATAAGCGTAATTTAGTAACTACATTAGGCAATAGGGCTTGGCAAAGCCTTCTTCTTGATGAAGCCCCAGAAGCCGTTGCCGATGCCAAGAAAGCTTTGAAGCAAGACCCTAATCAAACATGGATTAAGGTCAATCTTTTTCATGGGTTGATGTTGACAGGTCAATATCCCCAGGCGCGAGAGATTTACGAGGAAAACAAGAATGCTAAACTGGATGGCAACAGGACATTTGCTCAAACGGTGCGGGACGATTTTGAGCAACTTAAAAAGAACAACGTTCCCCCGCAGGCTATGACAGAAATCGAAAAGCTTCTACCTCCCCTCAAAACAATTAAATACCATTAAATATATTTACCGGATATAAGGATTCCCCGATGCTTACCGAAGCCGTACAAAATACCATGCAACCAAGCGCTCACCATGTCCGGCTGTTAATGCCGTTTTTCATGGATCGCGATGCACTGCCCCAAGCCAAGGAGGTATTAACCACATTCGCCCACGCAGCACGCAAGTCATGGGCTTGTTGGGAAAAGCCCGATATAGCAAAAGTTCCGCTACTTTATCGGGACGAAACTTTAGTCAATGTCTATAGTTTTTTATTTGGCGATGGCGGCGGAAGCTGCGCGTATTTTAAGATACCGGATGAAACCGCTAATTTTTGGTTCAAAAACGGCGGGACTTTCACAAAACTTGCGGAATCCGCTAAGCCCGATACTTCGGGCAGACCGGTGTCGTTCGACGTAAGCTTGGCCGCTCCCGGCATCGAATTGTTTTTGTCGCCTCATGGCGGCGGAGTTTTTTCGGTAACGTTCACGCCGAAACACAATGACGACCCGCGCTATCTTCAAGAATTGAATTATCGTCTGTCGCAAGTTCGGGAATTCAGCGCTTACCCGTTTCGTTTGCCGCATAGCCCGCAAAACCCTAATCAACCTCCAGCCCGGGATGCGCCTTTGACGGAGCGGTTGGGACAGGCCGGCGGTGCGTTCACGCTGATGGAATGGGTGGATTTTCTCTTGAAACCGCTATGCGCGCTAAATTATCGCCCCATGCAACAGCAGTTTTCAGTGTATTCCGTGACTCGATTCGGCGCGACTGCCGATTTCACCGATTCGAATACGCAAGCCGCTTTACGTCCGTATTTGGCGGCAGTGGCCCATGTCGAGGAGTATCATCATGTCGGTAGCCTGGAAATGTCGGAACAAGTGCTCAACCCGCGTCATTGGGCCGCAGTCGGCAGTCTTGGCGCCGGACATTTGGTCGCCGACCAGAACCAACCGCCGCGGGATTTCGACGAGCAGCGTTTAGCCGTTTCATTACATAAATATTTTACCCCCTATTTGCTTGGTTTTATGCAGCGTATAATCCTGCAAGGCATCATAGAGGATGCGCGGAACATCCTGATTTCCCGATGCGCAGAAGCACCGGATCAAACCGTGTGTAAAAGCGAGTCCTTGCGTAGACTGAACTTGCACACCTTGATGTTCACAGTCAATGGCTGGTTTACGGAAACCAGCAGCCGCGAGGTTATTAATCAGTATTACGCCTTGGCGCAACGCGGCTTGCGAGTGCAGGATTGTTTCCAGACTGTACAGCGCGCCTTGCTCGATGCGGAGGCGATGGATAGTGACCGCTTCCAAAACGACACTCTGAGGAAAATGGGTGAATTGGCCGAACAAGCTGCCGATGTCCAAACGAAAGTAGAATGGCTGGAGGTGTTTTTCGTGTCGTATTACGCCACGGCATTGGTGTATTACATCAGTCACGACAACACCTTGTTCGAGCATAGCTATGCCACCGCCAGTTTAATCGTAACCCCTTTTGTGTCCGGCCTGATCGCTTTTTTTAGTTTAAATCCACATAAACCTCACTCACACGACGGACAAGATAAAACCGGGAAGCATCGGAAAAAAAATTCTTCAATGTTTCTGGTGGTGCTGGTGCTGGCTTTCTTCGCGTGGCTGGTGGTGGGGGGGTTCATTGGTTTGGAAAATTCCCTGTTAACACCTGATATGCCTTAGCCTTTGTTGTTTTGGATATTAACACGGGGGCAAGCCCAAGCCAGTGGTTCGATGAGCTCTAAAGTTCCAATAAATGTACGCCATTTAGTGTCATTGCAACAAGTCATCGATTAGAAATGTAAGAAACAGAAACACCCGTGTATCTGGTACGGTATGGTTGAGATAGCTTGAAAGAATGAGGTGTTTTCATGTTTTACAGCTCAACAGCAATCGATACACACCCAGATGATTAATCTGCGTGTCGATGGCCAATTAAACTGAGCCAAAATTGGCCATTAACATGAAGAAATGGGTTGGTTCTAGGAACGGTGAATGGGCGGGCCTGTTGTTATAAAACACGCGCCTAAAGCGCTAACTGTTGATGATCTATCTCTTGGTCACGGGGTCGGGCCTTACATTTGATATAAAAGAGGGTGGAGAATATCAAATGTAAGGCCTCATTCTTGTTCTGGCTATTAACAAGTACACACCAGACTCCAGCTACTGTATTTTTTGTATTGTCGAAAGATGTCTTTTTTTGTCCATGCGTTTATGCAAGAGCCTTATCACCGTAATGCCATCGATATTTTTCACATAGTAAACAACATGGCTAGCATAAGGAAAACTCAATAAATCCTTAAAGATTCCGTCTTGGTTCGTGCCCAGCGAAGGTTCAAGCGCAAGGTTTCCAAGTAACGCCTCCAGCCCATCCACATATTTTACGGCTTGGGATTGCCCCCAATTTTCTAAAGTATATTCAACAATCGTGTCAAGATCACGTTCAGCGTGTTCGGTAAACTTATAGTGTGGCATTCGTTATATGCTTTTTTTGACGAGACATCACATCTTGACCGTCTTTAATGCGACCGGCATGTAAATCATCAAAACCTTTTTGTAGCTCTGATTTTAGCCATTGTTCTTTTGAAAATTGCAATTCTTCATATTCGCTTGCTGAAACAATAACTGCTACAGGCTTACCATTTTTATTGATGCCGACAGGTTCCTTTTGGGCTTTCAATAAGATTTCCCCAAACTCTCTTTTGGCGTCGCTCGCATTGCATATTTCCATGATAACCTCCAGTATTAATCAATTTAATCATTATGATTAATTTAATCAAAATGGGGTCTATTGTCAAACGCAAATAAGGCCAGACTATGGTTATTTTACTTCAAAGAATGCCAGGGTTAGTCATTTCACCTTAAGCAGAAACGGCCATCAGCGGTGGCGGTTCTAATAACCCAGCATATGCACATCATACCAATCCCAATAAGTTTTTGTTTTAACCCCCTCAACCTAACCTTCTCCCGCTGGAGAAGGGATAGCATGTGAACTTATTGGGATTGGTATCACTACAGTGTCATTGCAACAAGCCATCAATTAAAGATACAAAAATAGATACACGCCGTGTATCTGATATGGTATGGTTGAGGTAGAAAAGAAAGAGGAGTTTTTATGTCTTACAACCAAACATCAACCGATACACAAACCCAGGCGGTTAATCTGCGCGTTCGCCGCGATATTCGTGCATTGATTGACAGGGCGGCAAAAGCACAGGGCAAGACGCGCTCTGACTTTATGATTGATGCCGCTCGACGTGCAGCGGAGGAAGCCTTGCTTGACCAAACACTGGTGCGGCTTGATCAAAAAACTTACGAGCATTTTCTTGAGGTTCTCGACTGCCCGCCTGGTGGTGAAGGGTTTGAGCGGCTGATGGCTGCCGCAAAAACTTGGAATGGATTCCCCCGTTCTGTTAGCTACGGATCATCAGTTTGATGATTTTGCTTGTGGTGCCGATAGTCTTGATGATTGGCTGAAGAAGCGGGCGCCCCCTAATCAGGTCAGCGGAGCATCCCGCACTTATGTGGTGTCGGAAGGGAAAAGGGTTGTCGGTTATTACTGCCTGGCTTCAGGCGCACTGGAGTTGAACGATGCTCCTGCATCAGTCAGTCGCAATATGCCCGATCCTGTTCCTGCTGCCATTCTTGGTCGTCTTGCCGTTGACAAATCCTGGCAGGGTCGGGGGCTTGGGGTTGCCTTGCTTCAAGATGCCGTCGGTCGCACGGCGCAAGCTGGCGGGATTCTTGGCATACGCGGTCTTTTTGTCCATGCGCTTTCGATTGAGGCAAAGGCTTTTTATGAACATCATGGGTTTGTCGCGTCGCCGACACAACCCATGACTTTGATCCTGTCACTAAAGGGACTTGTGTAGATATTTATGGCTCTCAAAGAGGCCCGTTCAGTAGTTATCCGGCCTGATTTCTATTTAAACCAAATGCACTTCCAGTTTTTTACCCGTAGCGGCGACATATTTGCGCAGCCTATTCGAGTGTTTTGCTTTTAATGCGGGTTCCCATCAGGTAGTCGAACCAGGGCCAGGTCACGCACCAGTTTGCAGCGCAGTTGCCGCCGAGATGATGATCGTAATGCCAGCGCAAATGCTGTTTAGCCCAAGCTGGGTCGATGTGTGCCTTGCGATGCTTGTAGTAATAAAGCATCAAGGAGGCGTACACAGTGCCGGTAAACAGGGGGAATAGTATCAACAGCGGCACATGCAGCAGCACAATACTTGTCAGTACCGCCAGTTCCTTGGTTTGGGCGTTCCATGTCGTTAATATCAATGACTGGTACCCCGGATCGAGCATCGCGTTTTGGGCGCAAATCGTGTGATGTTCATGCCAGTGATAAGCCCAGAAACTACGCCGATTTTGTCCCAGTGCATGCAGGATGTATTTATGCATCAGCCATTCGCCTGTACTGGCATAAATTAAGCCCAAAATGAATTGAATGGTTAAGTTGAACATGGGATATAAAAATCCTTTAATTGGGGCAATTACTGTTGGCTATCTTACGTCTGTTATTAGGCTAAGCCAAAGGTATTGCAACAGATAAAATACGACATAAAGGATTTGCACTTTAAAATTCGGTTTTTTTGAATCTCCTCACCCTAACCCTCTCCAACAGGAGAGGGAATAAAGGTGCCGGATGATGAGTATAAAGTGATATTCCGGGCATTAGATCGCAACATTTCCTTTTTTAATAAAGTTAAAGTTGATAAGATTACTGGGTTTTTTATTTAATGGGTGAACCATCATGAGCGCTATTGAAAGAATTAAAGACCAGATTGAAAATAATCCGGTTGTTTTGTATATGAAAGGGTCACCGGATTTTCCTCAGTGCGGCTTTTCCGGCCAGACGGTGCAGATATTGGAAACCTGTCATGCCAAATATATGCACGTTAATATCCTTGAGGATCCCGAACTTCGCGAGGCGCTTAAAGAGTACTCGAACTGGCCGACCTATCCCCAGCTTTATATCGGCGGCGAATTAGTTGGCGGCTGCGATATTGTTATCGACCTGTACAAAAAGGGTGAACTGGCAAAGATGCTGACTGCGGTTAGCGCTGTAGAGGCATAAGCGGGTTTCGTAAGGCATAAAACCAGAAGGACACGAAGAGAAGGCTTCTCGTGTCCATGCCGGAGTACAAGGCTGGCTTTGTCCGTGTCAATTGTTCAAAGCCAGCTTTGAACTCCAATACCATGCATTTAGCTTTGCTCAGAGATGATTGGCATTGGAGCGGCGAAATAGGCCAGAAATTAAGTCGCTAGGGATGCTGTTACGCTACACCAACCCAATCTGTGTGCCCTGATCCAACTGCTTCCAGCGGTTGACTATCATGCAAAACAGCTCTGCTGTCTTTTCGGCGTCATAAAGCGCTGAATGCGCTTTTTCGTTATCCCAATCCAATCCCGCT
>Ga0208882_1000974_pt1 | contig 11719 bp, 7 predicted proteins | sample LakWasMet14_LOW5_2_FD_183862 | JGI IMG/M metagenome (GOLD analysis project Ga0208882, IMG submission 183862) | Freshwater sediment methanotrophic microbial communities from Lake Washington under simulated oxygen tension - Sediment Metagenome... | ecosystem: Environmental > Aquatic > Freshwater >...
GGGGCTTGCGTAGCAATCTAACCGTCGCTAAGTTTTGATGATTTCACGCAGGAGCAAGGAAATTACCCTTCAAAACTTAGCGACTCGCTTGGCACTGATCTTTGAGCTGACCAGGCTGCGACGTATTCAGTTCGGCGCCAAAAATGAAACCCTGTCGTCGCTGTAACGGGATCTGTTTGCCGAAACACTGGCAGCTGATAGTGCAGCTATCGAAGTTGAACTGGAACAACTGGCCAAGGCTGATCCGTGCGCCACCGTCGCTAAACCCAAACCGCCCGCGTGCAGGCAGAAAAATGCTCCTGCATTTTCTGCATTCGCCACATCCCTGTGGTTCGCCGTCAACCATTACCCGAGCTTCTGCCCCGCTTTGAACACCGCCATGAACCTGAATCATGCCAGTGTGGACAATGCGGTAATACCCTGGTCAAAATCAGCGAAGATGTGACCGAACAACTGGATATGGAACCGGCCAAGTTCTTCGTGCATCGCCATTTATGCCCGGTGGGTATATCCGCCCGCAATACGCCTGCCGTCAGTGCGAAACCATCACTGCCGCAGCGATCCCACCGGCGGTTATCGATGGCGGCATACCCTCTGGGGTACAAGTGGCTGAGTTGGGATTGTTGGCCTGGGTCATGATCGGCAAGTTCGTTGATCATCTGCCGCTGTATCGCTTAGAACAGATTGCGGTCCGAGAGCAAGTCGCCTTAGCCCGTTCGACATCGACCGAATGGGTGGGGCGTGTCAGTGTAGCGTTGCTGGATCGACTCGTTTGGCATCTATTGCAAGGTAACACACTGCATGCTGATGACGGCCCACAGGGATGTGGGAAGTGCAGAAAATGCAGGAGCATTTTCTGCCCCACCGGTAATAGCCGCATCGATGAATTGCTGCCTTTGGCACCGGAGGTGATTGAAGCGTTTAAACGAAATAGGCCTGAGCCCGCAAAATGTTAGGGTATGCGCGCATACAATTGTTGCAGTTTATTTAGTAAAAATATGGTGCGGCAATAAGTCAATATTGCATTCTGTGAGTATTTCCCGAATTCCATATTTTCGGCTTGATCTACAATATAATTAGCTTTGGTAAAAGTAGACACTCTTCAGATAGTCATAGAATGAATAATAAATCGATTGCCGAATTAATGACTAGAGATGTCATAAAGGTTTCTCCTCAAACCACACTAATGCAATGTGCTGAATTAATGTCGCAATATCGTATTAGTTCTCTGCTTATTAGTGAGAATGAAGTGCCGTTGGGTATATTAACCGAACGGGATCTGGTGCGGCTGTTCAGCCAGGACGTGCCGCTGGATAAGGCCGTCGAAGGATTTATGAGTACTTCGCTGGTAACGGTGCATGCCGATAGCTATTACCGCGATGCCTGCCATTTGTTTGTGCTGCACGGTATTCGTCATCTTGTCGTCGTCGACGATTTAGGCTTGTTGGCAGGGATTGTTACCGAGACGGACTTTCGTCGAAACGCCGGTGTTGAAGAATTTATCGGCTTGCGCACTGTGGCTTCAATTATGGACTCGAATGTATTGCTGCTGCCGCCTGACACCCCCGTGGCCCATGCGGCGGCAATGATGAATAGCCGCAAAGTGAGTTGCGCAGTAGTTGTAATAATTGACAGCTCAGCACCGATCGGCATCATCACGGAAAGAGACATGGTCGGTTTGTATCGACATCAGGCCGGTGTAGCGATTATTCGCGACATCATGTCTTCTCCGGTAGCAACGATTACACCTGAACAGTTGGTGATCGATGCAGTACAGCGTATGCAGAATGAGGGAATACGGCACCTGGTAGTAGTAAACCCGCAAGGTGAAACGGTCGCGGTCGTTAGCGAACACGATGTGGTAAAGCATACCGAAGGCCAGTATGTAGAGTTGCTCAATAAAATCATTCATGAACAAGTCGTCGCGTTGGAGCTAAAGCAAGCGAAAATCGATGAGTTGGTGCTGAAATCGGCGCTGACCAAAAGCGAAAAACGGATACGGCGGTTGAAAACCCAGACCGGCAATCAAAAAGTGCTGCTAAGAACGTTGATCGACACCATCCCCGATCTGATTTTTCTTAAGAATACTAGCGGTGTTTACCTAGGCTGCAACAAGGCTTTCGAAGAGTTTTTCGGTGCGGCGGAAAGCGGTATTATCGGTAAGACCGATTTTGATTTTGTCGATGCGAAAACGGCCGATTTTTTTCAACGAAAGGACAAGGCAGCAATGGCTGCCGGTCAGCCTAGAAAAAACGAGGAATGGGTGATTTATCCCGATGGACGCATGGAATGCCTGGAAACCTTGAAAACGCCCTACCTGAACGACCAAAGCGAATTGCTCGGTATGATCGGTATTAGCCGGAATATCACCGATCACAAAAAGTCCGGCGAAGCGCTTCGGCTTAGCGAAGAAAAACTCCGCTCCCTATTTGAAATGTCGCCGCTGGGCATCGCTCGAAATGCGATGGATGGCCGTTACATTGAAGCCAATAAAGCATTACTCGATATCACCGGCTATTCGCTGGACGAACTGCAACGCTTAAGTTATTGGGACCTGACGCCTGAGGATTATGCGGCCCAGGAAGCGGTGCAAATTCAGTCGCTGGAAGCATCGGGCCGGTACGGTCCTTATGAAAAGGAATGCCGGCATAGGGATGGTCGACTGATTCCGGTTTGTCTAAACGGCATCCTGATTACCAGCAGCGACGGCAGCCGCTATATTTGGTCGATTGTTGAGGATATTACCAAACGCAAGCGGGCAGAGGAGGAAATGAAATTGGCTTCGATGGTGTATTTGAATACCGGCGAAGCGATGATGGTGACCGATGCCAATGGCATCATTTTCAACATCAATCCTGCTTTTACTAAACTGACCGGCTACAGTCTGGATGAGGTGGCCGGTAAAACGCCGCGGCTTCTTAGTTCAGGTTTGCATGACCGGGCTTTCTATCAAGCCATGTGGCAGCAGCTTAATACTGTAGGCTGTTGGCAAGGTGAAATTTGGAACAAGCGTAAAAACGGTAAGGCATATGCGGAATGGCTGACCATTAACACTATTTATAACGAAGACGGCTCACTCTATCGCCGGGTGGCGTTATTCTCCGATATTACTGACAAAAAACAGGCCGAGGAGCTTATCTGGACCCAGGCCAATTTCGATCCGCTTACCGGTTTGCCGAACCGGCGTATGTTTATCGACCGATTGAGTCAGGAAATTAAAAAAGCCCATCGAGCCGGATCACAGCTGGCGCTGATGTTTATCGATCTAGACCGTTTTAAGGAAATTAACGACACCTTAGGCCACGATATGGGCGATCGACTACTAAAAGAGGTTGCGATTCGCTTGAGCAGTTGTGTACGAGACTACGATACCGTCGCACGATTGGGTGGCGACGAGTTCACTATTATCCTCTGTATGCTCGACAATCCCGCCAGCACCGAGCGCATTGCTCAGAACATACTGATCAAGCTTGCCAACCCTTTCCAATTGGATAACGAAACACTCTACATTTCAGCCAGTATCGGCATCACTTTTTATCCTCAAGATGCGACAGACAACGAAGAATTACGAAAAAATGCCGACCAGGCCATGTATTCAGCAAAACACCAAGGCCGCAATCGTTTCAACTATTACACCCCGGCGATGCGTGATACCGCCCAAAACCGCATGCGCTTGGCTACCGATTTACGTGTTGCGATGGCTGAAAACCAATTTCAAATTTATTACCAGCCCGTTATCAATTTGGCAGACGGCAGCATCAGCAAAGCTGAGGCATTAATTCGTTGGCAGCATCCCATTCAAGGCTTGATCGGTCCAGCAGAATTCATTCCCATTGCCGAGGAAACCGGGATAATTCTCGCTATCGGCGATTGGGTATTCCGTGAAGCTGCGCAACAAGTCAAATACTGGCGCGAATCGTATCGCAACGATTTCCAAGTTAGTATCAACAAGTCGCCCGTTCAATTTCAGAATGACGAAACTTTGTATCAGGGCTGGATTAAGCAATTAGATAAACTCGGTTTGCCCGGACAAAGTTTGGTGATTGAAATCACCGAAAGCCTGTTGCTGGACAGTAAATCAATTGTCAACGACAAGTTGCTGTTGTTTCGTGATGCGGGTATTCAAGTGGCGATCGATGATTTCGGTACCGGTTATTCCTCGCTCGCTTACCTTAAGCTTTACGACATTGATTATTTGAAGATCGATCAGTCTTTCGTCCGTAACCTAAAAGCGAATTCCAACGATCTGGTGTTATGTGAAGCAATTATCGTGATGGCGCACAAGCTCGGCATGAAGGTCATTGCCGAAGGTGTTGAAACAATGGATCAGCGCGATCTATTAATCGCAGCAGGCTGCGATTACGGACAAGGTTATTTTTTTTCAAGACCCGTGCCGACAAAAGAGTTTGAGATTTTGCTGCGCGCGACGACATACAACGCATGCATCTAAACGGGGAGGCACATTCCGCCACGACCGATGTGGTACGTTCTGTTCCCATTCAGGTGCAGTCGCCGCCCTTGTCTAAGGCGGGTCTCATTTTGCATCATGGTAAATATCGACTGGCGTTGCCCGCCAGTGTCTGTGCATCGTGGCTGGCGGATGGGTTAGTCGCAGCACCTGCGCAGATTTGGTTGGCCGTAGCCCCAGTCGATATGCGCAGGGGCATTGTTGGGCTGTCGTCGATAGTGCAGCATGCCCTTGGGCATTCGCCGTGCGCAGGCTCGGCGTTTGTGTTCCACAATCGCCCTGGCAATAACTTCAAGCGATTGGCCTGAGCCAGCAAAATAGTAGGGTTGCGCGCATTCGCCGCAGCTCACGTTTTTTATAGCGTTAGAGTGAATTAAGCAGTCACTTCATTTTGTTTACGACGTTGTGCAAATACTCCAAACACGCCCAAACCAGCAAGCATCAAGGTGAATGTTTGCGGCAATGGCACCGTTGTTATCGAATGTTGGTGACTAGCAAGATTGGCTAGATTTAGACTGATTTTCTCACCCCCACTTGTTTGCCCTACGTTATAAGGCCCTTCGGCACCCACTATTGTGCGTCCGCGCAGATCGGGCAAAGCGAAAGTTGATCTACCATCGCCGCCGAATGATGTGCCAAGCAAGCTGAACAAGGCTTGGTTTTGGGCAATAGCCAGCAATCTGCCATCAGCAAAAGCCCAGCCTCCCGGTGCATAATTACCTGCAAACGCAGTTACCTCCCCCAGCAAAGTTTCACCAGCAACACCACCGTCTCTCGATGGATAAATACCTTGGGTCGCAATCAAATAATTCAGGGCTAAAGACGGTTGCATGTTGTCGATAGGCTGAACAGTGTTGGTAGATAGACCATTTTGATCCAGAATACCGCCTGCAGGATTGGTATAACTGCTTGCGCTCACTTGATGATTATGATCTGGCATTTGTTGCTGGTTTAATGTGACTTGTTCTGCTCCAACCACGTCACCAATATTATGTAGGGTGAGTCCAAGGCCTTGCCCTGCGCCAATAATGGTTCGACCGCGTAAATCTGGCAGTGCAAAGGTATTGGCACCATCGCCACCATAAGTCGTGCCAATAACAGAGAATAACGAAACATTGTCGGCGATCGACAGCACGCTGCCATCAGCAAACGCATAACCGCCGGGAGCAAAATTACCCGCGAAGGCACTGACCTGACCAATAAAGGATCCACCTGTGCCGCCAGCACCAGGCTGAGGAAAATAGCCGTCTAAGGCAATGACATAGCTCACTCCCAAAGAAGGCTGCATATTATTGATAGGTTGCCCGCCGCCTGCCGGTCCGAAATCAAGGTTCCCGGCTCCTGAGTCAGTATGAGTATGGACCGGCAGTTGTGCGATGGTCATTGAGTTCGAGGCAGAACCGGCCTGTTCACCTACTTCACGATTGCTTAGACCAGGTCCAGCACCGCTGCCAATCATGGTTTTGCCGCGAAGATCAGGAAGGGCGAAATTGTTTATGCCATTGCCGCCGAAATTGGTTCCCAACAAAGAAAACAGGGCAGTGTTTGAGCTGATTGAGAACTGCTGTCCATTAGCAGCCACACTACCAGGAGCATAGTTACCGGCAAAGGTACGAATCGAGCCTAGCACCGCTTCGCCGGCACCAAAAGATGATTCTCTGGCTGGATAAATCCCGGTGGCCTGGATAAAGTTGGTTAATGCCAGCGAAGGTTGCTGTGTGCTAAAAGGCTGAGTGCCTCCAGTGATTCCCGTAAACGTTTCCGCCTGAGCAACCTGTGCTGATAAACCCAGTAGTGCGGAAGCCACCAAAAAGCAGCCTGACTTTTTAACAACTAGCATAGTTTTCCCCTTGTATTTTTGCCTTTAATTCAACATTGAAAATATTTTCGACTGCTTGCTAATGTCATTACCGTAAACAATCTCTTGGGATGGTGCGCCAGTTTTTTGTTATGGTCAATAAGCCTTTAGGGTACTGATTGATGGCTTTGCCCGTGTTTGTGTATCTTTAATTGTCCATAATCTATGCACTCTGTAGTTGCCGTTATTGTTATGTCTGTTCGACAGCAAAGTACTTACGAGACTGTCAGTCAGATTTGTCAATATTGGCAGTCTATTCTGTCAACATTGACTGACTTTTATTAAAGAACTCGACTTTGAATAAAGCGATATTGCACACAAGATAAGTTTGGCATCATTCTGAACGTTTCATCTTCTCTGTATATTTTGGTATCGAATTCCTAGGCATTGCGAGGCTTGCAGAGCTAAGCGCTAATAAATATACGCATTTTAAGCCGAACAAATCAGCCTGATTATTTTAAATAACCACATGTTGGCACGCGTCCTGCTTTATCCCAAGTAACAACTACTTTTACTTAACTTAATCAGGACAAAAATTATGCTTATCAAAACTACACTCCTAGCTGCTGCTCTTACTCTTGCATCTGGTTCTGCATTTGCAGGCACTATTACCAACGGAGATTTTGGTACCGGTAATCTTAGCGGTTGGAGTGCAACTTCAAATGTAAGTGTCATTCCGCAAGGCTCCAGCTATGCGGCTGATTTATATGCTGGCCTTGGGGCTGGTGTTTTTACAACGATTTCTCAGCTTATTACCCTAAACGCTGGCGACACTCTGACTGGATGGGCGCAATGGCTGGGTCATGACTACATGCCTTTTAACGATAATGGTTTCGTAAAAATTAACGGCACCTCGCTTTTCTATGGTGACATCGGCACATTTGGTGATTACGGCAGCTCTCCAGTGACCTCGTTTAGCTTTACCGCACTAACCAGTGGAGCCTACACGCTTTCCGCAGGCGTTGCTAATAGCTTGGATAACGGCTTAGGCAGTGAGTTAAAAGTTGGCGGTTTCACTGTTACCAATAATGTCCCAGAGCCAACTGCAATAGCTTTATTAGGATTAGGCTTGGCATTTTTCGGATTTTCTGGCAAGAAAAAGTCTGCTACTGAATTAAGTATCTAAATTTAAATGTATCCCCCCGACAACAATCGGGGGGATATTTTCAATATTGTTGATTGCCTGTTATGTATCGTTCGGGGCTTTTAACTTAATAGCAGATAAATTTCCAATCGGCCCAAAGCTAAGTTAGCTTAGCCAAATCAGTTTTCATCTGTTTCAATCCCCGCCTGCTCAGTAATCGATTTAGGCAATGTTTTCTTAACTTTAACGCCCAGTTCCACAAAACTGCTAGCTTGACGGATTAAGTTGCCTTGGCCTTGGGTGAGTTTGCTCATGACGCCGTCGTAAGTGCTGTGGACGGTATGCAACTGCTTGCCCAGTTTGTCTAAATCCTCCACAAAGCCACGAATTTTGTCGTAGACGATACCGGCTTTGTCGGCGATGGCGCGGGCGTTTTCGTTTTGACGCTCGTAACGCCAAATGTTTTCGATGGTACGCAGGGTAGCCAATAAGGTAGTGGGCGTGACGACGACGATATTATGCTCGAAGGCATCGGTGAATAAGCGTTCGTCGGCCTGGAAGGCGGCAATAAACGCGGATTCGATGGGTATGAACAGCAGTACAAAATCCAGTGAACGCAAGCCTTTGAGACCGGCGTAATGTTTGTTGCTCAAGCCTTTGATGTGTTCACGGACAGCGTCGGTATGTTGTTTTAATGCTTGAATGCGTTCTTGATCGTCTTCGGTTGAACAATAAAGCTCATACGCGATCAACGATACCTTGGAATCGATGACGATGTCTTTGTTTTCCGGTAGACGCACGATGACATCCGGTTTAAATAGTCTGTTGTCTTCATCGCGGAAGGCGCCTTGGGTGTCGTATTCAATGCCTTTGCGTAGCCCGGATTTTTCCAGCACTTTCTCCAAAATCATCTCGCCCCAGTTGCCTTGGGTTTTTTTGTCACCCTTTAGGGCGCGGGTCAGATTCAGGGCTTCTTGGTTCATTTGCGCGGTATCGCGCCGCAACGAGATGATTTCTTCGCGCAGGGAAATACGGTCTTTGTTTTCATTATCGTAGACCGTCTCGATACGCTGCTTAAACTCGCCCAACTGCTCGCGCAACGGCGTGACAATATGGTCCAGGCTGGTTTTGTTGTGTTCGGTGAATTGCTTGCTGCGTTCTTCAAAAATCTTACTAGCCAGGTTTTCAAACTGAGTGGTCAAGCGGGCTTCGGCATTTTGTAATAGCTGGATTTTTTCCGCGGCGTGACTTGCTTGGCTCGACATGCTTGTATGCAATTTGGCGTTTTCTTGGCTGAGTTCTAAAAATCGCTGTTGCAGTTGCTTAAATTCGGCGTCGGTATTGGCCGCTTGTTTGAGTTTTTCTTCGGCGATGGCGAGATCGGTTTTAACTTGCTGAAGCGTGGTTTTGTCATTACCGGCAATAAAGCGGGTTATTAGAGCCCCCGCCAGCAAGCCTAATAATGCCCATAACCAGGACGGGATGATAGATAGTGTATTCATTTCAAATGAGTGATGGGCTTTACAGCAATACCGCAAAGCCCAAAAGCTTTATAAGCGTTTAAAGATGGCTTCTGCAGTATCCAGCGTTTTATCCAGGTCTTCATCGCTGTGGGCGATAGAGACAAAACCGGCTTCAAATGCTGATGGCGCCAGATATACGCCTTCATCCAGCATGGCGTGGAAGAAACGTTTAAAGAGGTTTTGATCGCATGCCATCACTTGGGCAAAGCTGGTGACTTGCTCCTCGCCAGTAAAAAATAACCCAAACATGCCGCCGACACTGTTGGTGCTAAGAGCAATGCCCGCTTGGCTGGCGCGTTCTCTCAAGCCGGAAGTGAGTTTTTCTGTTTTTGCGGTTAACGTTTCGTAAAAACCTGGCTGATCAATCAATTCCAAGGTTTTTAAGCCAGCAGCCATTGCCACGGGATTGCCCGACAATGTACCTGCTTGATAAACCGGGCCCAGTGGTGCAAGTCGTTCCATGATGTTGCGACGCCCGCCGAAAGCGCCGACCGGCATGCCACCGCCGATGATTTTGCCTAGTGTGGTCAAGTCAGGCGTGACGTTGTAAACAGCCTGTGCGCCACCTAATGCGACTCTAAAGCCGGTCATCACTTCATCAAAAATCAGCACGCTTTGGTATTGATCGCAGACTTCGCGCAATGTTTCCAAAAAGCCAGGCACAGGCGGTATACAGTTCATGTTGCCAGCCACCGGCTCAACAATAATGCAGGCTATTTGCTCGCCGATGTCGGCAAACAGTTTTTTAACAGCGTCGCTGTCGTTATAGGGCAGGGTGAGGGTGTTTTCGGCAACAGATGCGGGTACACCCGGAGAGCTGGGTACGCCAAAGGTGAGTGCGCCGGAACCGGCTTTAACTAATAAAGAGTCTGAATGACCGTGATAGCAACCTTCGAATTTGACGATTTTATCGCGGCCGGTGAAGCCACGCGCTAGACGAATAGCGCTCATGGTGGCTTCGGTGCCGGAGCTGACCATACGTACTAAATCAATGGAAGGAACCAAGTCGCAAACCCGTTGCGCCATGCGGGTTTCAATTTCTGTCGGTGCGCCAAAACTTAAGCCTTTTTCAGCAGCGGTTTTTACCGCTGCAATCACTTCCGGATGGGCGTGGCCCAAAATCATCGGCCCCCAAGAACCAACATAGTCAATATAACTATTGCCCAGACTGTCAGTTATGTAAGGCCCGGAAGCGCGGTCGATGAATACCGGCGTGCCGCCCACACCGCTAAAGGAGCGAACCGGCGAATTAACACCGCCGGGAATAACAAGTTTGGCATCGGAAAATAATGTAGCTGCTTCGGTCATGATCTCTTCAATATTTAGGTTAAAAAAATGTTCTACAGGATAGGGGAACTTTGAACTGATTAAAAGTTTGACGTGTTGCATCCTTGAAATATGCGGCCTTTAAACTAGGCTCTAACGGATGTTATCGGGAAACCTAAAATGAATAATAAGCTGTCTCTGATTACTTGTAATGATGAAAAAATACTTGCGTCGACACCGGCCAGCTTATTCTTTTGGCAACAAAGCAAAAGCCTTTTTGTGGAGACGGCGTCAGCTGATGGCGAGCTGTTGGATTCATTGGCGTCTCGAGTCGCACAAAAACCGACCTGTTTACTTACTCATGTACAGCGAATTTATTATTGTTATCAGGCGCGCCTTGACGCACAACTTTATGCGGCGCTGGTCGATTTTTTAATTATCCTAAATAGGCGTGGACTGGCTATCAGCAGGCGTATGGTGACTGGCACTAAATCAGCATTAAATGCCGAGCAATTTGCAGCATTGGTTACTTATCTGCAAGCGCCAAAAACGGATCATCAACTATTACCGGGTAATCGATATTCGATTTTTAGCTCGGGAATCATCGGTACAACTCAGTTAGTTAAAGTTACTGAAGATAAAAATCAAATACATGTTGACGCGTTAAGCTTGGCTCGCGATTTTATTGAATACAGCCAACTGACAGAAGCACAAACAGTTCTGGAATCGGCCATCTTGGCTGAACCCGATAGGCTGGAGCTACAAGCAGAATTATTAGAACTTTATCAATCCACCCGAAATGCCGGCGGCTTTAATCAGATGCTCAGACAATTAACCGATGCCGGCAGGGATGTACCTGATGCATGGCAACAACTAAGCGCATATTTTAAGGGACTGAATAATGTCGAATAACGCAAAAAGTCCGTTAAAAGTGACATTGCATGCAATGGATGAGCGCAGTGTCAGGACCATGGTGATGTATTTAAAAGGTCCTTGTCAGGGAGCGGCAGTCGTTGTTGACGAGGCGTCCGCGGAGGTTGATATTTTCGATGGCGATAACGTTAATGCCAAGCGGTTACTGACTGAACATTTGGCTAAGCCCTCGTCCAGACCTATCATCGTATTATCTTTACAAAGCGTTAAGCTGGATAATGTCGTGCTCGTTAAAAAACCGGTTAAGTCTGAAGACATGCTGGGAGCACTGGCAGAAGTTAAAGCCAGGCTGGCGCAACAAAAGATAAATAATCCACCTGTTTCTGTTGATACATCCTTAACCGATCTCCCCGCGGATAAGCCGGTATTGAAAAATTACACCATCAATACCGACGAGCAAAACAAAACCTCCAAACACCAAACGGCAATGCAGCTAAACGAAGCTGCCTTTGGCACTTATATTGGCAACGTACAAGGTGTGGATGTAAATGATCCGGCACAATTTGCCAACGCGACTTACGCGACCAAAGATTATTTTCAAGGCTATATACAGTCAGCCATCAACACTTGCCAAGATAAAAACGAAA
>Ga0208882_1000976_pt1 | contig 11705 bp, 7 predicted proteins | sample LakWasMet14_LOW5_2_FD_183862 | JGI IMG/M metagenome (GOLD analysis project Ga0208882, IMG submission 183862) | Freshwater sediment methanotrophic microbial communities from Lake Washington under simulated oxygen tension - Sediment Metagenome... | ecosystem: Environmental > Aquatic > Freshwater >...
CGATTTTTATTCCGCTAACTTTTATCGCCGGTGTCTACGGCATGAATTTCGAATACATGCCGGAACTGAAATGGAAATGGGGCTACCCGGCATTGTGGGCAGTGTTTATCGGCGTATCGGTCTTCCTGCTCAGGTTTTTCAAGAAAAAGGACTGGATTTAAACGGCTCAACATTGAGCGTTTTGATAGAAAAGGCCCTGCGCTTATTCTTAATTGTAAGGGCAAAAGCGCCATCCTCTGGCACTCGGGATATTAGAAAATAGCCTGGAAAATTGACGCAACGTCCAAGGTAGCGGTCCATATCAGGATCAGGATAAAGCTTCTCGCATCCTCTGAAAGCTACATTCTCGCTTGACGTCCATCTAATAGTGTTTGACGGCGTTTTTACAGCTCTTTTTCTTCTTTTGGATAAATATCCTATAAACTCAATGCCGGCTCAAAAAAAGCTTGCAAATGAGTAAGCAATTAAATATCTTGATTAAAACAGTAGGTTAATAACAACCGAGTTAAACTGGCGCGGTGTGGATTGCCGCCAACAAGCACTTTACCAAACAAGAGCGTGATTTTGGTTCAATGTAGCTGCTACTGTAACCCTGGATGTATTTCTTACGGCCGTTGTTTTAAGCCGATCATGAGACACCGATTTTGAAAACATTATCCCGCCTTGCGTCAGCAGCCGCCACAATTCCACTTTCCAGCCAAGCGCACATCCTGTCAGCACTTCAGCATGACAGAGAGCGTTGTTCCGTATGAAGCTTAGCGGACTGTTTGCACTGCTGTTGGTTGGAGCCATTTGGGCCTTTGCCGGCTTTGCTAGCGCGGAGCAACCGTTGCGTGTCGGCACAGAAATCGACTTTCCGCCTTATGCCGATGTCGATGCTCAGGGCCAATCGACCGGTTTTGCCGTTGAACTGTTTACTAAGGTTGCCGCCGTGATGGACATTCCTGCGGCTTTCCATTCCGGTAAATGGGATACTGTCTGGCGAAACCTGAAGACCGGCAAGATCGACGCCCTGCCACTCGTGGCGCGCACCCCAGAACGTGAAGGCCAGGTGGAATTCACTCAGCCTCACACGATCGGCTATGACAGCTTCTTTATACGTCAGGGCAGTCCGGCTCTTTATTCCCTTGAAGAGGCCCGCGCCATGAACATCATTGTGCTGCGCTCGGATGTCGCCCATGAAGCCCTCATCAGCCACGGCCTCACCAGCCGACTGGTCGTTATCGATGATCTGGCTGACGGTTTTCGCCTGTTGGCCTCAGGACAGCATGACGTGTTGCTGGCACCGATGCTACAAGGCAATGCAATAATACATAACCTCGGATTGGATAAGATCATCGTACCCGGCCCACTGCTCAAAGAATACCGGCGGGAATTCTGTTTCGCTGTGCGCAAAGGCAACACCGGGCTGCGCGATCGACTCGATCAGGGCTTGGCTATCGTCAAGGCCAATGGCGAGTACGACCAGCTTTACAGAAAGTGGCTGGGGCTCTACGAAACGCCAACTTTTCCGGTCCAATATGTCATTTCCGGGGCATTGGCTATTGCCGGTTTGTTTGGGCTTATGGGTCTGTGGACTTGGCAGTTGCGCCGTCAGGTTGCCCTGCGCACGGCCGAGCTGGATCAAGCCTATACCGCCGTACACTCCGAACGTCAGCGGCTGCTAGACGTGCTACAGGCACTTCCGGCTTATGTCGTGTTACTAGATCAAGATTACCACGTAGCCTTTGCCAACCGCTTCTTTGAACAGCGTTACGGCAAGGCCAACGGGCGACCCTGCTATGAATACCTGTTCAACCGCAATGCCCCCTGCGAAGTCTGTGAAACGTTCAAGGTATTCAAATGTAATCAAGCGGTGAACTGGAGGTGGACAGGACCGGACGACCGCGACTACGAGATTCACGATTTTCCATTCACAGATACCGACGGTTCGCAGCTGGTCATGGAAGTCGGCATCGACATTACCGAAATGAATCGGACCAAACAGGCACTACGCGAAGCCAATGCGTCACTGGAACAACGCGTAGCCGAACGCACGGCCGAACTGGAGGTGGCGCGGCAGGAAGCCGAGCAGGCTCGCGATCTGGTGCGGATTACCATGGACAACGCGCCGGCGCTAATGGCTTATATTGGCCCAGACTGCCGATACCGTCACGTCAACAAAAACTACCAGCGCTGGTTCGGCTATAGCGATGAACAGGTACTTGGACACCACATGCGTGACGTTCTCGGCGTGGCCTCTTGGAAAATCATTGAAGCTTACGTCCGGAAAGTTTTGGACGGTGAACAAGTTGATGTCGAATACCAGTTACCGTATATCAAATACGGCCCACGCTGGGTTCACGTGACCTATTCCCCGGATCTCGACGCCGAGGGACATGTACGCGGATTTGTGGTGCATGTACTCGACATCAGCGAACGTAAACGAACTGCTGACGCGCTTAAGGAGATTGACCAGCGCAAGGATGAATTCCTCGCCATGCTCGCCCATGAATTGCGCAATCCCCTGGCGCCGATCAGCAACGCCGTGCATATCCTGAAACTACCCAGTCTGGATGAAAGGCAACTTGTCTGGTGCCGCGATGTCATTGGTCGCCAAGTCGAACATATGGTCCGGCTGGTCGACGACCTGCTGGATGTCTCGCGCATCAGCCGAGGCAAGATCGAACTCAAGAAAGAAGCGCTCGAAGTGTCGGCGATCGCCCGGCGGGCGGTCGAAACCAGCCAACCGATAATCGATGCTCACCGCCATAAATTTTCCGTACACCTGCCGCCTGAACCGTTATACGTCGAAGGCGATCCGGTCCGGCTGTCGCAAGCCCTGTCCAACCTGCTCAACAATGCCGCCAAATATACCGACGAAGGCGGCTGCATCGAGCTGAGCGTCGAGTCGGCCAATAATGAAATATTGTTCCGGGTTCGTGACAACGGCCGCGGTATTGATCCTTCGGCGCTGTCCGGCCTGTTTCAGTTGTTCTATCAGGTCGACCGCACCATCGACCGCGCGGAAGGCGGTCTGGGCATTGGCCTTGCGCTGGTCAAAAGCCTGGTGGCGATGCATGGCGGCGACGTTTGGGCGCAAAGCGAGGGCCGCGGCAAAGGCAGTGAATTCGTCATCCGTCTCCCTCGCCTGCCGTTATCACCGGCCGTTCCGGTTCTAAGCCAATCAACCTCCAAACCGGTTGAAGGCCCGCTCCGCATCCTCGTGGTCGACGATAATTACGATGCCGCCCAGAGTCTATCCCTGCTGCTGACCAGCAAAGGACACACCGTATGTTTGGCCCATGACGGCTATGAAGCCTTGGACGTCGCACAGGCTGAACGGCCGCAGGTCATACTGCTCGACATCGGCCTGCCCGGCATGGACGGCTACGCGGTTGCGCGGACGCTAAGACAGCATTCCGAATTAAAAACGACTCATGTGATCGCCCTGAGCGGCTACGGCCGACCGGAGGACCGTGAGCTGGCGAAAACGGCCGGATTCAACGACTATCTGGTCAAACCGGTAAATTTTGACGAGCTGCAATGCGCTCTGAACCGGGTTATTATTTCCAGACAAGGCACATCCTTAGAATGTCCATGAATTCGACAGCGTTTCGGCTTGCTTCATGACCAACTCAATCGCTTCCGCCGCCTTATCCGGCGGATACTTGTAACGCTGCAACGTGCGCCGAACCAGAATCTTGAGCTGAGCTCGAACGCTGTCGCGCACCTGCCAATCGACAGTCGTGGATTTACGGAGCTTTTCGGTAATTTCTACGGCTATCTTCTTTAAAGTCTCATCACCCAATTCACGCACAGCGCTTTCGTTATTCGCCAACGCGTCATAAAAGGCGACTTCGTCCGGTGTTAAGCCCAGCTCGGCTTCATGCGCCAAAGCCGCCTGAAAATCCTTAGCCATTTGGATCAACTCTTCGATGACCTGCGCCGTCTCGATCGCCCGGTTGTTGTACTTGCGTAGCGTTTCTTGCAGGCGCTCGGCGTATTTTTTCTCCTGCACCACGTTATTGCGCGTCTTGGCTTTGATGCCGTCGTTCAGCAGTTTTTCCAATAATTCAACGGCCAAATTGCGTTGCGGCATACGCCGGACATCTTCCAAAAACTCATCCGAAAGCAAGCCGATATTGGGCTTATCCAGGCCGCACAGCGCAAACACATCAGCCACGCCTTCGGCAATGACGGCATTATCCAGGATTTGCTTAAGCGCGGAATTCTTCTCTTCCCGGCTGCGTTTTCTATCGACGCTGGTGAACTTGGAGATAGCCGCCTTAATCGCAGCATAAAACGCGATTTCCTTGCGCAACTCTTTGGCTTCATCGAGCGTGCTACACAGCGAATAGGCTTTCGTTGCAGCCAACACCAAATCAAGGAAGCGCTTCTTGCCGTCTTTCAAGCTGAGCACATAGTTCGCTGCCGGCACTAAAAGCTTATGCGCCTGGGTTTCATAGCCGCTCATATCCAAGCCTTCCGCTTGCGGCGTCTTGGCAAACAGGCCGCGAATCGCGTCCATTTTTTCCGCCAGAATCGCATAAGCTTCTTCGGCGCGCAGGGCCGGTTCGCCTTTGCCTTTGGCATCGGTATAGATTTTCAGCGCCTGTTTTAATTCATTGGCAATACCGATGTAATCGACGACCAAGCCGCCCGGTTTGTTTTTAAACACCCGGTTGACCCGCGCAATCGCCTGCATCAGGTTGTGGCCTTTCATCGGCTTGTCGACGTACATGGTATGGCAGCACGGCGCGTCAAAACCGGTCAGCCACATATCGCGCACAATCACCAGCTTCATCGGATCGTTCGCGTCCTTAAAGCGCTTTTCCAGTCGTTTCTTGGTCTGCTTGTTGTAGATATGCGGCTGCAACAACGGCCTGTCCGACGCCGAGCCGGTCATCACCACCTTGATGACGCCTTTCTCCGGATCGGGATCATGCCACTCGGGGCGCAGTGCAATAATTTCATTGTACAAATGCGCGCAAATATCGCGGCTCATGCCCACGATCATCGCTTTGCCGTCCATGCTCTCGGTCCGGGTTTCAAAATGCGCGACCAAGTCGGCAGCAACCTGTTTTAGCCTTGGCGTCGCGCCGACCAGTTTTTCCAAACGGCTCCATTCGCCTTTGGTTTTTTCGCGTGTGCCGACATCTTCGTCGTCTTCGACCAATTCTTCGACTTGCTCGGACAGCGCGTTAATTTCGGCGTGATTCAAGTCGAGCTTGGCTAAGCGGGATTCGTAATAAATCGGCACGGTTGCGCCATCATCCACCGCATCCTGAATGTCATAAACAGACACGTATTCGCCGAATACCGCGCGGGTATCTTTGTCCTCCTGCGCAATCGGCGTGCCGGTAAAGCCGATAAACGACGCATTCTTCAGCGCATCGCGCATATGCTTGGCGTAACCGTATTTATACGCCCCCTCCTTGGTCAGCACGGCTTTCAAACCGTACTGGCTGCGGTGCGCTTCGTCGGACATCACCACGATATTATGGCGGCCGTTCAGTAAGGGATGCACCGCTTCATCATCCAGCAACGCAAACTTTTGCACAGTGGTAAAAATAATGCCGCCCGATTCCCGCTCCGCCAGTAGGCGGCGTAGCTCGTCACGGTCATTGGCCTGCACCGGCGTTTGTTTTAACAGCTCCTGCGCATTGCAAAATGTCGCATACAGTTGCCCATCCAGATCGTTGCGGTCGGTTACGACCACCAGCGTGGGGTTATGCATGTCCGGCTGTTGCAATAATTTACCCGCGTAACAGCACATCGATATGCTTTTGCCTGAGCCTTGCGTATGCCAAACCACCCCGGCTTTTTTACTGCCGGGCACCACTTCGTCGCCGTAAGTAGCGCGTTTTTCAGTAATGCCCTGAAGGTCCTGTGCGGCAATCACCGTGGCTTTGACCGCTTCGCGCACGGCATGGAACTGATGGTAACCGGCGATTTTCTTGACGATGGTTTCGCCATCGCTTTCAAACAGGATAAAAAAGCGCAGATAATCCAGGAACAATTCGCGATCGAAAAAACCGCGCACCAGCGTTTCCAGCTGCCATTCCAAAAGCGGTTTGTCGTCTTCATGTTTAATCGTGCGCCAAGGCAAGATGCGCTCTTGATTGGCGGTCAGCGAACCGACGCGGGCGGTGTAGCCGTCGCTGACCACCAAGGCTTCATTGAACACAAACAAATCCGTGATTTCATCTTTGTAAGTTTGCAACTGGTTAAACGCATCCCAAATATCGGCGTTTTCATCGCTTGGGCTTTTAAGCTCCAGCACCGCGAACGGAATGCCGTTAATAAAGCAGATTACGTCCGGCCTGCGCGGCTGTTTGCTGCCGCTGATCGTGAACTGGTTAACCGCGACAAAACGGTTTTGCTTCAGGTTATCGAAGTCCAGCAGAAACGCATGGTCATACACTATATCCTCCCTCTCCCCGTGGGAGAGGGTCGGGGTGAGGGCTTTGTACTCAACCGGAACCCCTTGCAACAAAAAACGATGAAAGCCACGGTTATTGGTCAGCAAATCCAGGCTTTCCGGCTTGCTGAGCTTAGCCAATACCTGCTCGAAACAACTGGCCGGCAAATGCGGATTGATTCGGGTAAAAGCCGCTTCCAAATCGGCTTCCAGCAAAATCTTACGCCAGTCGCTCCGCATTGGGTTATCGCTATCCGGGGCGATATCCGGACCATAGACTACGTCCCAACCATTATCCCTGAACCATTCCAGACAGAGGTTTTCCAGTTGTTCTTCGTTCATATTGTTCTCCTAAACCTTCGCCTTTCCTGATGCGCATTCAATCGCAAACATAAGTAATTCTTCTAATTGAGAGTGATCTTGAGCCCCACCATCATATTTTACCTCATACCAAATAGGCCGAATCTTGGCTCTTGATAACAGATCTTCCTTTTCAAGCCTGGATGCATGCGACGGAGGTTCTGGCAAAAATGCATAATGCTCTGGAATATCAAAAGCATCCGAATCAACAACATTAATAAATAATTCTAATGTTCTATCCTTTTCAAGACTACAACCAAGGAACAGCAAAGAATGGCTTACAAACACCTGTCGCAGCACTTTCGCAAGCGGTTTAGTATAATCAAGCACCCCATTCTCACATTCACCATAAGCCTCATCATATTGATTTTTAGTAAAAATATAAGTATCCAGTGCATCAAAATGACCATGAAGCTTCAATATGCACCGTCCTCCCTGTATTAACTTTGATGCAAATTGATTCTGGGATTGAATTCCATGCATATAGCCTTGAATTGGCTTCTTATCGTCAGAAAATACACGTTCAATAATGCCATCAAAATTTGTCGTAACAATACAGCCATCAGTGAGTTGGGGTAACAAATTTACTGGCCCTCTAACCTCTCTTGAATCGGTTAAGTCAAAAGTGTTTCTAATAAAGCTTTCTAACTGTGTTTTATGATTGCAATACAGCAGTTCGGCTGCCTGCAGGAAATTGCCTTGCTCTAGATATTTTTCAACCTCATCCAGATATGCTAATGCCGGTTGCATCGCTCGCTGTTCTGACGCAGATACTCCTCCAAGCTTCTTAATGAGTTTTTGAATCGCTTCAACCCACAGCGGCATCTCACAGGACTTAGAAAAACCTGCACCGACAAATGGAGCTAAGCGCTTTCTTTTCAACGAATCGACGAATCCAGAAAATACATTACTCTGCTCAGACGTTTCCAAATAACCTTTGGCGCAAGAATATTTATCAACAGTAATCTGTCCCTCCCAGCGCTCAAATTCATCAAGATACGCTGTAGGATCATGCCAAAAAAGCACATCGCTTATTTCGACAACATATTCGTTAGGCTCATCTTGAGCCGCTGCGAGTCCTTTAAAGGAAATGGGCTTTTCGCCATTCAAGTCACTGTGGAAGGATTGATTACTCTTATCAAGCTCATCCTTTACAGCTTTCTTGAATTTTTGGATTGTAGCTACCAAGCCCTCCCACTGATTATTCATTGTTATGCTCCGACATGTTTAATTCTTAGTAACGCCGCTTTACCTGCTGCTATTAGACGATATTTTTGTAACTTGTTTTGGGGTTTATCAGGCAACGTCACTTCGATCAGCCCTTGTTCGAGTACGGCTTGTAGATAAGCCTGACTGAATGATTTTCTGTCCGCCAGCCCTAATTGCTGTTGTAACTGCTCGCGACTCATCGAGCCCGTCAGAACTTGCAGGAGCCTAACAACTTGGGGGGTAACTTGAGGGGTTTCATGGGGGCTCTCTACCCCGTATCCTCCACAGCCGCTAACGTATCTTTAATACGCTGTAGCATAAACGCAATAAAACCTGTCACCGTGATCCTGTGTAGCTTAAGTTGCCGTTCCTGTTCCAACTACACGCTCAACCGGCCGACGTGCTCGCTGATGTCGGCCTCCAGGCAGCCGATTTCGCTGGTCAATGTGAAGGCGGTTGATAACTAGACATAGTTTATTCCTGAACCCTTCGTTTCCAAGAACTCGCCATTTAGAGGCCCACTTCATCCGCAGCATCGGTCGCTTGGCTGAGGTCGATTTCGCCGGAGAGGAGTTTGGGAAGGAGAGTATCGCGTAGTTCAGATAACTCTTTTGACTCAATAACAAAAGATTCGATTTCTTTGTATATTAAGCTGACCTTATCTGAATATTTAGCAAGTACGCCAGAAGACGGTACAACCACATTAATATTATTGAAGTTTTTCTTGCTTATCTCCGCAAATGTAGTTCCGCTAGCTCTATTTTTGATTTCGTCCATTGTTGAAGAGCACCATTGTATTACATACTCAGGCGTCAATACCTGATTACATTTCATAGCAATATAGCCTTGATTTATTGCCAATGGAACTTTCGCTAACGCCAGATAACCTACTGGAGCGCGTGACGACATTAAAACCGTATCAATAGGGAGCAAACCTGAACTGATTGTTTTCAAGCCTGCTTGTGTAATTTTACGCTCTGTATTTACAAGAATCTTATCTGGCAAATTAGATAAGTCTTTAGGAGTTGTCCAATGAATCGTACCATCATCCCAAAATTCAGCATTTTTCGTTGAAGGTGTGCCGCCACCAACAACCCCAACTTCATTACCAATTTCACTTAACTTCCACCCCTCCGGTATCTCACCCAATTCCGAATCCTGCATAGCCGAGGGAAATAAGGCGGCGGTTTGGACGAGTTCGGCGTAGGCGTCAGGTTGTTCGGTTTGCAGTTGTGTTAACGCGGCTTCGTCTTTACCGGAAATCGCGCACATGGCGGCGCGTTCGGCTTCCTCAGCGGTTCCGCCTGCTTCCAACACCGCCATTTTGGCTTTGACCGGCTCAAAATCGACAAACCAGCTTTTAAAGATCGCTTGGGCAATGGCTTCTAGGGTTTGGTTTGTTTGGGTGTTTAGTTCTATTTTATCGTCTAACTCCCCAACAATTTTCGCAATTCTATCCTCTACTTCAGGTTCGAACCGTTGAATATCCAAATTGTTTATGGCTTTGAGACTTAAAGTTTTTTGAGTCGATCCGACAACTGAAAATTCAATTTGATTTTTTACACTTGGAGAGTTGAGAGCAAGATATAAATAGCGCGAGTTAATTTTGGGAACAATAACAGACGTGTTTTGCCCCAAACAAAAATCTATGTCTTCGACAATTGCAGTGATTCCATAACTACCAACACGAGTAATAATTATATTTCCACGCTGAGGCGCATAACGTCGAGAGAATTCAGCAAAGATTTCTTCATCTACTTTAAATGTTTTACTCAGATCTAATCGTCCATATTTTACGTCAGTACAGCGAATCATAGCTCTGCCAGTTTCTGAATATTTTGGTGTTTTATGTAGCGAGTCTATTACATCTGCAATTTCGCTTAGTTTGTTGAACCTAGCCTTAGTCATCCTTTTTCTCCCACTCCGCCGCCAGTTCCGCCTCGATTTGCTCAATGCTGGGTAAACTTGATTTCAACATCTCCGGTAGTGCTTGCGTCAATTGATATTCCGATACCCCAATAGGTTTGTTGATGTCGCTTAAGGCATATTCCGCCACGAGTTTGTCCCGGTGTTTGCAAAGTAAAATGCCTATGCTGGCTTGATCGCCCGATTGTCTGAGCTGTTCATCCACGGCTTTAAGGTAAAAGTTCAGTTTACCGGCATGTTCCGGTTCAAAATCCCCGGTTTTTAGTTCCACGACCACATAGCAGTGCAGCCGGGTATGGTAAAACAGCAAGTCTAAAAAGAAGTCGCGCTCTCCCACTTGCAACGGCACCTGTTTGCCCAGGTAGGCAAAGCCCGCGCCCAGTTCCAGCAAAAATTGGGTGATGTGTTTAACCAGGGCTTGTTCAAGCTCGCGCTCGTTGTGTTCCGCTGTTAGCGACAAAAAATCGAATACATAGGGATCTTTCAGGGTTTGCTGCGCCAAATCCGACTGCATGGCAGGCAAGGTTTGCGCGAAGTTGTGCATGGCTTTGCCTTCACGCTGCCATAACCGGCTTTCTATTTGATGCGTCAGTACGCTACGGCTCCAGCCGTGCTTTAAGGTGTTGGCGACATAGTAGAGGGCTTCTTGCTGAGTTTGGGTTTTGCTGATGATGGCAATATTATGCCCCCAAGGTATTTGGCATAATTGGGCAACAGCTTGTTGCCCAATTGCTTGAGGGTGGTGGTAAAAAGAGTGCCACTGACGGATATATTTAAGATTCCGTATAGAAAAGCCCTTAACCTCAGGAAATTCAGCCATTAAATCTTGGCTAAGCTGGGCTAAAAAGCCTTCTCCCCAAACGCTGTGTTGCTGCTTGGCGACGATGTCTGCCCCCAGCTCCCAGTAAAACGCCAACAGGGTTGAGTTAACCTTGATCGCCGCTGTTAGCTGGGCTTGACGAAATTTGCTTTTTAATTCGCCAATCCAAACCCGGTAATCCTGATCGCTTGCCATCTCAGAGTTCATAATCCAATCCCGCAGATTCTTTTTGCGCTGGTTCCCAAGCTGGACGAGGCATGTTGCCCCGTCCGAAACGTTTGGCGTTGGTTCCTCGTTCCCACGCGCTGCGTGGGAATGCCGTGCCGGACGCGCTGCGTCCCGTATAAGCAAGATGTTGGGCGTGACTCGCGGCGCAGCGCGCCTTGACTGCATTCCCATTTATGCCCCAGAGGGTACGCAGCGCGTGGGAACGAGGTGAAATACTCTTTTAATCTGTCGATTAACCACGCCATTTTTTCGGATGTCATTGCCTTACCTCCCAGTAGCCGTGTGTGCCTCCGATGCGGCGGATATAACCCGCCTCTTTTAATTTGTTAAGGTGCTTTTTTAAGGCGGACTCATTGATCCCCATGCACTCTGCCATTTTGCGGTAAGGTATTTGGCTGTCTGCTTTAATCAAAGCTAATACCTGTTGCTGCCGTTCGGTTAAATCGGCTTCATCGGGTATTGAGCCACCTATTGGGCCACCTATTGAGCCACCTATTGAGCCACCTTTCTCTACCTTTAGACCAGCTTCAGAAATCACATTGCCAAAGTGCTCTAAGCGGTAGAATTCCCAATCAACAAAATCGCCGCGCTCCTGAATCTTCGGCTCCGCGTTGCCCGCTTCCCGGCACATCGCTTTAATCCGGCCAATGCCGCTGCCCCATTGTTCGATATAGCCCAGCTCTTTAAACACCCTAGCCAAGACACGGTTGCGGATTTCGGAACGGCCTTGTTGCAGGTCAGCCGGAGTCAGGCCATTGG